>ERZ1108170.416-NODE-416-length-34886-cov-4.073986_pt1 | contig 34886 bp, 27 predicted proteins | sample MGYA00403705_ERZ1108170 | MGnify/ENA primary metagenome ERZ1108170 (study PRJEB35170, sample SAMEA104062422) | human gut metagenome | biome: human gut; feature: human-associated habitat; material: faeces | place: Denmark | collected 2012-06-15 ...
TTCTCAAATGTCATCGTTACATATTCGCCTTCTTCCGGAGCTTTTTCCGGAGAAACACCGAGAACTAAAAGATGGTCATAGTTTGGCTCACAAGCAGGATCCTCTAATTCAAGACCTTCATGGCTGATGTGCCAGATGTTACGGTCACGGCTGTAGCTTGTGTCAGCGGAGAATGGAAGATGAATACCATGTGCTTTACAGTATTCGATCTCTGACTCACGGGAATCCATGGTCCACTTCGGATCTCTCCATGCAGCGATGATCTTTAAGTCTGGAGCAAGGGCTTTGATGCCAAGCTCGAAACGGATCTGATCATTTCCTTTACCGGTAGCACCGTGGCAGATTGCTGTAGCACCTTCTTTTCTTGCAATCTCAACTAACTTCTTGGCGATCAGAGGACGTGCCATAGAGGTTCCAAGTAAATATTTGTTCTCATAAATGGCATTTGCCTGAACACATGGCATAATGTAATCATCACAGAACTCATCAATGATGTCTACAATGTATAATTTGGAAGCTCCGCAGGAGATGGCTCTTTCTTCGAGACCGTCTAATTCTTCTTCCTGACCGCAGTCGATACAGCAGCAGATAACTTCATAATCATAATTTTCCTTTAACCATGGAATAATGGCAGTGGTATCAAGTCCACCGGAATACGCTAAAATAACTTTTTCCTTCATGTGATACAGCCCTTTCTGTTATGTATATTTGATCCGTTTGTTGACCGGATCATTGACTAAAGACAATATACAACAAAAAATGCATAAACGCAAGTGAAAAATTATACATTGATTATTCATAAAAATGCATAAAGATTATACAAAATGTAGAAAAACAAGCGCAATAACCTATTATAAAGAAAAAGATGAAAAATGGTATTGCATAAAAAACAAAATGAATGTATAATTATGCAATACAAAACGGCGCGTAAAAAAACGTACTTTACGACTGCGATGAGGTGTATTAATATAAGAAGAAAGATGCTTATGCAGGTATGCCTGTATACAATGACAGGTGAGGAGATATGAAAAAACGAAAAAGACATGCATGAGCGGAAAGGACGAAAAAATGATAAAAGCAGGAATTATCGGTGCAACAGGATATGCAGGAAATGAATTGGTCCGTATTTTAATGGGACATAAAGATGTGGAGATTAAATGGTATGGATCCCGCAGCTACATAGATAAAAAATATGCAGAAGTTTACCAGAATATGTTTGAGATCGTGGATGACGTATGCTTAGATGATAATATGGATGAGCTTGCGAGTCAGGTGGACGTAATTTTTACAGCAACTCCACAGGGATTTTTAGCAGGGGTGCTGACGGAGGATATATTAAATAAGGTAAAGATCATAGATTTAAGTGCGGACTTCAGAATTAAAGACGTTTCCGTCTATGAAAAATGGTATAAGATCGAACACAAGAGCCCACAGTTTATCGGAGAGGCAGTTTATGGCCTGTGTGAGATCAACCGTGATAAGGTAAAGGGAGCAAGACTTATCGCTAATCCGGGCTGCTATACGACCTGTTCTATTTTAACAGCTTATCCGCTTGTGAAAGAGGGAATGATCGATCCGAATACATTGATCATTGATGCAAAATCAGGAACATCCGGTGCAGGACGCGGGGCAAAACTGCCGAACCTGTTCTGTGAAGTCAATGAAAATATGAAAGCATACGGTGTAACAAACCACCGCCATACACCGGAGATCGAGGAGCAGCTTGGATATGCAGCAGGAAAAGAAATCGTTGTTAATTTTACACCACATCTTGTTCCGATGAACCGCGGTATCCTTGCAACGGAGTATGCAACACTGGTAAAAAAAGCAGATGGCAGCCTTCCTTCCTATGAAGAAGTAAAAGCAGTCTATGATAAATATTATGGCAAAGAAAAATTTGTCCGTGTGTTGGAAAAAGACGTCTGCCCGGAGACAAAATGGGTAGAGGGCAGCAACTATGTGGATGTCAATTTTAAGATCGATGAGAGAACCGGACGTATTGTAATGATGGGAGCTCTTGATAACCTGGTAAAAGGTGCCGCAGGTCAGGCAGTGCAGAACATGAACCTGTTATTCGGCTTCGATGAGGCAGAAGGTTTAAATATGGTTCCGATGTTCCCATAAGTATGATGCAATGTAATTACATAGTAATACAATTACATAGTAATAAATTACATAGTAATAAATTACATGGCAATAAATTACATATTAATACGTTAAATTGCGATTTAATACGAAGTGAAAAATAACTGGACAAACAGTTATGATAGAAGAGGAATAAAAGACATGGAAGAGAAAAAGGTAAACATCCGTGAGATGACAATGGAGGATTTTGAGGAGGTACATGCGCTGTGGATGGGAATCCACGGGTTTGGAATCCGCAGTATTGACGATTCGAAAGAAGGTGTGGAACGCTTCATCAGACGTAATCCGACCACGAGTATGGTTGCGTGTGAAAATGGCAGGATCGTCGGTGCAATCCTGTGCGGTCACGATGGAAGACGCGGATGTTTATATCATGTCTGCGTTCACGAAGATTACAGAAAGCAGGGAATCGGACAAAAGATGGTGGAAGCATGTCTCACAGCTTTAAAACGCGAACATGTCAATAAAGTCAATCTGATCGCATTTAAGAAAAATGATATTGGCAATCATTTCTGGCAGGGAATGGGATGGACGTTCCGGGAAGATGTCAATTATTATGAATACGTCACGAACGAGGAAAACCAGACCGTGTTCAATCCGTAAGATGCAGGTGAAAGCTTTGTTTTCATTAGAGAGCATAGTAGAAATGGAGGTTAGTGTGAAAAATAAGATTTTTCACACGCAAGAATGGAGGTTAAAATGAAACAGATCAAAGGCGGTGTGACCGCAGCAAAAGGTTTTAAGGCAGCAAGTACGGCAGCAGGAATCAAATATAAAGACAGAACCGATATGGCAATGATCTACAGTGAAGTATCATGTGCAGCGGCTGGAACATTTACTACAAATATTGTAAAAGCAGCTCCGGTAAAATGGGATCAGCATGTGGTATATGACAGTAAACAGGCACAGGCAGTCGTTGTCAATGCAGGTATTGCCAATGCATGTACCGGGGAAGAGGGGATGGGATACTGCAAGGCAACAGCAGAAAAAGTAAATGAATTACTTCAGATTCCAACGGACGAAGTGCTCGTTGCATCAACCGGAGTCATCGGTATGCAGCTTCCAATCGACCGTATCTGTGCGGGAGTTGAAACGATGGTTCCAGAGTTAAATGGCGATATCGAAAGCGGACATCAGGCAGCGCTTGCAATCATGACAACAGATACACATGAGAAAGAAGTGGCAGTTGAGATTGAACTTTCTGGTAAAACCGTTACAATCGGCGGTATGTGTAAAGGTTCCGGCATGATCCATCCTAACATGTGCACGATGTTGAGCTTTGTGACAACCGATGCTGCAATTTCACAGGAACTGTTGTTAGAGGCATTGAAAGCGGATGTGGAAGATACCTATAACATGATCTCCGTGGATGGCGATACTTCCACCAATGATACCTGTTTACTGTTAGCAAACGGAATGGCAGAAAACACAAGGATCACAGAGAAAAACGCAGATTATGAGACATTTATAAAAGCACTCCGCTTTGTCAATGAGACACTTGCAAAACAGATGGCAGGAGACGGAGAGGGTGCAACCGCATTGTTTGAGGTAAAAGTAGTAGGTGCCGAGACAAAAGAGCAGGCAAAGATCTTAAGTAAGTCTGTTATCACATCAAGCCTTACAAAGGCGGCCATCTACGGACACGATGCAAACTGGGGCAGAATTCTCTGTGCCATGGGTTATTCCGGCGCACAGTTTGATCCGGAAAAAGTAGACTTATTCTTCGAGAGCGCCGCAGGCAAAATGCAGATCATCAAAGACGGAGTTGCCGTCGACTACAGCGAAGAAGAAGCCACCAAAATCTTATCCGAGCCGGCAGTCACCGCCATCGCCGACATCAAAATGGGCGATGCACAGGCTACCGCCTGGGGCTGCGACCTGACTTATGACTATGTAAAAATCAACGCCGACTACCGCTCATAGGGAGGTAGAATATGAAGCCAACGCGAAACTCTTCAAAAAAGTAACGCTGCTGTGACCACAGCAAACACAACTTAAATCAGAGTTTCGCACTGCAGCAAACACAACACTTTTATAGAGGGGAAGAGGAGAACCAAAGCAATGGAAGAAAATAACATGAAGGAAATTATGCAGAAAGCCGAAGTGCTCATCGAAGCACTCCCATACATACAGCGTTTTAACCGCAAGATCATTGTGGTAAAATACGGCGGAAGTGCCATGGTAGATGAAGAATTAAAAAAGCATGTCATCCAGGACGTCACTCTGTTAAAACTGGTTGGCTTCAAACCGATCATCGTTCACGGCGGTGGAAAAGAAATCAGCAAATGGGTTGGAAAAGTCGGCATGGAGCCTGTATTTATTAATGGACTCCGAAAAACAGACGAGGCGACCATGGAGATCGCCGAGATGGTGTTAAATAAAGTGAATAAATCACTGGTAACACTGGTACAGGAACTTGGTGTCAATGCAGTCGGTATCAGCGGAAAAGACGGGGGACTGTTAAAAGTAGAAAAGAAATATTCAAACGGCGAGGATATCGGTTTTGTCGGAGAGATCACAGAGGTAAATCCGCAGATCTTATACGATCTGTTAGAGAAAGATTTCCTTCCGATCATCTGTCCGGTAGGTATGGATGCAGAATACAACAGCTATAATATTAATGCGGATGATGCAGCATGCGCGATCGCAAAAGCAGTAAAGGCTGAAAAACTTGCATTTTTAACAGATATCGAGGGTGTATACAAAGATCCGAAAGATAAAGATACACTGATCTCCGAACTTCGCGTATCAGAGGCAAGGGACCTGATCGGGGATGGATTTATCGGTGGCGGTATGCTTCCGAAATTAAACAATTGTATCGATGCGATCGAGAATGGCGTTTCAAGAGTACATATCTTAGACGGTCGTATCGCACACTGTCTGCTGCTTGAGATCTTTACGAACCGAGGAATCGGAACTGCTATTTTAGGAGATAAGGAGACGAAGTTTTATCATGAATAAAGAAGGATATATCAACGAGGCGGAGGAAAATATCCTCCATACATACAATCGTTTTTCACTGGTGCTCGACCATGGCGAGGGTGTTTATCTGTATGATACAGATGGAAAAGAATATCTTGATTTTGCAGCAGGCATTGCCGTGCAGGCGTTTGGATATGGCAATAAGGAGTATGGAGATGCCTTAAAAGCACAGATCGACAAGATCATGCACACATCTAACCTTTATTATAATGTGCCGATCATCCATGCGGCAGAGCGTGTGAAAAAAGCAAGTGGAATGGACCGTGTATTTTTTACCAACAGTGGTACGGAAGCAATCGAAGGTGCAATCAAGGCAGCTAAAAAATACGCTTATACGAGAGATGGACACGCAGGACATGAGATCATTGCCATGAATCATTCTTTCCATGGAAGAAGCATCGGGGCACTGTCCGTCACCGGAAATAAACACTATCAGGAGCCGTTTGAACCGCTGATGCCGGGTGTAAAATTTGCAGATTACAACGACCTTAATAGTGTGAAAGATCTGATCACGGATAAGACCTGTGCGATCCTGTTTGAAACAGTACAGGGTGAGGGCGGCATTTATCCGGCAACAAAAGAATTTATGGAAGGCATCCGGAAACTCTGCGATGAGCATGATATTCTTTTGATCTTAGATGAAATCCAGTGCGGCATGGGACGAACCGGAGAGATGTTTGCATGGCAGCATTACGGTGTGAAACCGGATATCATGACGAGTGCGAAAGCACTTGGCTGTGGTGTGCCGGTCGGAGCATTTCTGATGACGGAAAAAGTGGCAGAGAAATCCTTAAAACCGGGCGATCATGGAACAACCTATGGCGGAAACCCATTTGTAGGTGCTGCGGTTGACAAGGTGCTTGAGATGATGGAACGCGATCATATCACGGATCATGTTAAAGAGATTACGCCATATCTAGAAGAAAAGTTAGATGAGCTGGTTGCTTCCTACGATTTTTTGACAGCACGCAGAGGACTTGGTCTGATGCAGGGAGTTGTCTCTGAAAAACCGGTTGGTCAGATTGCTGCGAAAGCACTTGAGGAGGGATTGATTGTAATCACAGCAGGTTCCGATGTGCTTCGTTTTGTACCGCCGCTTGTCATCGAGAAAAAACATGTGGATGAGATGATCGAAAAGCTGAAGAAAGCTTTGGATCGAATGTAAAAAACATTAGAATGTTCACAGAGCGTGTATTCTAGCGTTGTAAAACAAGGAATAGGAAAATGGGATTATGCAGAACATACAAAAGAGAAGTATCATTGCAGCCATAGTGGTTTGCGCAGGAGCAGCCATTATGGCTGGTGTCGTTTCAAAACAGCCTGCAAAGGAGATAACGTTTCAGGTGCAGGCAGAGGAGCCGGATACAGAAGAAAAACAGATAAACAGGAAAGAAGATGCATATGACAGTGCAGATACGGATCTGATCGTGTGGTATGAGGATGCGTCTTATACAGATTTTTTTGAATATGCAGCAAGGCAGTATTTTGCAAAGACAGGAATCAAGGCAGTTTTTAAATGTCAGGAGACTTTAGATTATATTGGAACGATTTACGATAGTACCATGCAGGGAGAAGATTATCCGGATGTGTATTTATTGAATGGAGACGGACTTGAAGAGGCATATTTATATGGGCTTGCTATGGTAAATGAAAATGGAGATTCTTATGGGAACGCATCCAAAAAATCGGTAGAAGCCTGCACCTATGAGGATAAACTGCTTGGATATCCGCTCAGTTATGATGCAAATGTGTTTGTTTATCAGAATGGATATTTTGAAAACCAGCCAGAGTCCCTGCAGGCGATCATTGATTATTCAGATGAGAATGAACCGGGAGAAAATGTGGAATACCTGTTAGAGTGGGATGTAAATGATGCATTTTATGATTTCCCATTCATTGGTAACAGTGTAACATTTGATAAAACAGCGCCGGAGACGATGAATGTAACCTATGATGAAGATCTGTATCAGAAAGATCTTGAATATTTTGAAACGATTTTAGGTTCATTTTCCCTGGATATCAATTCTGTTTCCATGGACAGTATTCTGGAACATTTTAAAGCAGGAAAAACACTCTGTGCATTTGTGAACACAGATTCCCTGCAAAAATTAAATGACATGTCTTATTCTGTGATGGAGATTCCGGCATTGAATGAGGAACTTCCATCTGTTGCATGTGCATCCACAGACATGTTTGTCGTGAATGATTTTTCAAAAAATTCTGACAAAGCAGCAGATTTTGCAGACTTTGTAACAGCGCAGCTTGCAGACAGCCTGCATGATATGAGTGGTCATTATTCAGTATTTTTATCACAAAATGCGGATGATGCTGAAAAACTTGCTTATCAGGCATACGAGGATGCCGTTTTACTGCCGGATTCCCAGGATGCAAAGGACTTCTGGGTGGGTTTAAAGGAAAAAATTGCCGAATATTTTTAAATTTTATAAAAATAAATGAAATAAATTTTATACACTCTTGTAATAAATGAAAAATTTCGTTAAAATATAGAGAGTGGGCATTGAGGACTCCTTCTAAAAGATAATAGAAGGAGATGCTTATGACAAAAAGATTTATAAAAATATTATGTTTTTCATGCTTTTGCCTGCTGGCAGTAGCATGTGGAGAAAAAGAAAACGTCTATTTTCAAACAGAAACATCTGTGATGGAAACACAGCAGAAAGAGGAAATGTCTGCGACGGATGCTGCACAAGTGTCGGAGTGGGACAATACACAGACCGGTAATAACGCGCAGCCTGAAAAATGCTTTGTATATATATGCGGGGCGGTAAAGACACCAGGTGTTTATGAGGTAGAACAACATGCGAGACTCTATGAGGCAGTTGAAGCGGCTGGCGGTCTGACGGAAGATGCGGCAGAAGAGTCGGTCAACCAGGCACGGGAGATCGTGGATGGAGAGATGATACGCATTCTGACACAGGAGGAAGCTGTCAGGGCTGATTTTGAGGAAACAGGGGAACGGACAGAGACGGAAGTGGATGGTGAAAACGTAAAAGACACAGATGGCAGGATAGATCTTAATCTGGCAACTGCGGCAGAACTCATGACACTTTCCGGAATCGGTCAGACAAAGGCGGACAGCATCATCCGTTACCGTGAGAAAAATGGTGGTTTTTCATCTGTGGAGGAGATCAAGCAGGTAGAGGGGATTAAAGAAGGCGTTTATAATCGAATAAAAGATGATATAAAGGTGAAGTAAAATGGCAAAAAAGGTTCTTGTTGTAGATGATGAAAGGTTAATTGTAAAGGGAATCCGGTTCAGTCTTGAGCAGGACGGGATGGAAGTGGACTGTGCATATGATGGAGAGGAAGCACTGAAAATGGCAACGGAAAATGCCTATGATATGGTGCTTTTAGATATCATGCTTCCGAAGATGGATGGATTTGAGGTATGCCAGCATATCAGAGAGTTCTCAAATATGCCGATTGTCATGCTCACTGCAAAGGGAGATGACATGGATAAAATCTTAGGGTTAGAGTATGGTGCGGATGACTACATTACGAAACCATTTAATATTCTTGAGGTGAAAGCAAGAATTAAAGCAATCATGCGGCGTACTGCAGCAAGCCAGCCGAAAAAAGAGGACAGTAAAGTTATAGAAGCAGGTGATCTGAAGTTAGACTGTGAGAGCAGAAGACTTTTTATTTCAGGAAAAGAAGTCAATCTTACAGCAAAAGAGTTTGACCTGTTAGAGCTTCTGGTTAATAATCCGAACAAAGTCTACGGCAGGGAGAATCTTTTGAATCTTGTATGGGGATATGAATATCCGGGCGATGTTCGTACAGTAGATGTTCATGTGAGACGTCTGAGAGAGAAAATCGAGAGCAATCCGAGCGAGCCGAAGTATGTGCATACCAAATGGGGCGTTGGATATTATTATTCTCAAAATTAGTAAGGTGCAGCCATGACAAAATTAAAAAAATTTACAGATTTTATGAACAGCCTGAGATTCAGGCTGATTCTTTTACTCATTCTTATAGGTGTGATACCGTGCATCCTGTTACAGATCGGGATGCTCAATTCTTATGAAAACAGGGCTGTTTCACTTCGAACCAGTGAGATCTTAAGCCAGGCAAAGATTTTAGCAAATCAGATCGTGTCAAATGATTATCTGGAAAATTCCGGTTCCCCTACCATTAATGCACAGCTTGAGCAGCTTTCTACCATCTATGACGGACGTGTCATGATCATCAGTGATACATTTCAGGTGGTAAAAGATACTTATAAGCTGGATGAAAAAAAGACGATTATCTCAGAGGAAGTCATCAAAAGCTTTTATGGGGAAGAAATCACAAAATATGATTCGAAATACCGTTATATTGAGATGACCATACCGCTTGTGCGCACGGATCAGGAAAATGAAAGCAGACAGGTGATCGGTGTCATGATGGTGAGTGTTTCAACGGACAGCATCAGCCTGAATTTAGAATACCTTGCAACGAATACAAGGATTATTGAACTGATCTGCATCTTCTCAGTTATTTTTGCCAGTGTGATCATTGCGGGGCAGATGGTAAGACCGTTTCATAAGATGTCAAAATCAATCGATGAGATTCAGACAGGTTATGGAGAGGATGCACTTTCCATCAATGATTATACGGAAACGAAGATGATCAGCGAGAAATTCAACAAAATGTTAGGAAGAATGAAGGTGTTAGATGATTCGAGACAGGAGTTTGTGTCAAATGTGTCTCATGAATTAAAAACACCGCTTACTTCCATGAAAGTGTTAGCGGATTCTATCAACAGTATGGAGGATGCCCCAATAGAGCTCTACAAAGAGTTCATGGGAGATATCGGTAATGAGGTGGATCGTGAGACGAAGATTATCAATGACCTGCTTTCCTTAGTCAAGATGGATAAAGCGGCAGGAGATCTGAATATCACCAATATCAATATCAATGAACTGTTAGAGCAAATCTTAAAACGTCTGCGCCCGATCGCGGACAAGCAGAAAGTGGAACTCGTGCTTGAGAGTTTCCGTCCGGTCAGTGCAGATGTCGATGAGGTTAAGATTACCCTTGCGTTTACCAACCTGATTGAAAATGCAATCAAGTATAACAAGGAAGATGGCTGGGTACATGTTTCGCTGAATGCGGATCATCAGTATTTTTACCTGAAAGTAGAAGATTCCGGAATCGGAATACCGGAAGATTCGTTAGAACATATTTATGAACGTTTTTATCGTGTGGATAAGTCACACTCCAGGGAGATCGGTGGAACCGGACTTGGACTTGCCATCACACGAAATGCAGTGCTGATGCACCGTGGTGCGATCAAGGTATTCAGTACAGAGGGAGAGGGAACCATCTTTAATGTTCGTATCCCGCTCAATTATATTTCATAACAGATGGGATCTATTAAAAATGAAAGGTCATATTATGGAAAAAAAAATGATCGTCCTGTTGTTAGGATGTATTCTGGCAGTTGTTTTACTGGCAGGATGTGAAAATAACGAAGTAGACAGTGAATATCATATTGAATATCTGAATAAGGAAAAAACAAAAATCGTAGAGGTTCCCTATGAGCCAAAGGCTTCCGATACGGAGGGAATGATCAAAGAATTTTTGGCAAAGTTAAGTTCGGATTCTGACAACGTGGAGTACCGCAAGCCGATACCAAACGAAGTGGAAGTTACGGATTATTCACTTGATGGTGTGATGCTCTCAATCCATTTTGATGCGGATTACAGCAGTATGACAGAAGTCGAGGAAGTGCTGTGCCGGGCGGCGGTTGTTCTTACAATGACGCAGATTCCTGGTGTGGACTTTGTGTCATTTTATGTGGCGGATGCGCCGCTTACGGACATCAGGGGAAATATTGTCGGAAGTATGAATCAGGACAGTTTTATTGAGAATCCGGGGGAACAGATCAATTCTATCCAGTGTACAACGTTAAAACTTTATTTTGCAAATGAGGCGGGTGACGGACTGGTGGAGGAGACAAGAAGCGATGTCTATTACAGCAGCAATGTTTCTATGGAAAAACTGATCATGGAACAGCTTTTAGAGGGACCACAGACGGAGGGGGCAAAGTCTGCGATTCCGGCGGGAACGAAGCTGATCAATGTATCCGTGGTGGATGGTGTCTGCTATGTGAGCCTGGATGAAAACTTTAAAAATCAGGATTATCAGGTAAATGAGGCGGTTGTTATATATTCGATCGTGGATTCTTTGACAGAATTGTCCACGATCAGTAAAGTACAGATCTCAGTCAATGGAGATACCAGTGGTACTTACCGGGATAATTTTAAATTGAGTGATATGTATGACAGGAATCTCGATTACGTTGTTACATTAGAGGAGACAGGAGTGACAGAGGAGGAATAAATTGGGGAAAAGACCATTTCTTGAAATGGCGGTCGGGTATATCCTTGGTATTTCCATTGCTGTATATGGGAAACTGTGGATGATCTGGCTTGGAGTTTTTGGAATCTTGATGTGGACTGTGATTCTGACAGGACATGACAGGGAGCTGCCGGAGAACGGCAGGTATCCTGTCTGGAAGCGGCGATGTTGTATGACGATATTAGTTGCTACAGCATTTTTTCTCGGCTGGCATCATTGCAGGTCGGCACAGGCGAAAGAAAATCAATACCTGCCTGCTTTGGTGGATGGGGAAGAAATTCTTTTAAAAGGAAAGCTCGCGGGCAAAGAAAGAAAAAACGAACAGTATTTATATTATATGTCGTCCTGTCAGATCGGACAGGATCTAAAAATCAGAGAATGGCAGAGCATATCTGCGAACGTCATCATCTATTGTGAGTCCGACACTTATTCTATCGGACAAACGCTTGTATTACATGGAAAAATAAAATTATTTAACCGGGCACGCAACGAGGGAAACTTTGATCAGGCGGCTTATTATAAGGCGCGTGGGATCGCATTTGCCGTGAATCAGGTGAATGTGAGAAACGTATACGGAAAAGAAGACTGCATTGCAGAGACAATGTATGAATGGAAATACCACCTTGCAGCGGTATATGAACGTGCACTTGGAGCGCGGGAGGGTGGAGTATTAAACACAATGCTTCTCGGAGAAAAAAATCTCTTGGATGCAGAGATAAAACAACTTTACCGTAATTCCGGGATCTCGCACATTCTGGCGATATCAGGATTACATATCGCGGTGATTGGCATGACATTGTACCGGCTGATGCGAAAGGAACGCCTTGGTTTCTGGGGAGCAGGATTCATTGCGGCAGTACTTATGATTACATATGGTATGATGACAGGAATGGGATATTCATCATGCCGCGCAGTCAGTATGTTTTGTATTTTTCTGCTTGCACAGGCAGTGGGACGAAGTTATGATTCCTTAAATGCGCTGGGATTTGCTGCGCTGCTCATTTTGTGGAAGCAGCCGTTTGCACTGTATGATGCGGGATTTCAATTTTCATTTGCTGCGGTGTCCGGTGTGGTATGGGCAGGAAAAATTGTACAGAACACATATCAGGGGTATGCGGTGCTGCAAAAAATCGGTATGGGATTCGTGCTGCAGCTTGTGATATTACCGGTCACAGCATGGTATTTTTATGAAATTCCGGTATATGCGATGCTGTTAAATCTGATCGTGCTGCCGTTTATCGGAGTTGCGCTGGCATCCGGAATTGCCGGAGGTGTACTTGGGAGTGCTGCAATACCAAAGATGACACTGGTGCGCATTGCATTGCTGCCATGTCATTTGATTTTAAATGGTTATGAAAAAATCTGTACGATCGCATCCGGTCTGCCAAATGCACTGCTGATCACGGGAAAGCCATCTGCAGTAAGAATTACAATATATTATTTACTGCTGGCGGCGGGACTTTTTCTGCTTTCCCATAGAACAAAACACCAGAAGAAAGTACAACGGGTGTCAGGTGAAAACAGAAAACAGAAAATAGGAAAAAGATACCTTGGAAAAGTGGGAATGCCGTTTATCAGTGGTTTTTGCCTGCTTGCTTTTTTGTTTATAAAACTTCCTCAGGGCATGAAACTTGTTGTACTTGATGTCGGACAGGGAGATGGAATTTATCTTCATACGGACGGCAGTTATGATATTTTTATAGATGGTGGGAGCACGGATGTGCAAAGTGTGGGAAAGTACCGGATTTTACCGTATTTAAAGGCAAACGGTGTGAAACAGATGGATTATTGGTTTGTTTCCCATACGGATCAGGACCATATATCCGGTCTGCTGGAACTTTTCGGGGAAGGCTACGGGATCCGGAATCTTGTATTTTTTCGTGGAATGGTACCAGATGAGAACTATGAAAAGCTGATTTCACTTGCCAGAGAACATGGAACAAAAGTTCACACGATGAGCCGGAAAGAGGCTCTTTTTCTTGAAAGTGCAAAGATAATGGCCATTTCGCCGGAATATCATGCAGGGGATGAAAAAAGAAGTGAAACAGGCACCGATAAAAATGAGGAGTCACTGGTGTTATTGTATGAGGAAAAAGAATTTTCGGCATTATTCACCGGGGACATCGGGGAAAAGCAGGAGAAACAGATTTTAAAATGGCGTGGAGTCAATAATATAGATTTTTACAAGGCGGCGCACCATGGTTCAAAATATTCGAACACAAAAGGCTTTCTGAATGAAGTATCACCGCGGATTTCCGTCATTTCATGCGCGAAAAAGAACCGCTATGGTCATCCGGGAAAAGAAGCGGTCGAAAATATCACAGATACAGGAAGTGCCTTGTTTTACACGATGGAAGACGGGCAGATCACGGTGGCTTTTACAAAGAAAAATGCGCTGGCGGTGAAAAAATATTTAGTGCCGGATAAGCAGTTTGTATTTGTAAGGTAATGTATGCTATACTGTGATATGCATAAGTGATAAAAAGGAATAAGACAAAATGAAGACAATCGATGATGATATTAAAAGTGGAAATTTTAAACAGATCTATCTGCTATATGGAACAGAAGCCTATTTAAAGAAGCAATATAAAGATAAACTGAAAAATGCAATGGCAGCACCGGATGATACTATGAATTTTGCCAGATTTGAAGGAAAGAATATCAATCCGAAAGAAGTGATCGATCTTGCTGAAACGCTGCCTTTTTTTGCGGACCGGAGAGTCATATTGATCGAGGACAGTGGATTTTTTAAAAGTTCTTGTGAGGATCTTGCCGAATATTTGTCACAGGTGGCACCTGCAACGCATTTTATTTTTGTGGAAGAGGAAGCAGACAAGCGTTCGAAAATGTATAAAGCGGTCAAAAATAACGGAAAGATCGTAGAATTTTCGGCGCAGAGTGAGGAACTTTTGACACGCTGGATCTTAACCAGATTAAAAAAAGAAGGAAAAAACATTACCGGTTCCGTGATGCAGCTTTTTTTGAGCCGGACTGGAACAGATATGGGGAATATTGACCGGGAGTTAGAAAAGCTGATCTGTTATGCCTTAGACCGGGATGTGATCACGGCGGAAGATGTGATGGCAGTCACAACAGAACAGACAACGAATAAGATATTTGAGATGGTCAATGCAATCGCAGAGCATAACCAGCGGAGGGCACTGGATCTGTATTATGATCTTCTGACGCTAAAAGAACCGCCGATGCGTATTATGTTTCTGATCACCAGACAATTCCAGATTCTGTTGAATGTGCGGGATATGGCAGGACGGGGAATGGATAATCAGGCAATCGCAAAAAATGCGGGAATCCCGCCGTTTGCAGTAAAGAGAAATATTTCTCAGGCAAAGGGATTTACGATGGCTCAGTTAAAGGGTGCACTTTACGACGGAGTGGATTTAGAAGAGTCGGTAAAAACAGGGCGTATGAATGATCAGATGGCGGTAGAACTTTTTATCATGAAGTACAGCCGGACGGGAAAATAGCGGCAACAAAAAAACACCAGTATGACGGTACTGGTGTTTTTATTATGCGGTTGGGTTAGGACCACATATATGTTTTTATCTATGTTTCAAAAATTAAGCCAAGCCGTTAACAAGCTTTGTTAAACGGGAAACTTTTCTAGCAGAATTGTTCTTGTGGTAAATTCCTTTAGAAGAAGCGCCTTCAATTGTTGAGATAGCAACTGTTAAAGCAGCTTTTGCAGCCTCTTTATCGTTTGCAGCTACTGCAGCCTCAACTTTTTTGGTAGCAGTCTTAACTTCGCTTCTGATCGCTTTGTTTCTAGCAGCTCTTGTCTCTGTTACTAAAATTCTTTTCTTTGCAGATTTAATGTTAGCCAATCCGTACACCTCCAATTTGTAATCGTTATTGTTCATGATTGTTACATTAAAGCCGGACACGGACAGTTCAATGTAAACATACTGGTATATTATAGGTCGCTTTTTTTTTATTGTCAAGTGTAAAATGGAAAAATCATGAGAAATTATGGATATTTTTTTTCAGAGTTGAAATAATATAGGCAAAGATAACAGATGCCTACATTGGAGCATTGGGATATGGGGGAAAACTTTATGTATCAGATCCGAACTGATTTAGCACTTGAAACGCAGGAAAAAATGCAGGAAGATCATGTTGATCTAAAGGGAGTCCGTTTTTTTGAAGAAAAGGTGGATAAAAATATCACAGTCAGCACAGTGGTTATTGAGACAGAAAACGGTGCAAAGACGATGGGAAAACCAAAGGGAACCTATATAACGATTGAGGCGGGAAATATGGATGAGGAGGATGAAGACTATCACAGAGAGATATCTGTCCAGCTTGCAAAGGTCATCCGTCAGCTAATCCAGGGAAAAAACGGGGAACTGTCGGTGCTTGTCGTCGGGCTTGGAAACCGTGAAGTTACGCCGGATGCACTAGGACCGCGTGTGGTGGACAACCTTTTTATCACAAGACACATTGTAAAAGAGTATGGAAAGTACGCATTCGGGGAAAAGAATGTGAACCGGATCAGCAGCATTGTGCCGGGAGTTATGGCTCAGACAGGAATGGAGAGCCTTGAGATCATTCATGGGATCATCGACGAGACAAAACCGGATCTTGCCATTGTGATAGATGCGTTGGCGGCACGAAGTACCAAGCGGTTAAACCGGACGATCCAGGTCACGGATACCGGAATCAATCCCGGCAGCGGAGTTGGAAATCACAGACATGGGCTCAATAAAAAGAGTCTTGGGATTCCCGTGATCTCAATTGGAATACCGACAGTTGTGGATGCTGCCACGATCGTCAATGATACGATGTTTAATCTGATTGCAGCGATGAGTCAGAGCAGGGCATTCGATATGCTTGGAGATTCCTTAAAGGAACTAAACGACGGAGAAAAATATGAACTGATCCGGGAACTGCTCTCGCCGAATTTAAATACAATGTTTGTGACACCAAAAGATATTGATGAGTCGGTCAAAAGATTAAGCTACACGATCTCGGAAGGAATCAATATCGCATTTATGGGTGAGGGGCTGCCGGCATAGACAGGCAGGAACCTGACATAATAAAAAATGAAAGAGCATACAGTGTAGTATGTATGCTTATCGTTATCGACCTTTAAAAAAGAAAAAAATAAATATTGCCGTCTGGCTATGGATATTGCTGTTGGCTGTTATTGGAATACTCATACAGACAAACAAATCTTTTTTTGGAAAGCTTGGAGAGGAGGGGGCAAAAAGCTGCTGTGAAAAGGTACTTGATTTTTATCTGCCCGGTTTGTCTTACAGTGTGAAAGATGAGACGGAGTGGTCTTTTGCAGAGAAAGTGATCGATATACTTTTTTCCGGAGAGAAAAATAATACAAAAAGGGAATCATATCAGACACAGATTGAAAGTGATCTCTCTTATGAGGCAATCTTAGCCAGAGAGGCAGCAGATGAAAATTATGTGGATGAAAAGACAGGAGAAGTGATACCGTCTGTCGGAAGCATGGATGGTACGAGCCTGTCGGATGAAAAAGAGTTGGCAGATGGAAGTGCAGCAGAAAATCAGCAGTTACAGATGGCAGATGGAAGTGCAGTAGAAGATCAGCAGGCACAGATTGCAGAGGCAGGTGCAGCAGACAGTCAGGCAGCTGCCGCGGTGGCAGATACCAAGGCAGTGACATTTGCAAGAGAAAAGCTGAACGATTTCGATTATCTGATCCAGAATTTTTATCAGGTGGATAATACGACAACCATTGGAAGTGCACAGCTCAATGCAGATGCCCTGCTAGGAAAGGATGTACGTTTAAGTCATGATGCGTCCACCCCGCAGATACTGATCTATCATACGCATTCACAGGAAGGGTATGCGGATTCTGTCCCGGGAGATGCATCGATGTCGGTTGTTGGTGTCGGAGACTGTCTGACAGAACTTCTGACACAAAAATATGGTTTTTCCGTCATTCATCACACCGGACAGTATGATGTCGGAGACCGTGACCATGCTTATGCAAAAGCAGGGCCGGCGCTGGAACAGATCTTAGCGGAAAATAAAAGCATTGAGGTTGTGATCGATCTGCATCGTGACGGAGTCGGGAATAATACAAGACTGGTTACAGAGCAGAACGGTGTGCCGATGGCACAAGTCATGTTTTTTAATGGATTGAGCCGAACGACAAAAACAGGCGATATCGAATATCTATATAATCCTTATATTGCAGATAATCTGGCAATATCATTCCAGATGCAGCTAAAGGCGGCAGAATATTACCCGGGATTTACCAGAAGAATTTATCTGAAGGGATACCGCTATAATATGCACTATTGTCCCAAAACACTTCTGATCGAAGTGGGGGCGCAGACAAACACCCTGGAGGAAGCAAAAAATGCGATGGTACCGCTTGCCGATCTGCTCAATAAAGTATTGACGGGGCAGCAGTAGAAACGTAAAATGTGTATAAAAACGTAAAAAAACGGGGTAATACATAAGATGGATACTTTATTGCAGTTAGATGGAAATATTTTATTGTGGATTCAGGAGCATGTGAGGAATGATGCACTGACACCGGTTATGAAATTTATTACACATTTAGGAGACGCAGGATGGATCTGGATTGCACTCACAATCATTTTTTTATTGGTAAAAAAAATGCGCAGCACGGGAGTACTCATGACATGCTCTTTGGTTGGATCTTTGATCGTCAATAATCTCATCTTAAAAAATCTGGTTGCGAGAACAAGACCTTACGAGGCGGTGGATGGATTGCAGCGCATCATAGAAGCGCAGAGAGATTTGTCATTTCCGTCCGGACATACCGGCAGCTCTTTTGCGGCGGCTGTTGTGATCTTTTTAACTTGTCCGCGGAAAATCGGGGTGCCGGCTTTGATCCTTGCATTTTTGATCATGTTTTCCAGACTTTATGTCGGAGTACATTATCCGACGGATGTTCTTGCCGGAATGATCACAGGGACAGTTATCGCAGTATTGGTATGCAGGGTGTATAGGGAAAAATTTTATATAGGATCGTAGTGTGCAAAAATGCCCCGGTACATAAGTGCCGGGGTGTTTTTTTCAATCACACAGAAAGATGATATTTCTCCATCCAGTAGTTCAGCTGGATAAAGTAAGCCAGAAGCTGGGGGCCTGCCATGAGCTGTCCGAACCACGGTTTTCCGTATTCTTTTGGTGCTTCCATAAATTTTTTCGTTTTCTTTTTATCGATAAGCGGAAGAATGGGGGAATTACTGTCCGCTAAAATATCCGTCATCCGTGAGATCAGGATTTTCTCATAACCCGGATGGTAAGTTTTGGGATAAGGGCTTTTTTTGCGGTGCAATAGTTCCGGTGGCAGAACATCACGGAATGCATCACGCAAAAGAGCTTTTTCCACACCGTTCTGATATTTCATTTCCATGGGAACATTATAGACATAGTCAATGATGCGGTGGTCGGCAAAGGGGACTCTCGCCTCAAGACCGGAATACATACTGGTGCGGTCCATGCGGTCAAGCAGTGTCTGCATAAACCATTTGATATTCAGATAGGCGATCTCCCGGCGTCTGTATTCTTCGCCGGTTTCATCGGGAAGGTGGGGAGCCTTTTTTAGGGACTCTTCATATCGCGCATGGGAATAAGACGAAAGATCAAGTTTTTTTATCACATCATCATCAAGAAAAGCGGTACGGGCATCTGTATCCGCAGACCACGGAAAACCATCCCGGTTCATCAGTTCAGTGCGGTAAAACCATGGATAACCGCCAAAAATTTCATCCGCACATTCTCCGGTCAGTGTCACTTTATTCTGTTTTTTTACAAGAGAGCAGAAGTAAAGCAAAGAGGCATCTACGTCCGTCATACCCGGCATATCCTTTGCATCCACGGCGGCATAGAGCATGTTGGCGAGCGTTTCCTGACTGCATTCTAAATAGGTGTGGTTGGTTTCACAGTGCTTTAACATGCAGTTCACATAGGGAAGATCACGTTCCGGCTGAAACGCATTGGACTGAAAGTAAATATCATTTTCTGTAAAATCAAAGGAAAATGTATTTAATACCTCTCCGTGTTCCCGCTGATAAGCAGCGGCAAGCGCTGTGACGATACTCGAATCAATGCCGCCGGATAAAAAAGTACACACCGGTACGTCGGATATCATCTGTCGTTTTACGGTATCGCGCATGAGAAAAGATACGTGTGCCACGGTGTCCTCGTAGGAGTCCGTGTGAGGCAGACATTTCAGATCCCAGTAGGTGGTATCGGAGAGTCCGGAGGCATCAAAACGCATGTAATGTCCGGGGAGAACCTCATAAATATCCTGAAAAACACCACAGCCCGGGGTGCGCGCCGGTCCGATCGCAAGCAGTTCTTTTAAACTGTTTTTGGTGATCGCAGGAGAAAGATCGGGAAAACAAAACAGAGCCTTGGGTTCGGAGGCAAAGACAAGCTCCCCATCTTTTACATGATAAAAAAGAGGTTTTGTCCCGACTCTGTCGCGGTAGAGAAAAAGCTGTCCGGTGGCACCATCCCAGATGGCAAAGGAAAAAATTCCATTTAAGCGGGAGACGAAGGAAGTACCGAAATGCATATAGGCATATAAGATCACTTCCGTATCAGATGTTGTAAGAAAGTCATATCCGGCAGCAGTAAGTTCCGGGATCAGTTCATCGGTATTATAGATTTCCCCATTGTAGACAATGGCATATTCTGCCCCGTTCCGGCGGCGTATCATAGGCTGTGCACCGTGCGTGATATCACGGATAGAAAGCCTCTGATGTGACAGACCGGCATGAGAAGTCAGATAAATGCCGGAAGCATCACCGCCGCGGTGGGTAAGTTTTTCGTGCATGGACACCAGTATATTTTCCCAGAAGGACTGTCTGTCCGTATAGCAGCGTTTCAGGCTGCAAAATCCTGCAATTCCACACATAAGGTCACTCCATTAAAAACAGATTTGATCTCTGTTAGTATATGCAAATCCATCGAAAAGATGATGGATTCCCATCGAAAAGATGATGGATTCCCATCGAAAAGATAATGGATGGTGGAAAAAAAGATAATGAATGGTGGAAAAAAATGGAATTGCAGGTTAAAATATGTTATAATATAGTTACTGATTTTGAAAAATTTTACATTCAATTTGGAGGAAACGGCTTTGACGCTGGATAGTTTATATATTGGAGTTCCAATCGGAGCGTTTTTCTGCTTTTTATTTATATTTTTTTCGTTCTTAAATGCATCGGATGCAAAACCGGTCAGGTATTTCAGACAGATTCTTTTATCCTGTCTGATCTGGACTGGCGGCGTGGTAATGATGCGGATGCAGATTATGCCCGGGATGCAGTTCTGGTTTCATGTGTCGGTATTCGGACTTTTGACGGTGCCGATTTTTATGTATGCCTTTTTATTTTATATGCTGGAGATTAAAAAGAATGATTTCCTGATCGGGTTTTGCATAGCGACTGCTGCGGCAATGGGAATCAATGTTGTTACAGAGGTGTTTATCCCGGAACCGGATATCATCCGGTATGCAGATGGAAGTAGGGGGTACACTTACCATATATCCTGGGGCAGTTATTTATTGGCAGCTGCAGAGGCAGGAGTGATCGTCTATGTAACAGTTTTAGCGCACAGGGCGATCGGCAGGAAATATGAAAAACGAAAGCAGCTATTTCCATTGCTGCTCGGAACGATAGCAATTCTGACTGGTGGTCTTTTGGTTGCACTGCCGGGTAATTTTTTCCCTTACGATATGCTTGGCGGTATCTTTATGGCATTGTGCCTTTTGTATATCATGTGGCATAAGTACCTGTTTGATATCTCAAACCGAATAGTGATCGGATGTATTTATTCGGTTGCATTGGCGGTCAGCCTTTTGCCGGTATTTAATTTTAATCATAATGCGGAGTGGTATCTTGGCAGCGTGTTGCCGGAAATGCAGCAAAAAATTATAGTGATCGTGCTTGGATTTACCGGATGGTCACTGTTTGTATTTTATCTGGCAAGAAAAATGGCAGAGGGAGTCATGCAGAGGCAGAACAGAAAGCAGATCGAGGTATTGCGCCGTTTTCAGAATGATTCGGCATCTATATTCCGTCAGGAAGATCTGATCGAGCGGCTGGTTGGTGTGGTAAATGAGATGTTTCCGGCAAAGGATATCTTTGTTTTTATCAAAAATGGAGAAAAATTTACTGTTGTAAAAACAGCCAGCGGACAGCTGCCGGACCAGATGGAGCAGGACGAGATTGTGGCACTGCTGGATGGACCGGAATTAGGTGATCGTTCTGAAATATCGCTGATGAAGTATGATGATGAGATACAGGGATTTATCTATATAAAATCGGAGAAAAGGATCAGACTGAATTATTTAGAACGGGATTATTACTGGAGAATTGGTGTATATGCGGGTGTGTGCCTTAAGAATATCCGCACTTATCAGGAAGTATATCAGATATCGATCCATGATGAACTGACCGGTCTTTATAATCGTGGATATTTTAAAAAATTTCTGATGGAAAACTGGAAAGAAGAACAGAAGCTGGCTTTGCTATATCTTGATCTGGACGATTTTAAGCTTTTTAATGAGCTGTATGGAGAAGAATGCGGAGACCGTATTTTAAAATGGTGCGGGCATATCATAGAAAATACTGTGGGAACTCAGGGAAATACGTTCCGGTTTGGATCGAATGAATATGTGGTGCTGATAAATTCGGATGAAAAGACAAAGGTGGCACAGATTGCAGAGAAGATACAGAAAAACTTCCTGAATACTGAGGAAGAAAAGCCGGATGTACTCCAACCGGTCACTGCAAGCATTGGTATTGCATTTTATCCGGATACGGCATCGGGAGCAGATGAACTGCTCAGTCAGGCAGAGCGCGCGAATTTTTATGCAAAAAGAGATGGAAAAAACTGTATTAAAATTTATGGAGCACATACGGAAGATGAACTTGAGGACCAGCAGGTACAAAAGCATTACGAGCAGATTGCGCCGACAATCTATGCGCTGACTGCAGCAATCGATGCGAAGGATTCCTATACATTTGAACATTCCTGTCACGTATCTGATTATGCGGTTCTGCTTGCAAAGAAAATAGGGCTTGAGCCGAATGATATTGAAATCGTAAAAGAGGCAGGACTGCTTCATGATATCGGAAAAATTGGTATTCCGGAGAGTATTCTGAAAAAACAGGGCAGATTAAACGATGAGGAATACGAAATTATGAAAACACATGTCACAAATTCCATTGAGATGATCCATTTTCTGCCGAATATGAATTATGTGATACCGGCTGTATTATCGCATCATGAGAGATATGACGGAAAGGGATATCCGAGGGGGCTGAAAGGAGAAGATATCCCGTTGCTGGGACGGATCCTTGCTGTGTGCGATTCATTCGATGCAATGACAACAAAACGTACCTACAAGGAAGCAATGTCGATCGATTATGCGATCGGTGAGTTAGAGCGCAATAAGGGAACACAGTTTGATCCAAAACTGGCGGAAACGTTTATTGAGTTGCTGAAAGAGGGAAAGATTGATGTCTGATGTGAAATGTAATTCTTAAGATTTTCTGAGAATTTTCGTTTTAGTGATGACAATAAAACGTTAATGTGTTAAACTACCAAAATGTAAAATGTTTTTATCAGGAGGAGTTTAACATGTGGAACAGAAGTGAGTTAAAAAGCAATGCAAAGCTGGCATTGAAGGCGAATTACTGGAAAGCAGTGCTGGTGGGACTGATTCTGTCATTTATTTTAGGTTCAGGCTCAACAGCTGCCCAAAATTCGGCAAGGTCATCAACGGATGGATTGACGGATATAGATCCGGTAATGGTATTTACTGTGATTGGGATTATACTGGCAGCAGTATTTGTTGCCATGGTGATCAGCATCCTGCTCAGTATTTTTATCTGGAATCCGCTTGAAGTGGGATGTCAGAAATTTTTCATTAACTGTAAGTATGGTAACGCGGAATTAGGCGATATGGCATATGGATTTAAAAACGGATATGCGCACATCGGCATGATCATGTTCCTGCGGGGGCTGTTTACAGGACTCTGGATGTTATTATTTATCATTCCGGGTATCGTGAAAAGTTATGAGTATATGATGATCCCATATCTTTTAGCAGAGCATCCGGAGATGACCACAGGAAGCCTTTGCAGAAAGTAAACAGATGATGGATGGAAACAAATGGGATGCATTTGTGTTAGATCTTTCATTTATCGGCTGGACGCTGTTAGGTGTCTGCACATTTGGTATTCTTCTTGTTTTTTATGTAGAACCTTACATATATCTGACACATGCAGAGTTGTATCATGCATTAAAAAACGAGAATAAGTCAGTAGAATTTTAAATTTACCCCAAAAGAGTCATAAAATCCCCCCAAGCCGCATTTCTAATAAGTAAGGAGTGCGTTTGCGGGGGTTTTTTATGTCCAATGAGAAAATGGAAAATCTGTTGAATCTTGCACTCGATGCGACAGAGCAGGAACGGGAAAAATCATTCGATCTTGACACCGGGTATGACAGAGCGGAACGGATCTGGGAAGTGATCATAAAATTTGGAGGAACGGAAGAAGCGTTAAGGGAGCTTTTGGTGGAAAAATTTCCGGGGGAATACGATTGGATAAAGATTACAAACCTACGGAATGAATATGCGATTCTGCTTTTGCCGGAGCACATTGTGGAACTGGTGGCGGCGCTGGCGGAGATCGAATACATGGAAAAACCAAAACTTTTGTTTTTTGCAGTGAACAATGGAAAACGTGTGTCATGCATCAGTCAGCTGCAGACAGCGGGAATGGCGCAGGGAGTATTGTCGTCTGGCAGAAATTTAAGCGGCAGGGGCGTGATCGTGGCAGTGATCGATTCCGGGATTGATTACAGCCATCCGGATTTTCGGAATGCGGATGGAACAACAAGAATTTTAAATCTATGGGATCAGACGATATCGTCAGGCAGTGTGGCAGATCCGTTGTCTGTGGAAGAAGAAAAAAATGTTTTTTTAGAGGCACCGGCAGGTTATTTTCTTGGAACAGAATTTCCGCAGGCGGTGATAAACCGTGCCTTAGAGCAGACAACGGAGAGAGAACGGTTTGCGGTGTGTCCCAGCCGTGATGCCTCCGGTCATGGCACCCATGTGACAGGGATTGCTGCCGGAAATGGTGCAGCCTCACAGGGGAGATACCGGGGAGTGGCATATGAGAGTCCGCTTCTGATCGTGAAATTAGGAACTCCGGGGGAACGGTCTTTCCCGAGGACAACGGAGCTGATGCAGGCGGTAGATTACTGTATCAGAAAGGCGCAGGAATATGGGATGCCTGTCGTTTTAAATTTGAGTTTTGGAAATAATTATGGTTCCCACTCTGGTAATTCGCTGTTGGAGAGTTACCTTGACGATATGGCAAATTACTGGCGGACGTCAATCGTGGCCGGAAGCGGAAATGAGGGGGCATCTGCGGTGCATGCAGCGGGAAATGTACGTGGGAATGTGACAGAAGAAGTGGAATTAGCCGTGAGCAGCTATGAACCTTCTTTAAATCTCCAGATCTGGAAGAATTATTCCGATGAGATCGCTGTTTCACTGATCCATCCCAATGGAAGTAAAGCAGGGCCGATCCAGCAAATTTTAGGGCCACAGCGGTTCCGGCTGGGAAATACGGATATTTTGCTTTATTATGGCGAGCCGAGTCCGTACAGTCCTTACCAGGAAATCTATTTTGAACTGCTTCCGGTAAATGATTTTATTGACAGCGGTATCTGGACGATACAGCTCGTGCCGCAGAAAATCGCAGTTGGAAATTACGATATGTGGCTTCCGGCGGGCGGTGTTTTAAATGCGGGAACCGGCTTTTTGCTGCCATCGGAAGAAACGACGCTGACGATCCCGGCAACGGCGGCGCGGGTGATCACTGTCGGTGCGTATGACGGATATTTTGACCGGGCGGCAGCCTTTTCCGGGCGTGGCTATACGCGTGAAACGAATCAGGTCAAACCGGATCTGGTGGCACCTGGGGTGGATATTACTTCCTGTGCGCCGGGCGGCGGGTATGTGACAAGGAGTGGAACTTCGATGGCAACCCCCTTTGTGACCGGCGGGGCAGCTCTTTTGATGCAGTGGGGCATTGTAGATAAAAATGATCCATACCTGTATGGGGAAAAAATGAAAGCATATCTGATCAAGGGGGCAAGAAGACTTCCGGCAATGCGTAACTATCCGAATCCGGTGTTGGGATGGGGTGCACTTTGCGTGGCGCAGAGTCTGCCGGAGTGACTCGGTTGTTTTTGGGAAGGGAGACCAGTATGAATGCAGCATTTATTTTACTGGGGATAATCGGGGTAGTGTATGGGACACTGTTAGTTGGAATCGGACTGTGGAAATGGAGAAAACGTATCCACTGCAAGGTGCCTGTGGAGGCGGTGTTTGAGAAAACTGTGACAAAGAAAATGGGCGATCGTGTCAGGACGTACGCACTGTTTTCCTATCATTATCAGGGGAAAAAATTCCGTCAGCACACGATGGAGAGAATTACGCAGAAAGAAAAAAAATCGCTGGAAAAAGGAAGGATTTATACGATCCGGATTAATGAGGAGAATCCGAAAAAACTGTGTTATCTGCGGAAAAATTTTCAGTTGGAAGATCTGCTTACCTTAATTTTGGGCATTGCGTTCTGGCTGAGCGGTATTTTTTATCTGATTGAGGAATTTGTTTTTTAAAATAAGTTGCCGAAAAGCTATTTTTGATTATAATAGAGATAAGGACACTTTGATGTGCTACCGTGTGACAGTGAAGAATATTACGCAGCACGAAAAAACATGAAATGAGGAAAATACAGATGGCAGAAAAACAGGAATTCTGGGATATCTACAATGAAAAAAAAGAGCGCACCGGCAGAACAATGAAACGGAATGACTGGTGTTTGAAAGATGGCGAATATCATCTGACGGTACTTGGCGTGATAAAAAGAACGGATGGGCGTTTCCTGATCACGAAACGTGTTATGACGAAAGCGTGGGCACCGGGATGCTGGGAGGTTTCCGGTGGTGCAGCGATGGCGGGAGAGGATTCTAAGACCGCAGTACTTCGTGAGATCAGGGAAGAGACCGGTCTGGATGTCTCTGCGTGGGATGGCGGATATCTGTTTACCTACCGCAGAGACAATCCGGGAGAAGGAGATAACTATTTTGTGGATGTGTACCGTTTTTCCGCAGATTTTGATGAGTCGGATATTAAACTCCAGGAGGAAGAAACAGATGGATATCTGTTTGCTTCCGCAGAGGAAATCAAAAAACTTGGGGAGGAAGGAAAATTCCTTCATTATGACAGCATCAGACAGGCTTTTGTTTAGTCGATGATGTGGTGGTTTAACCATTTCCTTCCGTGGAAGCGGAGTGAAAATATAATGCCGCGGAGCGTCCAGTCGGCAAACATACCGATCCAGACTGCAATCGGTCCGAATCCCCACACACGACAGAGATAGATACAAAGACTTACACGGCAGAGCCACATGGTGCAGCAGGAGGTGATCATGGAAAATTTTACATCTCCGGCTGCACGCATGCCGTATGCCGGGATAAAAGATAATACCCAGGAAACCGGCTTTGTGATCGTGATGAAAATGACCATTTTAAAACACAGATTGGCGCTTTCTGCTTCCATGCCGCCTAACAGGGTGATCGGTTTTGTCAGGGCAAGTACGGTAAGGCAGCTGATTACGATTACAACCTCGGCGAGCCAGGAAAGTTTTTTTATGTAATAGATGACTTCGTCTTTTCTGCCGGCGCCGAGACACTGGCCGACAACAGTCATAAGACCGATGCCGATACCGATCGCGGCGACACCGTTTAGATTCTCAAGGATATTTGTCATTGCCTGGGCTGCAATGGCAACGGTTCCAAGCGTAGAGACCGTAGACTGGATCGCAAGTTTACCGAACTGGAACATACTGTTCTCAATCCCGGATGGGATGCCGATGAACAGTATTTTTTTTATCAGCGAAAAATCAGGGCGGATGGCTGCATAATTTTTAATAAAGATCGGTTCATCTTCGCTGCGCAGCTTATAGATCACGACAACAGCACAGAAGATGCGGGATACAAGGGTTGAAATTGCGGCACCCTCCACGCCCATTCCAAAAACAAAGATCAAAAGGGCATTTCCACCGATGTTTAAAAAATTGGAAATGATGGAAATGATCATCGGTTCCCTGCTGTTATTCTGGGCACGCATGATGGAAGCACCGGCATCATACAGTCCGATAAAAGGAAAGGATAACAGGGTAAACAGAAAGTAAATCTGTGAGTTTGCCATGACGTCCGGCTCCACAGCACCGAAGATGGCGTGCAGCAGCGGACCGCGGAATAAAAGGCAGATGGCAGACAAAGTTACGGATAAAACAGTCATGACAAAAAGCACCTGCCTGGCCGATTCATTGGCAGCTTTTTTATTATTGCTTCCAAGATACTGGGAACACAGAATCGCACCGCCTGCTGCGAGTGCGGAGAGTGCCTGGATAACTAAGATATTGATGGAATCTACGAGAGAGACTGCAGAAATAGCGGCAGAACCCACGTTGCTGACCATCATTGTGTCGGCAGTTCCCATCAGGGAGGAAAGCAGCTGTTCTATGATGATTGGAACTAAAAGCTTCCGCAGATCCTGATTGCTGTATAAATGTGTATCAGATGTATTCGTTTTCATTTTCATATTAATCTCCATGTCCACATGATTTTGCGTGGAACAAATTTCTTCCTTATATATTTTCTGAAGGTTATTCTAGCACCTTAATCACGGTTTTTCCACTTAATTAGAAAAATACACTTTGTTAATTTTCAAAAATATTTGTTTGTTTTTAAAAAAAATTTGGCTTTTTCTATGGAATCAGTGTATAATCGATAAAGATTATCAATATCAACATAAAGGACAAAAGAAAATGACGCTAAAAGAATTAGAAATCGGAAAAAGTGCTGTGATAAAAGTCGTTGGGGGAGAAGGCGCATTAAGACAGCATTTTTTGGACATGGGAGTGATACCGGGTGCAGAGGTGACAGTGATTAAATTTGCACCGATGGGAGATCCGATGGAACTGCAGATTCATGGATATGAGCTGACGCTGCGGCTTTCGGATGCAGAGCAGATCGAAATTGAACTGATCAGTGAGCGTTCGCGCAGGCATGAGGGAGCGAAAAATATCAATCAGTCTGTGCATCCGGGACTCGGAGAAGAAGGAAAGTATCATGTGAAGGGAGATGGAAAGCCGCTACCGGAACAGGAGAAACTGACGTATGCACTTGTCGGAAACCAGAACTGTGGAAAGACCACACTGTTTAATCAGCTGACAGGCTCAAACCAGCATATCGGAAATTTCCCGGGAGTAACCGTTGACCGCAAAGACGGGGCGATAAAAGGGCATCCGAATACTTCAGTAACAGATCTGCCAGGTATTTATTCGATGTCTCCATACAGCAGTGAGGAGATTGTTTCGAGAAATTTTGTGCTTGATGACAAGCCGAAGGCAATGATCAATATCATCGATGCGACAAACATTGAACGAAACCTGTATCTGACCATGCAGCTTTTAGAGATGGATATTCCAATGGTCATCGCATTAAATATGATGGATGAGATGACCGGAAACTCGGGTTCCGTGGATGTCAACGGTATGGAAGCAATGCTTGGTGTGCCGGTTGTGCCGATTTCAGCGGCGAAAAATGAAGGTGTGGATGAGCTGGTACGCCATGCACTTCACATTGCAAAATATCAGGAACGACCGGGACGGCAGGATTTTTGTGATGAGAGTGATTTTGGCGGGGCTGTGCACCGCTGTATCCATGCGGTTGCGCATCTGATTGAAGATCATGCAAAAGAGGCACAGATTCCGCTTCGTTTTGCGGCATCGAAAATCATTGAAGGAGATCATTTGATCTTGGAAAAACTCCATTTGGATGAAAATGAAAAGGAGACAATCGAACATCTGATCGTGCAGATGGAAAAAGAGCGTGGATTAGACCGGAGTGCTGCAATTGCCGATATGCGGTTTACGTTTATTGAAAAAGTCTGTGAAAAGACGGTAGTAAAACCCAAAGCGAGCAGAGAGCGAATCCGAAGTGAGAAGATTGACCGTATTCTGACCGGAAAATATACAGCGATTCCATGTTTTATCGGTATCATGCTGATTGTGTTTTATCTCACTTTTCATGTGATAGGAGCAGGACTTCAGAACCTTTTGCAGATGGGAATCGATGCACTCACAGCTGCGGTAGACGGACTTCTTTCGACTGCGGGTGTCAATGAGGTGCTGCATGATCTTGTGATCAATGGTATTTTTACAGGGGTTGGAAGTATTTTAAGTTTTCTGCCGATCGTTGTGACACTGTTTTTCTTCCTGTCCTTGATGGAGGACAGTGGATATATTGCCCGTGTTGCTTTCTTTATGGACAAACTTTTGAGAAAGATCGGGCTCTCCGGAAGAAGTATTGTTCCAATGCTGATCGGTTTTGGCTGTACAGTGCCGGCTGTTATGGCAACCCGGACGCTGCCAAGTGAACGGGACAGAAAGATGACGATCTTACTTACACCGTTTATGAGCTGCTCGGCAAAACTTCCGATTTATGCGTTTTTTGTCAGTGCATTTTTCCCGGAGTATGGAGCACTTGTGATGTGTGCGCTGTATCTGGGCGGAATTGTGATCGGTATTTTAGTGGCATTGCTTTACCGCAAGACGCTGTTTCGCGGGGATGCGGTTCCGTTTGTCATGGAACTGCCGAATTACCGTTTGCCGGGATTAAAAAATGTCATGCAGCTTTTATGGGAAAAAGCAAAAGACTTTTTGCAGAAAGCGTTTACGGTCATTTTTCTCGCAACAATCTGCATCTGGTTCTTACAGAAATTTGATATTCATTTTAATATCGTGACTGATTCAAAGGACAGCATGCTTGCGCTGATATCAAATGGACTTGTGCCGGTATTTGCCCCATTAGGATTGGGAGACTGGCGTATCTGCACTTCACTGATCAGTGGTGTGATGGCAAAAGAGAGTGTGATCTCGACACTTGAGATCTTATTTGGCGGTAATGTGCAGGCTGCATTGTCTCATGCAGCGGCAGCATCTCTTCTAGTATTCAGTCTGCTCTATACACCGTGTGTTGCGGCTCTTGCATCGATCCGGCGCGAACTTGGAAGAAAATGGGTGGCAGGTGTGATTGTATGGCAGTGCCTTGTTGCCTGGGTAGCAGCATTTCTCGTACACGGGATTGCCCTGCTTTTCTAAGAAAGTGGGTTGCAGTCTGTGTGAGACTGCGTTAAAATATGGTATAGAAAAGGTGGAAACAAGGCAGTAGTGTGTAAATGGCTCAGAAAAGAGGAATCGTATGATAGAGAAAAAATTAGTGGCACTGACCTTTGATGATGGACCGACACCGGGAATTACGGATCAGGTGTTAGATGTGCTGGAAGAAAATGATATTGTGGCAAGTTTTTTTCTGATCGGGCAGAAAATTACCGATCAGTCGGAGTATCTGATCAGACGGGCATATGATATGGGATGTTCGATTGAAAATCATTCGAAAACACATCCGGGCATGCCGGATCTTGACGATTCGGAGATTTTAGAGGAAGTCAGTTACACGACAGAACAGATTATGCGTATTACCGGGGAAAAGCCAAAGTTTTTCAGACCACCATATATCAGTTATAACCAGAAAATGTATGATCTGATCGATCTTACTTTTATCTGCGGATATGGATGTGAGGACTGGGAGCCTGCTGTGACAGCACAGGAGCGGGTAAGAAGGATTTTAGCTGATGCAAAACCGGGATTTATTATTTTACTGCATGATATGGAAGATAATATACAGACGGTTGAGGCGATAAAAACGATCATACCGGCGTTAAAAGATCAGGGATATGAATTTGTCACGGTCAGGGATCTGTTTCAAAAGAGCGGTATTTCTCCAGAAAAAAATGTGATTTACATGGGCGCAGATGAAGTAAGAAAAAATTATGAATAAAATATCAGCACTCTATATTGACGAGTGCTAAAATAAGTGCTATAGTATGATTGCAATGAAAGTAAAACTAAAATCCCGAACAGGAAAGCGAAGCACATCGCCATGGGGAGAGATAGATTTTCCGGGATAACCGGAGATAAAACAGAGAGGCGATGCGTGATGTCTCTCTGTTTTTGTTTTGATTGGAGGTAGCGCAATCATGAAAAGAGATTATTATGAAGTACTTGGAATTGATAAAAATGCGGATGCGTCCGCGATAAAGAAAGCATATCGAAAACTTGCCAAGAAATATCATCCGGATACGAATGCGGGTAATCCGAAGGCAGAACAGATGTTTAAGGAAGTCACAGAGGCATATTCTGTGTTAAATGATCCGGAGAAAAAGAAATTATACGATCAGTACGGAATGGCTGCATTTGAGGAGGGATTTTCCGAAGAACAGGCAAGGCGTGCTGCAAATGGAGGTGCATTTTCCGGATTTCATTTTGAAAATGGCGAGGCAGGTGATTTCTGGGATGATATGTTCGGTCAGTTCTTTAGCGGAGGCAGCAGAAACAGCCGGACGGGCCATGGTTTTGGAAATGGTGGATTCTATCAGGAATTTACCGGAGGAAGTGGTGGTGGCCACTTTGGCGGAGGGCGTGATGTGGAAGCAGAAGTGACCCTGGATTTCGATGAGGCCGCATTAGGGTGTGAAAAAGTCGTAAGATTAAATGGCAGTGATGGAAAGATCCAGTCGTTTAAGGTGCGCATACCGGCAGGTATGGACGATGGAGAACAATTAAGGTTGAAAGGAAAAGGGCATACCGGTGCTGATGGCACCACCGGCGATCTGTTCTTAAAGATAAAGATCCGTCCAAAGAATGGCTGTGAGCGAAAAGGACTTGATGTTTATACGACCGTCACAATCCCGTATGCGACAGCAGCACTTGGTGGAAAAGCAAGAATCCATACACTTTATGGAGATGTGGACTGTAATATCAAAGGTGGAACGCAGGATGGAAGTAAGATAAGACTGCGGGGAAAAGGAATTGTTTCCAGAAAAAATCCGTCCGTGCATGGGGATCAGTACGTGAAAGTACAGATTCAGGTGCCAAAATACTTAAGCCCTGAGGCAAAACAAAAATTACAGGAATACAGTGCAATGTGTTAAGGAAAATAGCCCTGCATGTAACGTGTGTTACATGTGGGGCTGTTTTTTATCTGCTTTTTTGAGGAAGAACTTTGACAAGAAGAATGAGAATGGAGAGAAGAGCCACCACCGCCTGACTGGCAAGAATCCCCCAGAGATAGCTTTTGATTCCCCAGACAGGGACAGCGAGCAGAACAAACAGGATTCTTATGGTACAGGAGATCAGGTTTAATTCAAAGGTAATGCCGGGGTGACCGAGACCATGCAGGATACTGCTTAGCGTGGAACTAAGATACAGAAATGGACAGAGCCAGCCGAGTGTTGCAATAAACGTTCCGGCGAGTGCATTTTTAAATAAAAAATTTCCGAGAAAGTTTCCGGTGACAAGAAATCCGGCAGTTGAGATAAAGCCGAGCATAAGGCAGGACTCGATCGTTTTTTTTATGGTATAGAGGATTTTTTCCCTTTTGCCGGCAGCCTGTGCCTCTGATATTGTAGGGAGCAGCAAAACGGAAACAGAATTTGTGATCACGGAAGGAAACATGATGACAGACATTGCCATTCCGGTGAGAATACCATAGACACTGAGAGCTTCTGACTGCGTATAGCCGAAGGCTAAAAGGCGGTTGGGCAGCATGACATTTTCAAACCCGGCAAACAAATTTAAAACGATCCGGTTTGAGGTTAAAGGAACCGCCATGGAAAACAGGTTTTTGGTGCATAAAAACAAATTTTCTTTGCTTTTTATGACGGCATTTTTATGTGTGCCAAAGACACCAAAAACACTGACAGATACCAGCGTGCTTGCTGTTTCACCGCAGACGATTCCCCAGACAACCATGGAAAGTGTCAAAGATTTTCCTTCGCTAACAGCAATCTGATGCATCAGATAAACACTTCCAACGCGTGCTAACTGCTCTGTCAGCTGGCAGAGTGAAGGAACAGCAGTTTTTTTTAATCCATAATAATAACCGTTGATACAGGCGTGGATACAACAGGGGATAAAGGAAAAGGACAGAACGGTAAGGAGCGGTGTACATCGTTTATCGCCCAACCAGGAGACGGCAATAAAATCTGCATAGCGATAAAGGAAAATGCTGCAGAATGTGGAAAGGCATAAGGAGATGAAAAGTCCGATTGAAAGATAGATTTTTGCACCGGCTTCATTTTTTCTGCCAACTTCCATGGAAACAAATTTGGATATAGAGGTCTGGATTCCTGCGGCAGTGAAAGCAAAACAAATGGCGGTTACGGGAGCGATGAGCTGATAAATGCCGAGACCTTCTGCACCAATGGTACGTGATAAGAATATTCTATAGAAGAAACCTATGATGCGGGTGAGAATTCCGGCGAGAGTAAGAAAGAGAGTTCCGGTTAGAAGCGCACTTTTGGTGGAAGATAATTTTTTCAATAGAAACCTCCAAAGTCTGCCGGAAAATCCGGACTTGGTTCATTTTAATATATGAAGGAAGTGGAGAGAAAATGAGTTCGATTGAAAATAAGGGGAAGATAATTTATTTAGATAATGCTGCGACAACGAGGATGTCAGAAGAAGTGAAAGAGGCGATGGATCCGTATCTGGAAGATAAGTTTGGAAATGCGTCCACAATGTATGGATATGGGGAATCGTCAAGACAGGCGTTAGAGAAAGCAAGAAAAACGATTGCCGGTACACTAGAGGCAAAGCCATCAGAAATTTTTTTTACATCCGGCGGTTCGGAGTCGGATAACTGGGCGGTAAAATGTATTGCAGGGGAGTATAAGCATAAGGGAATGCATATCATTACAAGTAAGATAGAACATCATGCCATCTTAAATTCCTGCAAATATTTAGAAGAACTTGGGTATGAAGTGACATATCTGGATGTGGATGAATATGGAATGGTATCACCGGAGGCAGTGTATCACGCAATCCGGGAAGATACGACATTGATCACGATCATGTTTGGAAATAACGAGGTGGGAACGATCGAACCGATTCTGTCAATCGGAAAAATTGCAAGAGAAAAAAATGTACTGTTCCACACGGATGCTGTGCAGGCGTACGCGCAGGTTCCTATCTCCGTGCGTCATTATCCGGTGGATCTTTTAAGTGCAAGTGCACATAAATTTCATGGACCTAAGGGGGTGGGATTTTTATATATCAGGGAAGGGGTGCAGATTCCATCTTTTATCCATGGCGGTGCGCAGGAAAAAGGAAAGCGTGCCGGAACAGAGAATATAGCTGGAATCGTAGGCATGGGAAAAGCGGCGGAGATCGCTGCAAGAGGGATGCAGGCCGG
>ERZ1108170.424-NODE-424-length-34456-cov-4.112439_pt1 | contig 34456 bp, 27 predicted proteins | sample MGYA00403705_ERZ1108170 | MGnify/ENA primary metagenome ERZ1108170 (study PRJEB35170, sample SAMEA104062422) | human gut metagenome | biome: human gut; feature: human-associated habitat; material: faeces | place: Denmark | collected 2012-06-15 ...
ATCAGGCATATGCATTGAACAGAAACCGTAGCGAGTCATTTATAATGGGGCTTATGGTCTGTATAGGGGCAATCCCTGTGTTTTATATTTTAAATGAATGGCATTATTTGGCCAGAATGCTTAAGATCTCGTTGCTTCTTGCGACGAACTTGGTCATGGCATCGGCAGATAATGGTCTGTTGGCAAGGACTGCCAGATCATATAACTGACAGCAGATGGTAGGAGTGTTCTCGCCATCCGGGTTGTCAAGGACATATTTGACCAGATTATTGTTGGCATTTAATACCAGTGTTTCACCCTTGCCGCCGAACATGGCAGGATCCATGCCCATACCGGCCATACCATACATCTTCATCATTTCCTGCATACGTCTGGATTCTTCGGATAAGGTCAGCATAGAAGATAAGTCTTTATTCTTTAATGCTTCTACCTTGATCGTGATATTTTCGACATCCAGTGCTTTCTTGAAGAGTTCGGTCAGCTTGTCGGTATAATCCTTTGCTGTTTCTTCGGATAATGATTCATCTACAAAATTATCGGACAGATCTGCATCGATTCTGTAGAAATGTACATTTTCATTTTTCTGTTCCAGAAGCGTGATAAATGGGCTGTCAATCGTCTGTGTCATGATCAGGGCATCCATGCCTTCCTCTTTGAACATGTTAATGTACTGTGACTGAGCAACTTCATCCGTAACATAGAAGACTTTGTTTTCGTATTTTTCTTTTCCGGCTTCCAGATATTCCGGCAGAGTCAGGTATTTGCCTTCCAGATTCTTGTAGATACAGAAGTCTTTCATCTTCTCTAAGAATTTCTCATCCTTTAAGCAGCCGAATTTGATAAATGGGTTGATGTCATCCCAATATTTCTCATAATCTTCTCTGTGAACCTTATACATACCGGATAATTTATCGGCTACCTTCTTTGTGATGTAATCGGAGATCTTCTTAACAAATCCATCATTCTGCAGAGCACTTCTGGATACGTTCAGCGGAAGATCCGGACAGTCGATGGTACCTTTTAACAGCATCAGGAATTCAGGGATAACTTCTTTGATATTATCAGCTACGAATACCTGGTTGTTATACAACTTGATCGTTCCTTCCAGATTATCATACTGGGTATTGATCTTAGGGAAGTACAGGATTCCTTTCAGGTTAAATGGATAGTCCATGTTCAGGTGGATCCAGAACAATGGATCTTTGTAATCATGGAATACTTTATGATAGAAGTCTTTGTATTCATCGTCTGTACAGTCATTTGGATGCTTGGTCCAGAGAGGTGTTGTAGTATTTAAAGGCTTTGGTGCTTCTTTTTCTTTCTTTTCGGCAGCATCCTTTGTTTCATCGGTTTCAGCAGTAGCTTCTTCCGATGCTTCAGCTTTGGTTGCCTTTTCTTCTTCATCTTTTGCAGGGGCATCTGCATTTGTAAAGTAGATTTCTACAGGCATGAAAGAGCAGTATTTGTCGATTACTTCTTTGATGCGGTATTCATTTGCAAATTCATAGCTGTCTTCGTTCAGATACAGGGTGATAACAGTACCTCTGGTTTCTTTGTCGCCTTTATCCATGGAGAAGTCTGTTCCGTTCTCACATTCCCAATATACAGGTTCTGCGTCCTGTTTGTAGGAAAGGGATTCGATCGTTACCTTATCGGCAACCATGAATGCGGAGTAGAAACCGAGTCCGAAATGACCGATGATCTGTTCCTCTGTTGCCTTGTCCTTGTACTGCTCAAGGAAAGCAGCAGCACCGGAAAATGCAATCTGATTAATATACTTTTCGACTTCTTCAGCAGTCATACCGATACCATTATCAATAAACTGTAAGGTTTTGTTGTCCGGGCTTGCGATCACATCGATACGATAAGGTTCGTCCGGTTCGTCAAATTCGCCCATCAGAGATAATTTCTTTAATTTTGTTACAGCATCACAGCCGTTTGAAATTAATTCCCTGACAAAGATATCATGGTCGGAATACAGCCATTTCTTGATGACAGGGAAAATGTTTTCGCTGTTAATTGATAAACTTCCTTTTTTCATAAAAATGCATCTCCTTATATAAATTCTATATTATTCTAGTTGTCAGAACAAATCGGAATACGCAAATATCTATATATGTGTAATGCGAGAAATATCTGCCCTATCTGTTCTGTGTTATCACTAACAGGTATCATAAATCAGAAAAAAATAGAAGTCAAGACAAAATTAGCACTCAAATATGTTGAGTGCTAATAATTCATAAATATTTTATGGTTTATTTAGAAATTAGTGCTGTAACAGGTGGTTAAAAGATCTGATTCTGTTTAAAAAAAGCAGATACATTTGCATCCCAGATGTTTGCAAGTGTTTTATCCATGGAGAAAATGTTCATGGATGCCATCGTTGTAAGTGAGATCTTTTCTCCGTCAAAGTAGATGTTTAAAGACAGATTTGCAATGTCGGATGTCGTGAGATTCAGATGGTTCTGTTCAATGATCCGGTTAATGTTCGCGTCCGATAAGATCAGCACGATCTTGAAGTTTAATGGGAGTTTATTGCCTTTGATGACATTGAAGATATGATGTCTGACAGCCCCCCATGTCGTATAAGTATTTGAAGTCATTTCTTCCAGTTCTTCCGTATCAAAAAAAGATGGATTCAGTCTGCCGTCAATCGTATAAGAAACGTCGGAACGGACATAGGCTTCCACCAGCAAAAATGTGTCAAAGACCGGTTCCATCAGAAGCTTTTTAACGAAGTTTTTTGTTTCAGTAATTTCTATATTAAGCATATGCAGCTCTTACCTCCCTGCCATAAACAACGGATCGCGATAAAATGATGCTTTTAGTTTACAGGAAAAGAGGAAAGGTTGCAATCGGAAATCACATAAGTATATGTGATTTTACTTACTATATTGTATACAAAAATAAAGATATATGATATAAAAATAATATATGCAATGCTGATAGAGCCAGATTTTGCTCATGTCTATATTATGAGTTTGCAAATTAAAAATGGGAGGATATTTATGATTAAAAAACGTATATTATCATGTGTTTTAGCTGTGGCTATAATTTTAACAACATGTTTTAATTTTCAAGGGGGATTTAATAATGCGATAGAAAACGTTGAGGCGGCTACTACAATGGTAAGTCGAATTCCCAAGAGTGCGTTGAAATGGAATGGACATTATTATGTTTGTTTTAACAATTGCGAAACTTGGGAAGATGCTGAAAAGTATTGTGAATCATTAGGAGGCCATTTAGCAACAATAACGTCGGCTTCTGAAAATATGGTGGTATTTAATTATATTAAACAGCAGGGATACCAAAATGCTTATTTTGGTTTAACTGATAATAAAGTAGAAGGTCAGTTTTATTGGATAACAGGTGAGAATGTTAATTATGTGAATTGGCACGAGGGGGAGCCAAATGCGGATGTTGAGGAAGAAGATTATGCGATGTTCTTTTATGGCTACACGGATGGAACGTGGAACGATGGCGATTTTGGGAATAACACAGAATATGGTGATAAAACCTATATATGTGAATGGGATAGTTATAATGCAGGGCAGAGTTCTTTAGAGAAGTTAGTACCAGCGGATGCATTGAAATGGAATGGACATTGTTACGCAATATATAACAATTGTGATACATGGGAACAGGCAGAGCTATATTGTGAAAGCCTGGGAGGACATTTAGCAACCATTACATCCAAAAATGAAAATACACAGGTGTATCAATATATAGTAAGCAAGGGGTATGAAAATGTCTATTTTGGCTTGACAGATAATAAAGTGGAAGGTCAATTTTATTGGGTAACAGGTGAGAAAGTTAATTATTTAAACTGGCATGAGGGAGAGCCAAATGCAGAAGTTGAGGAAGAAGATTATGCCATGTTTTATTATAAATATACAGATGGTAAATGGAATGATGGTGATTTTGGCGATAGTACAGTGTATGGCGAGAAAAACTTTATATGTGAATGGGATATGGGAGATAATGATTCAAAAAGTGAAAATTATTTTGGAAGAGATCTGATTGATCGAGTATCGGAATATACATCGGATGCAGAAGTGAAACAGTATAAAGAAATTCTTGCAGGTAATGATTCGGAGGAAATAAAATATCAAAAATTATATGAATTCTTTATATTAAATGGGTTTACCAGTGTACGGGAAGGTACTGAATTTCTGACAAAAACAACAGATAAGAGATATGCATATTTGTTTCTTACAAATAATGATATATATTGTGCTACTAACTTTACAAACTGGTTAGATCATACAAGTGAAGGGGCGGCGGCACGTGGACTTCTTGTTGCAGATGGTTTGATCTTTAACAATGAAGTTGGTGAGTGGATTAATTTGTCAAATTATTTGTCTGCCAATTATCCGGGAATAAAGAAATATAAAGAGATGCTTTATAATTTTATGCAGGATACTGCAGATAGTAATGAAATAATCAGTAGTATACAAATGGTTACAGATATTACTAAAAATGCTAGTTCAGCAGGAAAACTTTATGCAGGAGATCTTATTGATAAGATGAATAAATGCTCATCAGTTAGTGAGCTTGATTCACTTATGAAAAAGAATGAAACTAAGGGTGTATTTAGTGAACTGGCATCAAGTACAGATAAAGATGGAAATTTGAAATTTAATTTTAGTCTGGATGAATCATCTGGATTTGGACAATATTTTAAAGCAGTAGGTTTAGCGGGAAAAACAATGAAATTTGTGAATATAGGTTATAATACCTTGATGGATATAATGCAAATGAACCAAAAACTTACTGTTTATTCTCAATATAAGGAATTTCTTCAATCTATTGTAGATGAAAAAGCGTATTTACCAATGCAATTGCGTGCTGCAGCGTATCAGATATTACAGGAAATAGATGATCAGGTTGGAGCAGAGATAAAAAAAGTGGTGCTTGCATTATATAATCAAACATCTATAAATGACACTGTTTTAAGTGGAATAATGGGTAAAGCAGGATATGCAAAGATAAAAACGTGGCTTGCAGTTATAAGTATCACTGCATTTTGTATTAATAAAATTGCGAATGTAGGTGAGATGGTAAAACAAGAGGCGTATGTAGAAGCGTATAGTTATTTATCATCTGCATTTGTAAAACGCCTTGAAGCTTCAAAAGAGAGATTCAAAAAGAGTAAAACAGAAGAAAATGCTTGGGATTTTTATTATAATTATAATATGCTTTATAAATTAAGGTATAAAGGAGAACAGGCTTATTTAAAGTTTCAAAAGGTAAAGGGAATTTCAGAAATATTTACAGATTATGGTTATGCAAAAAAAGAAAAAGTTGTTAATGAAGTTTTGGATACTTTGGAATCAAAATGTATGTTTAATTACGATGTAGTAAACACAATAAATTATACCAAAACATATAAGATGAAAATGGTTGTTGCCTGCCCTGTTGATATAACGGTGTATGATTCAAAAGGAAAGAAAGTTGCGGTTCTTAAGGATAAAGTAGTATCAGATACCAAAAATCAATATGGAAGGTTTGCAGTTATATATAATGCATATTTAAATGAGTATCAAAAAATACTTTGTTTTTCAAAGCAAGATAATTGTAAAATCGAAATAAAAGGGAACAAAGATGGTTTAGTGTCATTGCAGATGGCAAAGAGTAAGGGGAGTAGTTATATTCTTCAAAATTATCCGATAAAAAAGAATGGCATTATATCAACATCATATAATTCTTTGACAAATGATAAGAAAATTATGATCGATAATGATGGAGATGGAAAAATTGAAAAGAAGGAACAACTACAGGTAGAAAATAAAAAGCATGCAGCAGTAAAATCTATTTCTTTGAGTCTTAAAAAGTTAACACTACTAAAAGGAGATAGTAAACTTTTAGAAGTTAACATTACGCCCATTAAAGGAACAAATAAGAAAGTTAGATGGATATCCAATAATCCATCCGTAGTTACTGTTACAGATGGAAGAGTATTAGCACGGTCAGAGGGTAAAGCTGTGATATATTGTGTTGCATTGGATAATACCGATCGAATTGCAAAATGTTCGATTACGGTAACACAACCGGCAAAAAAAGGTCAGAAACTTAGAGACAAAAAGGGAACAACATATAAAGTGACAAAATCCCAAGGAAAAAATAGTACAGTAGAATATGTAAAACCATATAAAACGGCCAAAGGTACTGTGCAAATACCAAATACAGTAACAATTGCTGGAGTAAAATATTCAGTTAAGACAATAGCTAAAAATGCATTCAAGAATAACAAAAAGGTAACAACAATAGTGCTTGGAAAGAATATAACAACGATTGGGGAAAAAGCTTTTGCAGGATGTTCCAAATTAAAAAAAGTTGTTATAGAAAAGAATGTTTCTAAAATAAATAAGCAGGCATTCTACAAATGTAAATCATTAAAGACTATTATTATAAAGTCACGAAAACTTAAAACACAGAAAGTAGGAAGAAAAGCATTTTCGGGTATTGCAAAAAAAGCAGTATTTAAAGTACCGTCTGATAAAATAAATACTTATAAAAAGATTTTTAAGAGTAAGGGGGCATCAAACAAGATAGTTGTGAAACGAAACTGATATGCTGTTTATTGAACTTTCTTAACAGGTGTGTTAGTATTTTGACAGATTTATAAAAAACTATGGGAGGTTTTGAAATGGCAGAGATTATATGGAAGGATCGCAAACGTATATTTTTCGGGTTACCATGGACATTTACAAAGTACAGCTTATCAGAGGATCGGTTATTTATCAGTACGGGGTTCTTCAGTGTGAAAGAAGATGAAGTACGACTTTATCGTATCATGGACGTTTCATTGGAGCGTAAATTATGGCAGAGAATGTGCGGACTTGGAACGATCAAATGCTGTTCCGCAGATAAGACAATGGGAGATTTCGAGATCAAGAATATCAAGAAGTCCAGAGAGGTCAAGGAAATGTTATCAAATATGGTAGAAGATGAACGTACCAAAAAGAAGGTTTCCAGCCGTGAGTTCATGGATCATGAACGCGATGAATTCGACGACTACAACGAATACGACGACCACGATACATATTAACGAGGACAATCAAAAAAACAGACATAAGCCCTTCAATACCATTTGCTACGCAGAACACTTGCGTTCTATTTCTCACGCAACGGTACTAACCTCACTGCCAATGGCAGTTCGCTAAGGACCGGCGTTCGAAAAGGTCTGCTTCACAAAGGTATGGAAGAACCTATGTCTGTTTTTTTGATTTGTCTATGAAATCCCGTATTAAAGTAGATGAATATCTTATCATAGACAGATATAGCCCGGAGCCAAATCGGCCGGTGATCAGATATTCTCGGCTATCTTGGTGACGCCAACGTAGATTTGGGAGACTTTGTACCAGGTGGAGTAGTCGGTGATGCCGGTAACGGGCAGGTCGAAGATCTGTTGAAAGCGTCTGACGGCATCGGCAGTGGCAGGTCCATAGATGCCATCGGCGGCAACAGTTGGTATGGATGGATAATTCTGTGCGATACGATTTAACTGCTCCTGAAGCTGACGAACCTTGTCACCGGTTGCACCGATTGACAGATCATATCCCGGATAAGAGGATGGAATACCGGCAATGGTTTCGGCAGAGTTGATATAAATGGAATCGCCATAGTAGTAGCGTAAGATCTCTATCGCAGACAGTCCCTGATCGGCAAGATGCTTGGAACCCCATTGGGTCATCCAGTTTGGACAGGTGACCCGTTTCCCGTCACAGTATTGTGTAAAGATCGGTTGGGTGACACCCGGTCTTGACAGATAATTGGCAAATTGTTCATCAACGATACGGGAGATATTTTTATATATAGTCTTGTTATAGATCCATTTCTGATCGTAAGCGGTTGAAGATGTGATCGTAAAATCGTATCCCTTTCCACGATACCATTCTGTATAGACACGGTTTAATGTGAAGGACATAATTGCAAGAATATTGGCTCGCAGAGAAGCATCCGGCCACGTGGAGTAGATTTCATTTGATGCAACATTCTTTATGTAGTCTTTGTAAGGTACATAGTAGTCGATTGCAGTTGGGTCAGAAGGTGCTCCATCATGTACCACGATGGTTTCCGGAATCACGACACGGCTTAAGACGATCTCGCCTGTCTCTGCAACTGTTTTAATCTCATCCTCAGCAATCTTTGGCGGATATTCTTCCCAGAGGGTATGAGCACCGATCACCGTTGGGTTATAGCTCGATTGGTCAGTATCAGAAACACGCAGCTTAACTGACTGAATGCCCTTTTCGTCGGTAAACATCTGTACACCGGAGATGATACGTGGTTCAAATCCGGGTGCATTGATTTTCAGATTGTATTCGGAATATGGCTGGTTGTCAGATGGTTCCATGCTGTATTCCAGTGGTGGAGTTTCAAGGGTGATGCCATCGATGATACCGTCGCTGTCTGTTTGCAGTTCCTCTATAACTTCATCCGGAGTTCCGGTTGATGCGACAGAAACGACCGCATCGGTTACCGGATATGCAGTCTGTTCCGAGATGATCCTGATTTTTAATGTTCCGTTATTGTTTCCATTTGCCATTTTAGTAATCCTGAATTATAATCTGTTTATTATATGAGACAAAATCATATTTCATGCCAATAATACTTTATCAATGCAGAAGCAGGAAAGAATGTATGTTATGCGTGGTGTAATGATCGTTTAGAAGATTTAAATGACAGAAACAAGTGTTATGCATGGTATATAATGATGAGGTATGTGAAAAAAGAATTTATTGAAAAGTAATATAAAAGGAAAGAAGCGACAGGAGGTTTCACTATGGCATATTTTCCAATGTTTATCAATCTGGAAAACAAAAAAGTAATCGTACTTGGCGGAGGAAAGACCGCACTTCGAAAGATTAACTCTCTGATAAAGTTTGACTGTAAGATCGCAGTTATCGCACCGAGGATCTGCGATGAGATCAAGGCAGTACCGGGAATCAGTGTACATGAGTCGAATATGACATTAGATGCGCTTGATACGGCAGATATGGTAATTGCAGCGACTAAGAGGGATGATGTAAATGCTAAGATCGGAAAGTATTGTAACGAACATAATATTCCGGTCAATGTAGCAGATAACAAGGATGTCAGCAGCTTCCTGTTCCCCGGAATTGTTATGCGTGAAGACTTGGTGATAGGGGTCACAACAGGAGGCTACAGTTCAAATGTAGCAAAGGAGATCCGTAATATGATCGAGAAGCTGATTCCTTATGAGTATGGAACCCTGACCAGAAAGATGGGAGCATACCGAGAGATTGCGTCCATTAATATCAAGGATACTTATTTAAGGGAACTGGCACTGGATGAGATCATCAAACAGGCAATCAGCAATAAGTATATGATCGATGACCGAAAGGCAAATAAGATTCTGGATCGTTATGCGAAGGAAGATGAGCTGAGAGCGAAGGGCATGCGATAAAAAATACTTGCATTTTCCTTATAATGTGTTATAATTTTGTTTTAGTAAGATTATGGTAACTATTAAGAGTGGGTTTTGGCCCACTCTTAGTTTTTGTAGAAAGGTGGTATTGCTACGAAGAAAACAGATATTGAAGCAAAAGCAACAGAGATGGTTCAGCCGATCATTGAAGCAAATAACCTTGAACTGGTTGATGTGGAATATGTAAAAGAAGGCAGTGATTATTATCTGCGGATCTATGCAGATAAAGAAGGTGGAATAACGATTGGAGATTGTGAGATCGTGAACAGAGCCATGAGTGATCTGCTGGATGCAGATGATTTCATTAAGGATGCCTATATTCTTGAGGTCAGCTCTCCGGGGCTTACAAGACCATTAAAGAAGGAAAATGACTTTAAACGGAGTATTGGTAAGATTGTAGAGATCAAGACATATACCAAGATCGATAACTGTAAAGATTTTGAAGGTGAACTTACAGCGTACGATGAAGAAACAGTTACCATTTTGACAGAAGATGAGAAAGAACTGAAGATTGCAAGAAAAGATATATCGATGATAAGACTTGCATTTGTATATTAATAAAAGAAGCGGGAGGATAAAAAAGTGTCAGAAATTATCGAAGCATTAAATCAATTAGAAAAGGAGAAAAACATCAGCAAGGATATTCTGCTGGATGCGATCGAAAGATCCTTAAAGGCGGCCTGCAAGAAGGACTTTGATACCGATGAGAATATCGATGTTGTTATGGATCGTGAGACCGGTGAGTTTCATGTATATGCGAAGAAAGAGGTTGTAGAAGAGGTTGAAAGACCAGCGACACAGATTTCTCTGGAAAAAGCTAAGATGATGAATTCCAAATATGATCTCGGAGATATCATCAACATCGAGATCACAACAAAGGATTTCGGAAGAATCGCAGCACAGAGAGCAAGAAATGTAATCGTTCAGGCAATTAATGAGAGCGAAAGAGATGCGATCTACGATCACTTCTATACAAAAGAGAAGGATATCATCACAGGTATCGTTCAGAGATATGTTGGAAACAACATCAATGTCAGTCTGGATGATAAGACAGAAGCAATATTAAAAGAGTCTGAGATGGTTCCCGGCGAAGTATATAACAGAGGTGACCGTATCAAATTATATGTAACAGAAGTAAAGAAAGGCTCCAGAGGACCTAAGATCACAGTATCTAGAACACATCCTGATCTGGTAAAGCGTTTATTTGAAAAGGAAGTAACCGAGATCGCAGACGGTACAGTAGAGATCAAGAGCTCCTGCCGTGAGGCCGGTTCCCGTTCCAAGATCGCTGTTTATTCTCATGATGAGAATGTAGATCCGGTAGGTGCATGTGTAGGTGTAAATGGAAGCCGTGTTAACAACGTAGTAGAAGATCTGAACGGTGAGAAGATCGATATTATCTGTTGGGATGAGAATCCGGCAATCTTCATCAAGAATGCATTAAGTCCATCAGAGGTTATTGCAGTTGATGTAGATCTGAATGAAAAGAGCGCATTTGTCGTTGTACCGGATTATCAGTTATCACTTGCAATCGGTAAGAAAGGTCAGAATGCAAGACTTGCTGCAAAGCTGACAGGATATAAGATCGACATTAAGAGTGAGTCACAGGCAGAAGAGATGGGATATTTCTCAGAAGAAAATGATGACTACGAAGAGCCGGAGCAGGAAGAAGCATTTGACAATATCGACGATATCGTTGATGGTTCTTATGAAGAATCTCTGGAGCAGCAGGATGCAGAAGAAGTAAAAGAAGACGAAGAATAAAATGAAGTTCTGACCGGGTACCATGCCGATTGGAACGGAGATAAATATATAAGCATAGGAAGTGATGTTATGGCAAAGAAGATACCGCTCAGACAGTGCCTTGGTTGTAATGAGATGATACCGAAAAAAGAACTCATCCGTATCGTGAAGGATAATGAGAATAATTTTGCGATCGACCTGACCGGCAAGATGAATGGACGGGGGGCATATATATGCCGTAAGGCAGAGTGCCTGAAAAAAGCTATGAAGAGTAAATCTCTGGAACGCTCATTCAAGATGCAGATTCCAAAAGAGGTTTATGAGAAACTGGATAAGGAGTTAGAGGCAATTGAACAGTAAGAAGATTTATTCCATGATTTCCTTATGTGCAAAGGCTGGAAGGCTGGTAAGCGGAAACTTTTCAGTAGAAAAGGCCGTAAAAAACGGAAGCGCATGTGCCGTGATCGTGGCATGTGATGCAGCCCATAATACAAAGAAACTATTTGATCAAAAATGTAATTTTTATGAGATTCCATATTTTGAATTTGGAGACAAAGACAGTCTGGGAAAATTCGTTGGAAAAGAATTCCGGACGTCGATCGCGATCTTAGATGAAGGATTTGCGAAACAGATCATAAAATACATGAGTTTGAGTGAAAATATGGAGGTGTAACTTTTGACGAAACTGAGAGTACACGAATTGGCAAAAGAGCTGAATATAAGCAACAATGAAATCAAAGCAATCCTTGGCAAAAATGGTATCGAGATCAAGAGCCATATGTCGGCTGTTGATGAGAATATGATCAATATCGTTAAGAAGGCATGCGGAACCGGTACAAAGAAAGCAGATGCGCCGGCAGCAAAGCCTGTACCGGAAAAGAAGTCGGAGGACGTAAAGGCGGCAAAGACAGCACCGGAAAAGGTTCAGAAAGAGATTTCTGTAAAAGAAGAGCCTAAGAAAACGGCTGTAAGAAATGATCGACCGGCTACAGGGGAAGCGAATAAGCCGAAACAGGGTAAAGATGAGGGACATACGAGATTTGTCAGAGATGACAGAAACAGAAATAATTCCGACAGACAAAATAATGAGAGAGTAAGATTTAACAATAGTGAGCGTATGAATTCTGATAAGACAAGATTTGGCGACAAGCAGGGAAATGACAGACCAAGATATAACAACGACAGAAATAACGGTGACCGTGTAAGATTTACAAATGGTGATAGAAATAATTCTGACAGACCGAGATATAATAATGACAGAAACGGTACTGACAGAAACAATTCCGACAGACCAAGATACAACACTGACAGAAATAACACTGACAGAAATAACACTGACAGAAATAACACTGACAGACCAAGATACAATAATTCCGGTGACAGAAATAATTCTGACAGACCGAGATTTAACAATGACAGAAATGGTCAGGACAGAGGAAGATTCTCAAACAATGGCCGTGGTGGTCAGGATCGTGGCAGATTTTCCGGAAACGGAGATCGTCAGGGCGGCTTCGACAAGCCGAAGTTCGGTGACAGACCGGATAACAGAAACAACCGGTTCAACAATAATAGAAACAATACTCCGATGGGATTTGGCAAGGATGACGAGGATGATAATAATAACAATCAGAGAAGAAGCCCAAAAGCAAATACCCGTAAGGATTTTGAAGCAAAAGAGATGCCGGGCAAAGATTTAAAGAGCCAGAACAGAGACAATTATAACAGAGATAAGAATAAGCCTCGTAAGGGCAACAGAAGATCTCCGGAAGAGGTTGAGGCAGATATCAGCAGACTGGCTAAAAATGTCAGAAACAAGCATCATCAGCCACAGCAGCCACAGCAGCAGGCAGAGGATAAGGAAACGATCCGTACGATCACACTTCCGGAGGTTGTAACGATCAAAGAACTTGCAGACATTATTAAAGAGCCTGTAAATGCGTTGATCAAGAAGCTCTTCCTTGCAGGTAAGATGTATAACGTGAACTCTGAGTTAGACTTTGAAGCAGCAGCAGAGATCGCGTTGGAATATAATTGTATTGCTGAAGAGGAAGAAAAAGTTGATGTGATCGAGGAGCTCTTAAAAGAGGATGAAGAAGACGAGAAGGATATGGTTTCCAGACCACCTGTTGTCTGCGTTATGGGTCACGTTGACCATGGTAAAACATCCCTTCTTGATGCAATCCGTAAGACAAATGTAACATCAGCCGAGGCCGGTGGTATCACACAGGCGATTGGTGCATCTGTAGTAGAGATCAACGGACAGACGATCACATTCTTAGATACACCTGGACATGAGGCGTTCACAGCTATGCGTATGCGTGGCGCACAGTCTACCGATATTGCTATCCTTGTTGTAGCAGCAGATGATGGTGTTATGCCACAGACGATAGAGGCTATTAACCATGCAAAGGCAGCCGGTATCGAGATCATCGTTGCGATCAATAAGATCGATAAACCAAGTGCAAATATCGAGCGTGTAAAGCAGGAGCTTACAGAATATGAACTGATCCCTGAGGACTGGGGCGGATCAACGATCTTCTGTCCGGTTTCCGCACATACAGGTGAAGGACTGGATAACCTGCTTGAGATGATCCTGTTAACTGCAGAGGTTCTTGAGTTAAAGGCAAATCCAAACAGAAATGCCCGTGGTATCGTAATCGAAGCAGAGCTTGATAAGGGACGTGGTCCTGTTGCAACTATGTTAGTGCAGAAGGGTACACTTCATGTAGGAGATTATCTTGCAGTCGGATCTTCCCATGGTAAGGTTCGTGCAATGCACAATTCCAAGGGTGTCCGTGTAACAGAAGCAACTCCATCCACTCCGGTGCAGATCCTTGGTCTGGATACAGTTCCATCAGCCGGTGAGATCTTTATGGCAGTTGATAATGAGAAAGAGGCAAGACAGATTTCCGAGACATACATTTCGCAGAGCAGAGTGAAGATGCTTGCTGAGACGAAATCCAGAATGTCACTGGATGATCTGTACAGCCAGATCCAGGCAGGTAATGTCAAGGAGTTGAACATCATTATCAAAGCTGATGTACAGGGTTCTGTAGAGGCTGTTAAGCAGAGTCTGTTAAAGCTTTCAAATGATGAAGTTGCAGTAAAATGTATCCATTCCGGTGTTGGTGCGATCAACGAGTCAGATATCATTCTGGCATCCGCATCCAATGCGATCGTAATCGGTTTCAATATCCGGCCGGATGCAAGAGCAAAAGAGACAGCAGAGACAGAAGGTGTAGATGTTCGTTTATACAGAGTCATCTACAATGCAATTGAAGATATTGAGTCTGCAATGAAGGGTATGTTAGATCCTATCTTTGAAGAACAGGTAATTGGTCATGCAGAGATCAGACAGACCTACAAGGCTTCCGGTGTCGGTATGATCGCAGGTTCTTATGTATTAGATGGTATCATCAACCGGAACTGCAGCGTAAGAATAACCCGTGAAGGAAATCTGATCTACGAAGGCAAGATGGCTTCTTTAAAGAGATTCAAGGATGATGTGAAAGAAGTTAAGTCAGGATTTGAATGTGGTATTGTTCTTGAGAACTTTAATGACATTCAGGTAGAGGATCAGATTGAAGCATATCAGATGGTAGAGGTTCCAAGAAAATAATGAGAAAAAACAGTGTAAAAAATACAAGAATTAATGCAGAGGTTCAGAGAGAACTCTCACGGATCATCAGCAGAGAGATCAAGGATCCCCGTATTAATCCGATGACATCCGTAGTAGAGGCGGTTGTAACACCGGATCTGAAATATTGCAAGGCATACATCAGTGTCCTTGGAGATCAGGATTCCGTAAACTCCACACTGGAGGGACTGAACAGTGCAATGGGATTTATCAGAAGAGAACTTGCACATTCCATTAATCTCAGAAATACACCTGAGATCACATTTATCATGGATCAGTCGATCGAATACGGTGTAACAATGTCCAAAAAGATTGATGATGTTGTAAAAGACATCGAAGATGATGAGGATGATACAGAAAATGAAGAATGATTTTCTTACCATGATCGAGCAGGCAGACACGATCGCTATAACCGGACATGTACGTCCGGATGGCGACTGTGTAGGCTCAACGGTTGGATTATATAATTATATCATCAGCAATTATGATAAGCAGGTACAGATCTATCTGGAGGAATTCTCCAAGGATTTTCTGTTTTTACATGATGCAGATAAGATCAGTCATACACCGACAGATCAGGTCTATGATCTGTGTATTGCGGTGGATTGTGGTGATAAGGAAAGACAGGGAGATTTTCTTCCAATCTTTGAACGTGCGAAGAGTACAATGTGTGTGGATCATCATATCTCCAATCCGGGATTTGGTGAGGTATGCTATGTGGATGCAGAAGCGTGTTCCGCGGCAGAAGCACTTTATAAGCTGATGGAACAGGATAAGATTAATAAGAATGCTGCCGAAGCACTCTATATGGGAATTGTACATGATACAGGCGTATTCAAACACAGCAATACAACAAAGAGTGCGATGAGTATAGCGGGTGATCTGATCGAAAAGGGTGCAAATCCGTCATTTATTATAGATGAAACCTTCTATAAGAAGACATTTGTCGCAAATAAGCTGCTTGGAATCGCTCTGACAAAAGCAGAGCAGCATGCAGATGGCAGGATCATCAGCACAGTGCTTGAGACAGAGGATTTCCGAAAAAGTGGTGCAGGCAAGATCGATACGGATGGTATCGTTGATCAGCTTCGGATCACAGAGGGAACGGAAACGGCGGTATTTATCTATCAGACAGGAGAAGATGAATACAAGATTTCACTTCGGTCGAATAATATCGTTGATGTAAGCAGGATATCCTGCAATCATGGCGGCGGTGGTCATGTTCGTGCTGCAGGTTTCAGCATGAAGGGAGATATCAAAGAGATCCTTGCCGGCGTGATAGAGGAGATTAAGGAACAGTTATGCTAGACGGCTTTTTGAATGTATACAAGGAGCAGGGCTATACATCATTTGATGTAGTAGCCAAGCTTCGTGGTATTTTAAAACAGAAGAAGATCGGTCACACAGGCACACTTGATCCGATGGCGGAAGGTGTGCTTTTGGTGTGTCTTGGACAGGCAACAAAATTAAGCGAAATGCTGATCGATAAGGATAAGACATACCGTTGTGTCATGCTGCTCGGAAAGACAACAGATACAGAGGATGTAACAGGAAAAGTCCTTACAGAGACAGCAGATATCCCGGACGAAGCATCGGTAATAGAAACGGTAAACAGCTTTATCGGTACTTATGACCAGATACCGCCGATGTATTCGGCTATCAAGGTAAACGGCAAAAAGCTCTATGAATATGCCAGACAGGGAATTGAGATCGAACGGAGTCCGAGAGAGGTAACAATCTTTGAGGTAAAGATAGAGGATGTGTCGCTTCCAAGGGTTACATTTACCATACATTGTTCCAAGGGAACGTATATCAGAAGCTTATGCCGGGATATCGGAGAAAAGCTTGGCTGCGGAGCAGTCATGGAGAAGTTGGTTCGTACTGAAGTGAAAAACTTCAGGGTTGAAGACAGCCTGACACTTGCGGAGATCGAGCAGGCGAGAGATCAGGGAACGATCGCTTCATATGTAATGAAGAAAGAACTATTGCTGCCGGAGTATCCGGAGCTTCATATCGGTACAGATGAATATGCAAGAAAGCTGTTAAGAAATGGAAATAAACTTCAGCTTTCCCAGTTTGCGGAAGCTGTGAGTCCTGAAACGGTTACAGATGTTCCGGGCATCCGTGTCTATGATGAAACGGACAGCTTTGCAGCAATATACCGATATGAAAAGGAAAAGAGCATCTGCCGGCCGGTAAAGATGTTCCCGAAGAATGCAGAGACAGATAGATGATAGGATAGAAGACAATGCAGCATTATTTTAATCAGAAAGATATACAGATCAATACAGAAAAAGGTTCCGTCGTTGCACTTGGCAAGTTTGACGGTTTTCATCAGGGCCACAAGCTGCTGCTTGACGAGGTGCTTCGTTTACAGAAGGATGGATATACCGGAGTCGTATTTACCTTTGATATTCGTAAAAATTCGATCTTTGATGTAGATAAGCTTCAAAGCATCATAACCTCGGAAGAAAAATGTATGCTTGCAGAACAGATGGGAATCGATGTACTGGTGGAGTATCCGTTTGATGATGCATTTGCATCGATGGAACCGGAAACTTTCGTAACGGATATCCTTGTAAAAAGGTTACATGCCGGATATGTAGTCGTAGGAACCGATTACGGATTCGGAAAAAAGAAACGCGGGAATGTAGAGCTTCTGCGGAAGATGGCCGGTGAATACGGCTATCAGGTGATCGTAATAGAAAAGAAAAAGATCCATGATGTCATTGTAAGTTCCACTTATATCAGAATGTTGATCAGTGAGGGAAAAATGGAAGAAGCAGAAACCTTCCTTGGCAGACCTTATTTTCTGTCCGGTCATGTAGTGCATGGCAGAGAGCTTGGCAGGACGATCCAGGTTCCGACGGCAAATCTGCTTCCAAAGCATGGGAAAATCTATCCGGTGACGGGTGTTTATGCATCAAGGATACATCTGGAGGACGGCAGGGTCTGTTATGGGATTACGAATATCGGAGACAATCCGACGGTGAATACAGATCGCAGGGTAACGATCGAGACGCATATCTTTGATTTTGATGAGGATATCTATGAACAGAAGCTGGTCGTGGAATTGTTATCCTTTATTCGCGGAGAGCAGAAATTTTCAGGTGTTTCAGAATTAAAAGCACAGATGCTTGCAGATATGGAAGTGGCAAAACAGAGGATATTCGGGTAAAAATTAATTTGTCAAGATATTTTACTTGACAACGATGCAGACATGGTATAGAATAACCCATGGTAAAGGGAAAATACTTTACAGGCGGTGATCGTATGGAGAAAATAGTCAGACAGTCTTTATTATATGATTTTTATGGAGAGCTTTTGACGGAGCATCAGAAAGCAATTTATGAAGATGTGGTCAATAATGATATGTCCTATTCCGAGATTGCCAGAATGAATCAGATCAGCAGACAGGGTGTCTATGACATGATCAAGCGCTGCGATAAGATCTTGGAAGAATATGAAGATAAGTTACAGCTTGTTGACAAATTCATGAAAGCGAGAAAGCAGGTCGAGAAGATGAAAGACTGCATTTCGGAGCTGATGGAGGAGAATCGGGATGACAGGCTGAATTCGAAGATAGAAGCAATCGACCGGTTATCGGATCGGATACTGGACGAGTTTTAGTAGATGAGTGTTAGGAACGAAGGGAGATATTCATGGCTTTTGACAGTTTATCTGACAAGCTTCAAAATGTTTTCAAGAAACTGAGAAGCAAGGGTGTTCTTACAGAAGATGATGTAAAAGAGGCAATGAAAGAAGTAAAGCGTGCTTTACTGGAAGCCGATGTAAACTTCAAGGTTGTTAAATCATTTATCAAAGCTGTAAGTGACAGAGCTGTTGGTGAAGAAGTCCTTAAGGGCTTGAATCCCGGACACATGGTCATTAAGATTGTAAAAGAAGAGATGGATAAGCTGATGGGTTCTGATGTAACAGAGCTGAAATTACTTCCGTCAAATGAGATTACAGTCATTATGATGTGCGGTCTTCAGGGTGCCGGTAAGACAACAACGGCTGCAAAACTTGCATATCAGTTTAAGAATAAAGGCAAGAAACCATTGTTAGTTGCCTGTGATGTATACAGACCGGCTGCGATCAAGCAGCTGCAGATCAATGGTGAAAAGGTTGGTGTGCCTGTCTTTACGATGGGAGATAATCATAAGCCGCTTGATATTGCCAAGGCTGCGATCCTGCATGCAGAAAAGAATCATATGAATCTGGTATTTATCGATACTGCCGGACGACTTCATGTAGATGAAGATATGATGGATGAGCTTGCGGAGATCAAGGAAAATATTAATGTTACATATACAGTTCTTACCGTTGATGCGATGACAGGACAGGATGCTGTCAATGTTGCAACGACATTTAACGATAAGATTGGTATAGATGGTGTGATCCTAACGAAGTTAGATGGTGACACCAGAGGCGGTGCGGCACTTTCCATTAAGGCTGTTACCGGAAAGCCGATCCTGTATGCAGGAATGGGTGAGAAGCTGACAGATCTGGAACCATTTTATCCGAGCCGTATGGCGAGTCGGATCCTGGGAATGGGTGATGTGGAATCGCTGATCGAGAAAGCACAGAATGCGATCGATGATGAGAAAGCGAAAGAGATGGAACAGAAGTTCCGGAAAGCATCCTTTGATTTCAATGATTTTATGGAACAGATGGATCAGCTTGAGAAGATGGGTGGAATCGGAGATCTGCTCTCCATGATGCCCGGAATGTCCAGTCAGATGAAGAATGTACAGATCGATGAAGATGCAGGCAAGAAGCCGAAGGCGATCATTCAGTCCATGACACCGAATGAGAGATGTCTGAAGGATCCGATCTCACCATCCAGAAAGAAACGTATTGCAGACGGCGCGGGCGTTCAGATCGCGGAAGTTAATCGTTTCTTAAAGCAGTTTGAACAATCCAAGAAAATGATGAAGCAGATGTCCGGTATGATGGGTGGCAAGAAACGCCACGGTGGATTCAAGCTTCCGTTTGGATTTAAATAAATTTTTATATTTTATATTTTATTTCAGGAGGAACAAACAAAATGGCAGTAAAAATCAGATTAAGAAGAATGGGTTATAAGAAGCATCCTTTTTACAGAGTAATCGTTGCAGATTCAAGATCTCCAAGAAATGGTAGATTCATCGAGGAGATTGGAACATATGATCCTAACCAGGAGCCAAGCGTAGTAAAGATCGATGAAGAAGCAGCTAAGAAGTGGCTTCAGACAGGTGCTCAGCCAACTGAGACTGTTGCTAAGTTATTCAAGCAGGCAGGTATTGAAAAATAATATCACCAGGGAGGTGTTTAAATGAAAGATTTAGTTGAAATCATTGCAAAATCCCTAGTAGATCATCCAGAGCAAATATCTGTTACTGAGACAGAAAAAGACGATATAATTAAAGTTGAACTGACTGTTGCACCAGAGGATATGGGCAAGGTTATCGGAAAACAAGGCAGAATTGCCAAATCCATCCGTACAGTTGTAAAAGCAGCTGCTTCAAAGGGTGACAAAAAGGTAATTGTAGATATTAAGTAGTACAAAGATCTTTTTGGGGGAGTTATCATAACTCCCCCATTTTTAGTTATAGTGGAGGAAAGATATAATTTTGGAAGACAGACTGAGAGTGGGTGTGATCACAGCACCGCATGGTATCAAGGGAGAGGTAAAAGTATATCCGACAACGGATGACCTGAATCGATTTAAAAGCCTGAAAAAATGTTTTCTGGTATCAGGCAGCAAAGAGATTGAAACTGAATGTACATCCTGTAAATTTTTAAAAAACATGGTAGTTTTGAAGCTTGCAGGGTATGATAGTATAAATGATGTAGAAGATTTAAGACAATATGATATTCTTGTAAACAGAGAGGATGCCGTAGCCTTAGAGGATGGTGAGTTCTTTATCTGTGATGTGATCGGATCAAAGGTATACGATCAGAATGACACAGAGATCGGTGTGATCGATGATGTACTGGAGACACCGGCGAATCATATCTTTGTTATAAAGAAAAAAGGGCAGGACGATATCTATGTTCCGGTTGTAAAGGAATGGGTAACAGATATTGATACGGTAAATAAAACGGTAAAGGTACATCTTCTGAAAATCGCAGAAGATTAGAACGAATGGAGAGAATGATGAATTTTTATGTTCTTACATTATTCCCCGATATGATCATGGATGGGCTTAGAACCAGTATTACCGGCCGGGCGATGGAAGCAGGGCTGATCCATATTGAAGCAGTGAATATCAGGGATTTTACAAAGGATAAGCATAAGCATGTAGACGATTATCCGTATGGCGGCGGAGCCGGAATGGTGATGCAGGCAGAGCCGGTTTATAATGCCTATCAGTATTTGTGTGAAAAGACAGGAAAGAAATTAAAGGTTGTATATATGACACCGCAGGGACGGACATTTACACAGAAGGTGGCAGAAGAATTTGCCGTTGAAGATGATCTGGTGCTTTTATGCGGACATTATGAGGGTATCGATGAACGTGTGCTGGAGCTAATCGTAACGGATTATATATCGATCGGTGATTTTGTCTTAACCGGCGGTGAGCTTCCGGCAATGGCGATCATTGATACTGTATCCAGACTGGTTCCTGGGGTATTGAACAATGATGACAGTGCGGAGATCGAATCCTTTCATGACGATCTGTTAGAATATCCACAATATACTAGACCGGTAGAATTCATGGGGAAGAAGGTTCCGGATGTGCTGCTTTCCGGTCATCATAAGAATATAGAGGCATGGAGACTGGAACAATCGATCAGCCGGACAAAAGAACGGCGGCCGGATCTGTATGCGAAATATGAAGCAAATCACCCGGTTGTGGAGAAGAAAAAGAGAAAAAGGTAAATTCCCGCTTGAAATTCACATTTATGACATAGATGTTTGTTAGAATACAGCAAGAAATGGAAATAACAGGAGGTCGCATATGGATAGTGTAAAGGTATTGGTAGTTGACGATGAGAGCAGAATGCGTAAGCTGGTCAAGGATTTCCTGAGTAAGAAAGGATATATTGTTCTGGAAGCAGGAGACGGTGAAGAAGCGGTTGATATCTTTATGAATAATAAAGACATCGGACTGATCATTTTAGATGTTATGATGCCGAAGATGGATGGCTGGGAGACCTGTAAGGAGATACGGAAGTTCTCACAGGTTCCGATCATCATGCTGACTGCAAAGTCAGATGAAAGAGATGAGCTTCTGGGATTTGAACTTGGTATTGATGAATATATCACGAAGCCGTTCAGTCCGAAGATCCTGGTTGCCAGAGTAGAAGCAATCTTAAGAAGAACCAGTGATGTACCAGCTGACAGTGTGATCTCGGCAGGCGGTATCACGATGGATCTTGCAGCCCATATCGTAACGATCGATGGAGAACCGATCGAACTCAGTTATAAAGAATTTGAGCTGTTGAATTATTTTATGGTGAATAAAGGAGTTGCATTATCCAGAGAGAAGATACTGAATAATGTATGGAATTATGATTATTTTGGAGATGCCAGAACGATTGATACCCATGTAAAGAAGCTCAGAAGCAAGTTGAAGGATAAAGGTGACTATATCAAGACGATCTGGGGCATGGGATATAAGTTCGAGGTGGATGATGAGAAAAAGGTCGATAAGGAGTAAGATAACACTTTGTCTGATGGCGATCATTACTGTGATGATCCTGCTGTCAGGCATTTTGTCCGTTATCTTCATTAAAAAATATTACTACAATGAACTGAAAAATAATCTGATCCAGACCTATCAGGAATGTGATGCTTTTTTCAAAGATTCATCAAATAAGAACAGAGATGGCAGCTATGACCTTGACAGTATGGAGAGCCTGCTCGAGAATAAATCCGATGCGATGATCTATATTGTGGATGATGTTCATATGAAGATCTATACAACGGTAAATGAGGATACGGCTGTATTTAACAATCTGAAAAGTATCGGTGAGTTCCTGATGTTCTCAGACAGTATAGATGCGAATAATTCCCAGATCGAACGGGAAGAGGTCGAGAAGCATAAGGATTATAAGATACAGATCACAAAGGATAAGGATACAGCTCAGAGTTATTTTGATCTGCTCGGATTTCTGGATAATGGATTTGTTATTATCGTGCGTACCACAATTGCCAGAGTGGATTCCACGATCCAGACAACGATCAAATATTTTATGGCTGTACTGATTACAACAGCAATCATCAGTTGTATTCTGATGTATTTTGTCAGTGAGATATTTGCCGGACCGATCAAACGGCTTACCAGGGTTGCAAAACGAATGGCAACTCTTGATTTTGATGCAAGGATCGAGCATCCGTCCAATGATGAGATCGGTGAGCTGTCCTGTTATATGAATGATCTATCGTATAAGCTGAATGAGACGCTGACGGAGCTTAAGGAGACAAACCAGAAACTTCAGGTGGAGATTGATGAGAAGATCAAGATTGACGAGATGCGTAAGGAATTCCTGTCACATGTATCACATGAATTAAAGACACCGATCGCACTGGTACAGGGTTATGCAGAAGGCTTGCGGGATAATATCAATGATGATGAAGAAAGCAAGAATTTTTACTGTGATGTCATTGTTGATGAAGCAAACAAGATGAATAAGCTGGTAAAGCAGTTACTTGATCTGAATGAGATAGAATTCGGGCAGAACCGAGTGAATAAGGAAATGTTCAATATCGTTGATCTGATCCATAATTCCATCGATTCGTCTGCAATCCTTGCAGAGCAGAGTCAGGTTACGATCGTTTATGATGATGTAGATCCGATCAATGTCTATGCGGACGAATTCATGATCGAAGAAGTCTTCCGTAATTATCTGACAAATGCGATCCATTACTGCTATAAAGAGAAAGAAGTCCGTGTCTGGACAGAAAAATATATGTATGAAAAACCGGGAGCCACATATGAAGAAGGATCGATCCTTGGAAATCTCCGTGTCTATGTATATGATCAGGGACCAAATGTACCGGAGGGCGAACTGGAGAAGCTGTTCATCAAGTTCTACAAGGTAGATAAGGCAAGAACCAGAGAATATGGCGGAAGCGGCATCGGTCTGTCCATTGTTGCGGCTACCATGCAGGCACATAAGAAGTGTTATGGTGTGTATAATGTAAAAGATGGAGTTGTGTTCTATTTTGATCTGGATATCATCGGGGAGACAGACGATATCGAAGAAAAAATCGGTATTGAAAAGAAAGAAACAGAATAATTTCTTTGCAAAAAAATGGAATACAGAATATACTAATCAATGATTATGTGGATAGAGAGGAAATGTTATGTCGTATAGTGCAAAAAATATAGAGGTGCTGAAGGGACTAGAGCCTGTAAGACTCAGACCGGGTATGTATATCGGTAACACTGGAAGAAGCGGTCTGAACCATCTGATTCAGGAGCTGATCGATAACTCCGTGGACGAGCACCTTGCAGGTTATTGTAAAAATATATATGTCAGTATCAATGAAGACGGTTCAGCGACCGTGTCAGATGATGGACGGGGTGTTCCTGTTGATATACATGAGACAGAGGGAATACCTGCGGAACGTGTCGTATATACCGTACTGCATGCCGGTGGTAAGTTCAACAGCTCCACATATAAGATCAGTGGTGGTCTTCATGGTGTAGGTTCTGCTGTTGTAAATGCATTATCAAAGAAGTTGCTGGTTGAGGTCGCAAGAGACGGATATCTCTACACGGACAGCTATGAGTATGGCGTTCCGGTAACGGAACTGACTCCGGAAGGAAATCTGCCGCGTACCCGGTTAAAAGAGAAACGAACCGGAACAAAGGTAACCCTATATCCGGATGATACGATCTTTGAAACAGTAAAATTCAAAGCCGATGCGATCATGCAGAGAATCAAGGAAACGGCATATCTGAATCCGGAGCTTACGATCACATTTCATAATAAGAGAGACGGCAAGGAACCGGTCGTATTCCATCAGCCGGGCGGTCTGTCCGCATTTGTAGAGGATATATCGGAAGGACTTACACATACTTCACCGATCATTGCGATCAGTGGAGAGAAAGAGAATATAACTGCTGATATCGTATTCGTTATGACAGAGGATGGGGAAGAAAACATCATCGGTTTTACAAATAATATCACGAATCCGGAAGGCGGAACACATGTAACAGGTTTCAAGTCAGGATTTGCAAAGCTGATCAATTCGTATGCAAGAAATGAGCTTGGGTTATTAAAGGAAAAGGATGCGAACTTAAGTGGTGCGGATATTCGTTCCGGTATGCAGGCGATCATATCTGTAAAGCATCCGGATCCGCAGTTTGAAGGGCAGACGAAGACGAAGCTGTCGAATACAGACGTTACAAAGGCAGTCGATGATATTGTAAAAGAACAACTTACCGTTTATTTTGATCGTAACTACGATGTCTTAAAGGATATCTGTGATCGTGCAGTCAGCCTGTCTAAGAAGAAGGCTCTGGAAAAATCCAAGATCAATCTGAATAAATTCTCCTTTGAAGGAAATGGAAAGCTTGCCAAGCAGGAATCCAATGATTCGTCCAAATGCGAGATTTTCATAGTCGAGGGTGATTCTGCCGGCGGCTCTGCTAAAACAGCCAGAAACCGTAAATATCAGGCAATCCTGCCACTTCGTGGTAAGATCTTAAATGTAGAGAAGAAAACAGTAGCCAAGGTTCTTGAGAATGCCGAGATCAAAGCACTTATTAATGCATTTGGATGCGGCTTTATGCAGGGCTATGGCAACGATTTTGATATTAATAAATTAAACTATGACAAGATCATCATTATGACCGATGCCGATGTCGATGGTGCGCATATCGCTACATTGCTTCTGACATTTTTCTATCGGTTTTATCCGGATCTGATCAATGAGGGTCACATCTATATCGCGATCCCGCCGCTTTACAGAGTGGGCGAGGGCAAGCATATGCAGTATCTGTATTCAGATGAAGAACTGAACCGTTATCGAAAGAAGCATACCGGTAAATTCACGATCCAGCGTTACAAAGGTCTTGGAGAAATGGATGCAGACCAGCTCTATGAGACAACGATGAACCCGGAGAGCCGTGTGTTAAAGCAGGTATCGATCAACAGTATCGTGGAAGCAAATAAGCTGACACAGACGTTGATGGGAACAGAAGTGGCACCGAGACGAGAATATATTGAGACACACAGTACAGATGCAGTGCTTGATATCTAAGGAAAGAGGAAATCTATGTCTGAAAAAATCTTAAATGTTGATTATGAAAGTGAAATGGGACAATCCTATGTAGATTATTCCATGAGCGTTATAACAGAACGTGCGCTCCCTGATGTCAGGGACGGTTTAAAGCCGGTACAGCGTCGTATCCTGTATTCATTAAATGGTCTGGCAGGTTCAGATAAGCCACATCGTAAATGTGCGAGAATCGTCGGTGATACGATGGGTAAATATCACCCACATGGAGACAGTTCAATCTATGAAGGTCTTGTAAATATGGCGCAGAACTGGAAGCTTCCGATCCCGCTTGTAGATCCGCATGGTAACTTTGGTTCGGTAGATGGATCCGGTGCAGCGGCAATGCGATATACCGAGGCAAGAATATCCAAATATACAGAGGATGTCTGCATGAAGGATCTGTCTTTCTTTAAGGATCAGTTTATTCCAAACTTCGATGGAACAGAGACAGAGCCTACATTTCTTCCGTTTCAGGTTCCGAATATTTTAGTCAGTGGTTCGACAGGAATCGCAGTTGGTATGGCAACCAATATTCCGACACATAATCTCGGAGAAGTGATTGATGCAACCGTGATGTATTTGAATGATCCGGAAGTACCGCTTGAGGATCTGTTAGATGTGATGAAAGGACCGGATTTCGCAACCGGCGGTATCATCAATGCATCCAAGGAAGATCTGATGCAGGTCTATGAAACAGGACTTGGCAGGATCAAGGTCAGAGGTAAGGTGGAGATCCGTGATATCGGTCATGGAAGAAAGAGTATCTGTGTAACCGAGATCCCGTTTACGATGATCGGTGGAACAGCGAAGTTCTTGGATACGGTTGCAGAGCTTACCAGAAACCGTGAATTACCGGCCGTTGTAGATATCGCTGACCGTGGAGACAAGAACGGAGAATGTCTGTGTATCGATGTAAAGAAGGGTACAACAGATGAAGAAATCCGGAATATCATCAATATTTTATATAAAAAGGCAGGACTTGAGGATACCTTTGGTGTAAATATCAACTGTATTTATGACGGTAAGCCGGAGGTCATGGGACTGAAGCGGATTCTGTCGATCTATACGGATTTCAAATACGGACTATACAATACCAAATACACGAAGTTGTTAGAAAATCAGATGGAAGTACGGGAAATCAAGACTGGTCTTCTTACAGCGGTTGACTGTATCGACCTGATCATAGAGATCCTGCGTGGAAGTAAGAAGGTAGCGGACGCAAAGGCATGTCTGATGCATGGAGATACCTCCAATATTACATTCCGATTCAAAGGTTCAGAGGCAGATGCAAAGTTCTTATGCTTTACCGAGAAGCAGGCAGATGCGATCCTTGCAATGCGTTTACAGAAGCTCATCGGTCTGGAAGTAAATGCCCTTAAGAAAGAACTGGAAGATGCAGAGAAGCTGATCAAGAAGTATTCAAAGCTGCTTGAAAGCAAGAGCAATATGAAGAAGCAGATGATCGCAGATATGTTAGAGATCAAGGAGAAATATGCGATTCCAAGAAAGACTGTGATCGCAGACTGTGGCGAAGTTGTCGTTAAGAAGGCACAGGCAGTTGAGACAGAGGTTGCTGTACTTCTCGATCGTTTCTACTATATCAAGGTCGTTGATGCCAATCTTTATGATAAAAACAAAGCGCAGATCGACAAAGACTACCGGTTCTCATTCAAATGTAAGAACACAGAACGTGTTGGTGTATTTGCAGATAATAATCAGATGTATATGATCAAGGTTGCTGATATCATCAAGCTTCAGGCAAAGAAGAATACCGGTAAAAAGGGAAATGGTTCCGGTCTGATCGGCAGATTGTCGGATAAGGGTATTCAGATCTTTGAATTCTGCAATATGAATGGAAATGAAAACATATTATATATGTGCTGCATCGAGCAGATCATAGATAAGAACCTGTTATTTGTGACCAAGCATGGTCAGGCAAAGCTGGTTCCGGGCAATAACTACGATGTACTTCGTAAGATGATCGCGGCATCCAAGCAGGAAGAAGACATTATCTTTATCCATGATGCGGAGATGGAAGATTTCATCGTTGTAAAGAGTATGCTTGGCTACTATGCAAGAATCCAGATCAGCGAGATCCCGGTCAAAGGAAAAGGTGCAGGCTGCATCCGCTTGGTGAACATCACCGACGATGATGAGATCGAAGAAGTAGCAGTCGGCAGCACAAAGGACAGCTTCTTTGTAGATAACACAGAGATCCTGTTTACACGAATCAAAGCATGTAAACGCGGTAGTAAAGGAACAAAGCTGCGGTTGTAGGGAAGAAAACATAGAGAAAGGTTAAAACGGAAAAACAAATGATAGCGATTATTGATTACGATGCAGGTAACATCAAAAGCGTCGAAAAAGCCGTACAATTTCTTGGCGAAGAAGCCATAATTACAAGAGACAGGGATGTCATTATGGACAGCTCCGGAGTTATTCTTCCGGGTGTTGGAAGTTTTGGCGATGCAATGGAAAAGATCAATGAATATGGATTGAAAAATGTTATTTATGATGTCGTTGATTCGGGAAAACCATTTCTGGGTATCTGTCTTGGACTTCAGTTATTATTTAAGACAAGCGAGGAGACACCGGGAGTAACAGGATTGGGAATCGTAGATGGACAGATCCTTCGGATTCCGGATGCGCCAGGACTTAAGATCCCACAGATCGGATGGAACTCACTTGATATCAATCCGAAAGCAAGGTTATTTAAAGGACTTCCGGAACATCCATATGTATATTTCGTTCATTCGTATTATCTGAAGGCAGATCATGAGGAAGATGTAGCTGCATCCACATTTTACTCAACGAATATCCATGCTTCGATCGAACATGGCAATGTATTTGCCTGCCAGTTCCATCCGGAGAAAAGTTCAACTGTTGGACTTCAGATCCTGAAGAATTTTATAGAATTGGAGGCGTAATCATGCATACAAAGAGAATTATTCCATGTCTGGATGTGAAAAACGGACGAGTTGTAAAGGGTATTAATTTTGTAAATCTGGTAGATGCCGGAGATCCGGTTCAGGTTGCTTCAGCTTACGATAAAGCCGGTGCGGACGAGCTTGTATTCTTAGATATCACTGCATCCTCCGATCAGAGAAATATCGTAGTAGATATGGTCAGACGTGTGGCTGAGACGATCTTTATTCCATTTACGGTTGGCGGTGGTATCCGTACCGTTGATGATTTCAAAGCCATTCTCCGCGAAGGTGCAGATAAGGTATCAGTAAATTCTGCAGCAATCGACAATCCGAATCTGATCGCAGAAGCAGCCGATAAGTTTGGAAGTCAATGCGTAGTTCTTGCCATTGATGCAAAGAAACGATCGGATGGCGGTTGGAATATCTTCAAGCATGGCGGAAGGATCGACTGCGGTATTGATGCAGTGGAATGGGCAATGAAAGCAGTTGAACTCGGTGCAGGGGAAATTCTTCTTACCAGTATGGACTGTGATGGCACGAAAGCCGGATACGATATCGCCCTTACCAGAACGATTGCAGAGAATGTAAATGTACCGGTTATTGCTTCTGGTGGAGCAGGAACCAAAGAACACTTCTACGACGCACTGACAGAAGGAAAAGCAGAAGCTGCACTCGCAGCATCATTATTCCATTACAAAGAGCTTGAGATCTCAGATCTGAAGAAGTATTTAAGTGAACGTGGCATCCCTATGCGGATGATGTAAGATATTATCTTACTATAAGAACAAAATACATGCAGAAAAAAGGGTAAATAAAAACAGCTACAAATATCTCTATGAAGCAGACCTTTTTTCACGTCGGTCCTTAATGAACCGCAAGAGCGGTGAATTTAGTACCGTTACGTGAAAAACAGAACGCAAGTGATCTGCGGAATAGAAGATATATGTAGCTGTTTTTTATATTGTAAGCTATAACTGCATGTATTTTGTTACCGGAGCTTCTTGTTGGCCGCTGCCAGCATCAGCTTAATACGGTTGATCTGGTTAACCTCGGATGCCCCAGGATCGTAGTCGACTGCCACAATGTTAGCATCCGGATAAGCCTCACGAAGATGCTTGATAACACCCTTGCCGACAATGTGGTTTGGCAGACAGGCAAATGGCTGTGCACAGACAATATTTGCGGCACCGCTGTTGATCAGCTCGATCATTTCACCTGTTAAGAACCAGCCTTCACCGGTTTGGTTACCAATGGATACAAAAGGTCTGGCATATTCTGCAAGATGCGTGATCGGTGTAGGTGGATCAAAACGTTTGCTTGCCTTTAAAGCATCAGTTGCAGGCTTTCTCATATGCTCAAGGAGCGAGATGGCTGCATTTCCGATGATTGCGCCTTTGTGTGTCTTGCCCAGATATTCATATTTATAATTACTGTTGTAGAAGCAGTACATGAAGAAATCGAGCAGATCCGGCATAACAGCTTCAGCACCTTCTGATTCCAGCAGATCAACCAGATGGTTGTTGGCAGATGGAAGGAACTTTACAAGGATCTCTCCAACGATACCGACTCTTGGCTTCTTGATGTCAAGAAGCGGGAGAGTATCGAAGTCATGTACGATTCCGTTGATATTCTTTTTGAATTTTGCGGTGCTTCCTGTTTCTTCCAGTGTCTTCTTACAGATCTTTTCCCATTTCTCATGGATCGCATTTGCAGATCCCGGTTCTTTCTCGTATGGTCTTGTATGGTAAAGACAACGCATGAAGACATCACCATAGACAAGTGCCTGAATTGCCCGCTTTGCAAGCTTTAAGGTGATAGGGAAACCGGAGTTCTTCTCAAATCCCTGAGCTGATAATGCAATTACAGGGATCTGGCCGTAACCTGCTTTTGCAAGCGCACGTCTGATAAATCCGACATAGTTGGTTGCACGGCAGCCACCACCGGTCTGGCTCATGATAACTGCAAGTTTATTTACATCATATTTACCGGATGTGATGGCACTCATCAACTGACCAACGACGATCAGAGAAGGATAACAGGCATCGTTATTTACATATTTTAATCCGACATCGATTGTTTCCTTGGTTGCATCCGGCAGGATCTCGATATTAAGTCCCATAACCTTGAATGCAGATTCCAGCAGATTGAAATGGATCGGTGACATCTGTGGAGCAAGAACGGTGTAGTCTTTCATCATATCCTTGGTAAATTCGATTCGGTTGATCGCACTGCTTGACGGGCAGGTCTTGTAGTTCTGTTCCTTTCTGGAATTAACTGCACTGATCAGTGAACGGATACGGATTCTGGCAGCACCAAGGTTACTTACTTCATCAATCTTCAAAACGGTATAGATCTTTCCTGATTTTGTCAGGATATCATTTACACAGTCGGTTGTTACGGCATCCAGACCACAGCCGAAGGAGTTCAACTGGATCAGTTCCAGATTGTCACAGGTCTTAACATAGTTTGCTGCCTTATATAATCTGGAGTGGTACATCCACTGGTCAGATACGATAAGCGGACGATCTACCTGTCCCAGATGAGCAACGGAATCCTCTGTCAGAACAGCGATCTTATATGAGTTGATCAGTTCCGGAAGACCGTGGTTGATCTCAGGGTCGATATGGTATGGACGACCGGCAAGGACGATTCCAAGGATGTCGTGTTCATCGATATATCGAAGAGTTTCTTCGCCTTTTTCACGGATATCGGTCTTTACTTTTTCTGCTTCTTCATATGCAGCACGGACAGCAGATGCGATCTCATCGGTTGTAACATCGTAGTATTTTTTCATTTCACGATACATACGATCGACAAGAGCCTGTTCATTATCCAGTGCGACGAACGGACGGATAAAGGTGATCTTGTCATCCTTTAATTCTTCCATGTTGTTTTTGATATTTTCGGCATAGGATGTAACGATCGGGCAGTTGTAGTGGTTATTTGCTTCCGGTGTTTCGTTCATTTCATATGGAACACAAGGATAGAAAATGGATGTGATACCATTCTTTAACAGCCACATAACATGTCCGTGTGAGATCTTAGCCGGATAACATTCGGATTCACTTGGAATCGATTCGATACCAAGACTGTAGATATCTCTGGATGACTTTGGAGAAAGTACTACCGAGAATCCTAGCTTTGTCAGGAAAGTGAACCAGAATGGATAATTTTCATACATATTCAGGACACGAGGAATACCGATCACACCACGTTTTGCCATATCAGGTGTAAGCGGGGTATAGTCGAAGATCCTGTTTAATTTATATTCGAACAGATTCGGGATGTTATCAGCATTCTTCTTAAGACCGACACCCTTTTCACAACGATTTCCAGTAATGAAATTCTTACCGTTTGAGAAACGGTTGATCGTCAGCAGACAGTTGTTGGTACAGCCCTTACATCTGGTCATATTTGTGGTGTAAGTCAGCTTGCTGATCTCATCAATCGACAGCATAGAAGTCTTAAATCCCTCTTTATATTTATTCATGGCGATAAGGGCAGCACCGAAAGCACCCATGATACCGGAGATATCCGGTCGGATAGCGGTTCTGCCGGAAATCACCTCGAAGCTCTTTAAGACAGCATCGTTGTAGAAGGTACCACCCTGTACGACGATGTTCTTACCGAGATCCTTTGGATCCGTCAGCTTGATAACCTTTAAAAGTGCATTCTTAATAACGGAATATGCAAGACCGGCTGAGATATCAGCTACGGATGCACCTTCCTTCTGAGCCTGTTTTACTTTTGAATTCATGAATACCGTACATCTGGAACCAAGGTCGATAGGAGTCTTGGCAGTTGTAGCGATCTTTGCGAAATCAGCAATATCATAATTTAAGGATTTGGCAAATGTTTCAATGAAAGAACCACAGCCGGAGGAACATGCTTCATTTAACATGACATTATCTACGACTTTGTTCTTGATCTTGATACATTTCATATCCTGGCCACCGATATCGAGGATACAGTCAACCTCAGGATCAAAGAATGCTGCTGCTGTATAGTGGGCAATCGTTTCTACTTCGCCAAAATCAAGAGAAAGTGCCTGCTTGATCAGGGCTTCACCGTAACCGGTAGAGCATGAACCGGCGATGACAGCACCCTCCGGCAGCTTGGAATAGATATCCTTGATCGCTTTGATCGTTGTATTTAACGGACTTCCGTTGTTGCTGCTATAGAAGTCGTATAATAATTCACCATTTGAACCGACAAGAGCTACCTTGGTGGTTGTAGAACCGGCATCAACACCGATGAAGCAGTTCCCTTTATATGTAGCAAGGTCACCGCGTTTTACTTTATATTTATTGTGCTCCTCCTTGAATGTTTCATAGGCTGCTTCGTCTTCAAATAATGGAGGGAGACGGAGTACATTTTCAGCCATATGTAACTCACCGTCTAAGGAATGACTGAGTTCGCCGAGCGTTCTGGATATCTCCGGCTTGGAATTCAGGGCAGCACCTGTTGCAGCAAAAAGATGAGAATGACCCGGATCGATGATCGCATCCCCGGTCAGATTCAGAGTACGGATAAATGCATTTTTCAGTTCCGGGAGGAAATGAAGCGGGCCGCCTAAGAACGCAACATTTCCTTTGATCGGCTTACCACATGCAAGACCGGAAATTGTCTGGTTGACAACAGCCTGGAAGATAGACGCAGCCAGATTCGGCTTGGTTGCACCTTCATTGATCAGAGGCTGGATATCTGTCTTGGCAAATACACCACAGCGGGCAGCAATGGGATAGATCGTATCATAGTCCTTTGCATATTCGTTCAGACCACTGGCATCTGTCTGAAGAAGAGTAGCCATCTGGTCGATGAAGGAACCTGTACCACCAGCACAGACACCATTCATACGCTGTTCGATTCCATTTGTAAAATATATGATCTTGGCATCTTCGCCACCAAGCTCGATCGCAACATCCGTCTGTGGAGCATAGTCTTGTAATGCTTCTGAAACACAGACTACCTCCTGGGTAAAAGGTACACCGACAACCTCTGCCAGCGCAAGACCGCCGGAGCCGGTGATCGCCAGCCGGATCTTCGCCTCCGGGAATTTGCCCCAGAGCAGTTTCAGCGCCCGAGCCACACTCTTCGCTTGGGCTGCCCCATGCCGCCGATAATCCGAAAAGAGGGTCTCTCCCCCGTCTGCGGAAAGCGCCACGATTTTTGTGGTGGTGGAGCCAATGTCAATGCCCACCGTAAGCACCTGATTGTTCAATTCCGCTTGTTTCATTTGTCCATCCTTGCTGCCCAGCTGTGCAGGGGCCGATCTGCTTCGGCCATCCGGTTCGCCCCCGTCTGCGGGCCGCGGTTCGGTGCTTGTCAGGCCAACCTCTTTTTCAGGCCACGCACGGCAACGCGGGGAACTTGCTTTACCTTTGCAAATTATGTCGGGCTTTATCGCTATTTTTCCGTAAAGTAAAATACAACGTTGACATTGCTTTACAAAAAGCCCCATCAATCGCTGCCCC
>ERZ1108170.431-NODE-431-length-34106-cov-4.286188_pt1 | contig 34106 bp, 24 predicted proteins | sample MGYA00403705_ERZ1108170 | MGnify/ENA primary metagenome ERZ1108170 (study PRJEB35170, sample SAMEA104062422) | human gut metagenome | biome: human gut; feature: human-associated habitat; material: faeces | place: Denmark | collected 2012-06-15 ...
GAAATCTGGATTTCGTGGCGCAGACCGGCTATATGCCGGTGCGCATCGGCGCCTTTGACGACATCGAAAATTACGACGGGTTCCCCGAACCGGCGGAGAGCTACCGGCAGCTTTATGCCGCGCTGAAAACCATGCGGGAGGACTATACTCCCGTGTCCGAGCCGCGCTTCGCGGACTATTACAGCAAGGTTTCCGTCCTCTATGACGGGCTGCGTCAGATGCAGCAGGAGCTGCCCCGGCGCGCCGCGTCCGGCGAGGATGTGAACGCACTGGCGGAGGAGACATGGGCGCTGCTCTGCTCCATCCGGTAAATCATCCCACGATTTTTGGAGGATATGGATCATGACGCGATCCTCTCTTTCTGAATTTCATAATATCCGCCGCTCCATGCAGAAGCGGCTGGCGTTTTATATGATCACTTTGGCTCTCATTCTGGCGGCAGCGCTGGTAGCGGGTCTGTTTTTCTTCAATCAGCTGAAAAGCCCCCGCGAGGAGCTGGTCACATCGCTGAACTTCCGCATGGAGGCCTTCGCCTCGGATATGGCATCTCTGTGGCGGAACGTTGCCGTCATGGGCATCCACCTCTCCGAGGACATGACCGCCATCGTGGAGGAGCAGACGCCGGATCTGTCGGCGGCGAGCTGGGATCCGGATACCGCAGAGCGTCTGCAGGGAGCCATGCTGGATTCGCTGTGTCAGTACGTCCGGCAGGCAGACTGCTCCGGCGCGTTTGTGATGCTGAACACTTCTTTGAGCGGCGATGACTTCCGCAGTGGTCTGTTCCTCCAGCGCGGCAACTCTGCCCGCATGAGCAGCGATCTGCTGCTCTACCGGGGCATGGCCGGCGCCGGGCGGCAGAATCATGTGATGCCCCACCGAAAGTGGGCGCAGGAATTCAGGCTTTCGGATTTCCCCGGCCTTGCCGAGCATCTGAATACCGCCTCCGCCCCCATTGACCGCGACTGCCGGACGACCGCGCTGCTGACCCTGCCGGGCACCTCGGAGCGCGCGATCCTGCTGACCGTTCCCATGCTGGGAGCGGACGGCACGGTATACGGCCTGTGCGGCTTTTCCATCAATCAGACCTACTTCTCCGCCCACCACATTCAGCCCTCCGGCATGAGCAGCCTTGCCTGCGTTCTGTCGGACGGTGCGGACGGTCTGGACGCTTCCCAAAGCCTCGTCACCTATCCCGCCGATGGCTTCTGCTTCGTGCCGGAGGAACGGCTGACGGAAAAAAACATCCGGGAGGGACTGACGGCGTACAGCGGGACAGAGTCCTCCTTTGTGGGACTTTCCCAGCCGTTTCTCGCAGCTGTCGGAGATCCGGAGCCGCATACGCTCACCGTGCTGTTTCCCCGGCGCACCTATCACGGCATTCTGCTGAAAAGCGTTCTGGAGATCGGCGGACTTTTACTGCTGCTGCTGTTTTTCGGCGTGGTCTGCTGTCTTTACTATACCCGCCGCTATCTGCGCCCCGTCATGCGGGACATCGAGCTTCTCAAGGAAGAGGACTGCGGCGGCGCACAGATGACCTTCGACGAGCTTCGTCCCGTCTCCGCGAAGCTGCGCTTCCATGAGCAGACGATCACCGATCTGGAAACGGAAAAGCAGGGCATACAGCAGCGTGCCGATCTCTTCCGCTCGCAGAATGAACAGCTTCGCAGCGAAAAGCAGGATCTGCAGGGACAGGTCGAGAATATGCAGAATCAGGTAGAGGATACGCAGGTACAGCTGGATGATTCACTCATGGAGATCCGCCGTCTGGCCTATCTGGGAAAAAAAGAGCTGGATTCGAAGGACTATGAAAACTTTCTGGCCGGCTATGCCCGGCTCAGCTCCAAGGAGCTCGAGATCTGCGATGCGCTGGCCCGAGGCCTCAGCGCCCGTCAGTGCGCAGAACTGATCGGCAGCGCCCCGAGCACCATTGATACCTACCGGAAGCGGATCTACGAAAAGACGAAGATCCATAAGATCCGCCATCTCCAGCTCTGCTACGCGCTCATGCAGATGGAACGGGAGCAGACGAAACAAGAATAGCGAAAAAAAGACCGGGACTGTCTCATTAGGAGACAGTCCCGGTCCTTTTTTCAGTTGTCGTCGTGCTTTTTCTTCCGGCCGAGGAACGCCAGTCCCAGAGCGGACAGTGCGCAGAGCGCCGCCCACAGGCCGCCGATGTCGCCGGTTTTCGGGACGCTCGACGTCGGAACCTCGTCCTTGATCGTGACGGTTTCCTGCTTCCCGGTCTCCTCTGGCTTTTTTTCGTCAGTGCCGGTCGGAATCTCGCCGTCTGCGATATCCTGTGCATCGACCGGCGGAAGCGGAGAGGTCGGGGTCGGATCGTCCGGAATATCTACCGGAGGATTGGTCGGATCGTCAGGCTTGGGATCCGGCTTCGGATCCGGCTTCGGGTCAGGTCTGTGATGGCCGCCGCCACCACCGCCGCCCGGATTGTCGCTTTTTTTCGTGTTGGTGACCGTGAAGCCGTTCTGCGCATCGCCGGAAACCGCAGTGTCATAGCCCTCTACTGTCTCCTCGGAGACCGAATAGGTGAAGCCGCTGTCCAGACCGGTAAACGTATGCGACCATGCGCCGCCGTCCTTGTCGAGCGACTTTTCGCTCAGCAGGGCCGTACCGATCACCGTGCTGCTGCCTGCCGCATCTGTGCGGATCAGATTGATGGTTACTGCGGACGGGTAGCTCTCGCCGCCCTTCCAGACCTTGTGTACGGTAATGTCGATCGGCTCCGTCGGGGTATCGTTTCCGTCGAGGATGACCTCGCCGTTCGTGCCGATGCCGCCGCCGCGCGGCGCTGTGTTGCCCTGAATGAACAGCTCCGCCGCCTTTTCCGCCATTGCCCTGCCGTCTGCGGAAACGAGCGCCTTGAGCGCATAGCTCCTGCTCTCGCCTGCCGCCGGTGCAGCCGGGCTGCCCGGGTTTTGTGCGTCGAACCGTTCATTGCCGCAGCCGCCGAACTGTCCTGCGCTGATCAGCGCGTTGTCGCGGTACCAGGTGACCAGCGCTCCGCCAAGCTGTCTGCCGGAGAAGCTGCTGGAATAGCCGCTCTCCTTGGACAGGAATGCAAGGTCATCGCCCGCCTGCTTTGCGGTGTTGCCGAATACGGCGCTGTCCGTACCGAGGGAGACCGTGCCGGTCGGGCAGGACCAGATGCCGCCGCCCATAATTTCTGCGGTATTGCCGGTAACGAGTGCCTTTTCGATGCGGATGTTGTACGGAGGCGTGCTGACATAGACACCGCCGCCGTTCATGCCTGCCTTGTTGTTTACGATAAAGCCGCCGCGGAGGACGACCGTATTCTGCGAAAAGCTGTAAACGCCGCCGCCGCAGGAGGCGGAATTGTTCGAGATCGTGCCGCCGTTCATGGTGAACCGGCCGCCGTCGTTCTTCGCCTCATTCGCAGTCGCAACGCCGCCGCCCATGCCGTTGCCTGCCGCACGGTTTCCGGTGATGGTGCCGCCGTTCATAGTGAATTCCGCGTTGTCCTGTACAAAGACACCGCCGCCGCCGGCGTTGACCGTCGCGGTCGTCGCGTTTGCGGTATTGCCGGAGATCGTGCCGTCGTTCATGACAAACCTTGCAGCGGTGCTCTCGTTATAGACGCCGCCCGGCAGACCCACCAGAACGCCCGCGCCGCGGGTGCCGGTGCCGTCGGAGATCGTGCCGCCGTCCATGGTGAACACAGAGCCTTCTTTGACCAGAACGCCTGCCGAAGCATTGTCCGCTGCCGCGGTGTTCGCCGTGATGCAGCCGTCCGTCATGTTCATCGTGCCGTTATTCAGAACGACCGCGCCGCTGTACTGGTTGGTGAACCGGTTTTCCGTGATCGTGCCGCCGTTCATGGTCAGAGAGCCGCCGCCGTCAACATAGATGACGCCGCTGTCTGCGCTGTCGCTGGCAAGGCCGAAAATTCTGCCGCCGGAAAGCGTCAGCGAGCCATTTACCCGTGCGAACCGGCCGCCGGTGATGTGATGGCACTTGAAGGTGAACGTGCCGTCCAGGATCAGCGCCGCGCCCTTCTTGATTTCGAATACCGGGCCGCTGAAGTTTTTGACGGTCGCAGCCGTGAGGTTTTTGCCGCCGTCCGTCAGCGTAACGGTTTTTCCCGCCGGAACGGTCACGGTCTCTTCGAGCGCAAAGCTTCGGGTCGCGGTGATGACATCGCCGTTCTCAGCGTTGTTGATCGCCGTCTGAAGCGTGGTCGCATCATCGTCCGCATAGATCTGCGGGCCCTCGATGGACTGCACGGTATAAACCATAATCGCTTCGACCGCTGCCGGCATGCTATCGAAGGTAGAAATGGGGTTGAGTTTTACCTTCTCCTTCGATACCGAGACCTCGGATCTGGCCGTCTCGATGACAAAGGAGGTGATCGCCTTGTCGTTTGCAAAAGCGCCGGTATCGATAGCGAGCAGGCGGCTCGACTGGCCGTCCTTGCGGCCGATCTGTACGCTGGTCAGTTTTTTACAGTTGAAGAAGGCGAGGCTGCCGATCGACTGCACGCTGTCCGGAAGCACAGCCTCCGTGATGCCGGTCGCGCGGAAGGTATCTACGCCGATTTTCTCAATGCTCTCGGGCAGGACCAGTTTGCCGGTCAGCTTTACTGCACCGTTAAACGCGCCGGCTCCGAGCGACTCAAGATTTGCAAAAGAGGTTTCATCCACTTCAAACGGAACCTGCACACTCGCGAGCGCCGAAGCGCCGATCACGCGCAGATTGGAAAGCTCCAGACCCTCCAGCTCCGTGATGCCGGTATATTTGCCGGAAACAATTGCCCGGCAGTTTGCAAAGGCCTTGTCACCGAGACGGGTGACATTGCCGAGGCCGGTCACGCCGGTCAGACGGAAGCAGTGGTCGAAGGCCTCCTGCGGAATTTCGGTCACATTGTCCAGACCGGTCACGCGGGACAGGTACAGGCAGTTTTTGAAGGCTGCCCGGCCGAGGTTCGTCACGCTGTCCAGCGCGAGCTCGCCGGCGAACGGAACATAAACGTTGCCGTTTTCTCCGCTCTGATCGTCCGAGCCGAATGCGTAGCTGCCGATCTCGGTGATTTTTTCCGTGCCGGTAATGTTCGTCAGTGCGGAGCAGTGCTGAAATGCCTTGTCGCCGATGCGCGCGGATACATGGTTGAAGTCTACGCTCTTGAGCGAGGTCAGACCGGCGAACGCACCTGCTTCGATCTCGGTCAGCGAACCCGGCAGCGTGATGCTCTCGAGTGCGGTGTTCCGAAACGCGCTGCTGCCGATGACCTCCAGTCCCTCTGGCAGGTCGATCTGCGTCAGCGAGGTGCAGCCGCTGAACGCCGCCGTCTCGATCTTCCTGAGGGTATCCGGAAGGCCTACATGCGTCAGCGAGGTACAGCCCATAAACAGAGAGTTGTTCAGGCTCGTGATCGGCGCCTGAATGTCCACGCTGGTAAGGTTCGTGTTGTTCTGGATACCGCGCAGAACACTTACCACCTCATAGTTTTCATCATTCCAGGTTACGGACGCCGGGATGACAAGCTCGGACGCATTACCTGTGTAGTCCTGCACCGAAACGCCGCCGTCTACCACGGAATACTTGATACCGTCCTCGGTAGTGAAGCCGGTGACGCGCGCCTCGACCTCAGCCGGTGCGGCCTCGTCAGCCGGCAGCGCCGCCGGGGTTGCCGACGCTGACGGGTTTTCCGGTGCTGCCGGGTTTTCCGGTGCGGCCGGGTTTTCCGGCGCAGCCGGGTTTTCCGGTGCGGCCGGATTTTCCGGTGCTGCCGGGTTTTCCGGTGCAGCCGGATTTTCCGGTGCAGCCGAGGGCTCCGGTGCTGTGTCGACTGTGCTCTCCTCGGAAGCCGCAGCCGTCGATTCTGTTTCCAGCTCTGCCGCAAATGCGCTGTATGTTCCCATACCGAACGTCAGATTGAGCGACAGCATGACAGCAAGCAATCTCTTGAAATATCGCTGCCTGTTACTCATAATATCAGTCCTTTATCATGAAGTCTCACAGTTCGCTGTACCCGTCCGGGCATCGACCCCGGTACGGTGCTCCCCTTGTATGATATAAGGATACCACGCAGCGGTTACAGAAAAAGATATATTTTCTGTAACTCTCTTCAAAATGTACCAGTAAAATGCACTAAAATGCGATTGATTTTTTGTTACATATGTCCAATCCCTTATTTTCTGAACGCGCTTTCCCGGCAGCAGCCTCACCTTTTTCGAGGACCGCGACCGCTCCGGCTATACCTTTGAGCAGCGCGAAGGCTATCATGAGATGCGCCGCGCATGTCTGCGCGGATGCGCAGGCAGGACGATCAGGCGGGAAGGCAAGGCTGCATGGGCGCTTGTGACCGGGCATGTCGCTCGATACCGTCAACCGCATCACCGAGCTGTGAGCGGAAATCAATCAATCGAACAGAAAAAGGGCGAAACCATGCGGTTTCGCTCTTTTTCTCCATTTTTTACGATATATCTAACGAATTACGTTCTACCGATTTCCCGTGACACCAACTTGACACCAAAGTGTTCACATAGCCTTCAGCAATTCCGCTGCGTCCTTCTCCTCAGAACAGAGAACGTGAATGTAGGTGTTGTATGTTGTCGAAATATTCGCATGGCCAAGCCACTTGCTGACTACGCTGATCGGTACGCCCGCTTTCAGTGTCCGCGTAGCAAAGGTATGTCGCAGCTGATGCAAAGTGAAGGGCTTGTCGATATTGGCTTTGCGCAAAACACGGTCGAGCACACATCGAAGCTGTGCATTAGAAAGCACCTTGCCGTTGCGCGACACCAGTACCGAATCATTGCGAACACCCAGCATACGATAAATCTGCTGTAAACTGCGCAGTGCATGGACAGCCTTTTCATTCAGCGGAACAAGCCGATTGCCGCTTGCGGTCTTGGTTCCCTTAATTTTTGCGTTCCTATGCTTTTGCCCCGGCTTGCGATCACGGTTGACAATCATCGAAAGATTTTTGCTGACCGTGACCGTTTTGTTTGCGAAATCAATGTCGGACCATTTCAGTGCCTGCAATTCACCGCAACGCAAACCAGTATGCACCAGAAACACAATCGCATTAGCGTGCATAATCTGCGGTGTACCATTGCGACATGTTAATACAGCGACCTGTTCCAACGCCTGCACTTCTTCATCTTCCATAACTAAGATCGTGCGCTTCTGCTTGAACAGCGTCTTTTTCGGCATCTTCACATTGCGCATAGGATTCTTCGCAATATCGCCCTCGGAATGGGCATACTGAAACAGTTCCGACAAAAGGAAATTGATCTTCTTCACTACACTGTACGAAAGCGTTTTGCTTTTCGCAACCAGCAGATTCTGAATCTCCTCACTGCGGATAGACGCAATCTGAATATCGCCCAATACAGGCTTGATATGATGCAAATAAATGCTTTCGTAACGGTCAAAACTGCTGTTTTCGACAGAGTGCTGCTTGAACGTGTAAAACCAGTTATCTGCATAATCACGAAAAAACACTTTCTTGCACGCAGTCAGACCGCGTGCCGTCTGCTTTTTCCAATCCCGCAGCTTGCGGCGAACCTCAGCTTCGGTTGAACCATAAAGGTACTGCGGTTTCGCCATTTCTTCATCGCGGTATTTTGCTACCCAGCGACCATCTTTGCGCTGATAAACACTGCCCTCCCCATAATGACGATTGGTTTTCGTTACTTTTTCTGTTGTATTGCTCATTTTCGCTCCTGACCCGGTGCGGCAGCTACAACAGCGAACATTGTTATTATACGCCATACTCTGCACGGTTCGCAACGTCTGGTTAATAGAAGATTTCACGTCCGCGATTGGCCGCGAACCAGCGGTCAAGTTCTGCTCGAGTGGTGATGTAATCACGTCCAACTTTGGTGACGGGCAGAACACCGGCCCGCAGTAAGGCGTTGAGTTTTGACCGGCCGAACGGAAACAGTTCCAGCAGATCATTCTGTGATAAAATTTCGTAATCAAATGACATGTAAAACCTCCATGAAGTGCGAAACCGGAAGAATACACGCAAAGAAGCGGTATTCTTCCGGTTTTATAATGATTTATACTGTTACTGTCAGTCTATTCGGCCTCACCCCCGACTGTGGGAAGCACCAAGCGATCGGCGGCGTACCGATTCCACAGGAATTTCACCTATCCGTTGTCCGACCTCATTGCCTGCGACGTTTTCACGCTCGGACGGTGACTGGTCGGGAGTATCATTATCTTCCGCGCGGGTCATTGCCATGATAGGAGCCACCCACAGTTCGCAGCTTTCCGCTGCAGCTCTCCGCGCCGAATTTGTACCTGATGCCTGAGTATGCGGTTGTCAAAGGACATTAGAAATATTTCCTCTTTTACTATAACGCCGAAATGTGGTCAATGGAATAGCCCCTGAAAAATATTTTTAATCATGCACAAGATTCGGCTTCAGTTTTTGTGCGATATGCTAATATCTTATCAAAACGCCGGTAAAAACCGCTTTTGAGGTGAGGGGAGAGGAACGAAATCCGCGCCGCCCGCGTCTTTCCTCTCCCCCTGCTGCGGTTGTGGATAACTCCCTTGCGGCAGTTACCCACAGCCGCAGCACCCCCTCACCATTCTCGCGGCGGCGAGCGCAGAGAAAAAACTTTGAAGTCTATAACAATAGACCCTCTCCGACGTAAGCAGTACACAATTTTAAACAAGTACTTGTTTAAGTACAAAAATATTTTTGTTGAAATTGACAAAGTAATAATTGACAAACACCCAGTAACTTAGTATAATTTGAATAACAAAATAACCCAAACTCTTAGGAGAATGGCAGAAATGGCAAAACAGAGGAAACTCTGCGGCGCAAAGCTATAGGATCTAAACGATTGTCCAACAATCGCATGACAGCCAGTTACCTACACCAGTCCCCGCATTACGGGCGCAGTACTGTGTGGACTACTATCCATGCGGTACTGCGCCCTTTTTTAACTGTTTGGGCACAAAAGAAAGGGAGCGATCGAAAAATGAAACGCACACGAATCAGCGTATTGCTTGTAATAGCCTTGCTGTTGCAGCTATGCGCGCCACTCACGGCAGGCGCGGCGGACTTTACGCCAAACCCACAGACGGAATATGCCAAACGGTTTATTGCCGCCTGTGAGGGACAGGCATGGTTTATCAACGAGATTGAGCGTCTGCTGAACGCACAGCAACGCACACTGGATACCATCACCGGAGCAGAAGACCTTGTGGAAATCAAGAGCATTGGTCTAAAAGGTCAGAACATCACCGGACATATACCGGCTGCAATTGGGGAACTTAGTGAATTGCGGTATCTGTTCCTCTCGGATAATCATTTGAGCGGAGATATTCCGTCTGTGCTCTATACGCTCCCGAAATTGCAGAATGTGGATTTAGGCGGCAATGATTATGCAGGTGCGATTCCTTCCGAATTTGGTACAATGCCCGCATTGAAAACGCTGGTTCTCAAAGATAACCAGTACACTGGTACGATACCGGACACGATTTTGAGCAATACCCAGATTGAGGTGCTGAACCTCATGGGAAATCAGTTGACCGGCGGTTTTCCTGCGGCAGTTGCCGGTATGAGCAGTCTGAAATACTTGAACCTTTCGGAAAATGCTATCGGCGGTACGATTCCCGACCTGTCTGCGCTGACGAATCTTATCTCGCTTTCGGCGTGGCAATGCGGATTGACCGGCACGATTCCCGAAACACTGTACACGCTTTCCGGTTTGCAGATTTTAGACCTGTCCGAAAACAAGCTGGAAGGCGAAATCTCTGCCGGTATTGCTAATTTGGCAGGCTTGCAATATCTTGCGCTGGACACGAACCCTCTGCGCGGTGTCTTACCGGACGCATTTACGCATACCGCGTTGTCGGAGATTCATTTGGAAAACACTTATCTGCGCGGTTTTGTTCCTGCTACGCTCAAAGCACGGCATGACGCAGGTGCAAAGGTGTATCTGAACAATAACTACATGACCGGCGCTGTCTTAAAGGATATGCCGAACAACAGCGGCAACTTTACAGATGGTGCCGCAAGCGAACAGCATCAGCTTACCAGCACTCGTTCCACGGTTACGGTCAGCAAGGACGGCACGGTAAACCTGTATGCGCTGCTGCTGAACAAGTCGCTGACTACCGGCAGCACGGCAAAGGTGCTGCTTAGACCGGACGAGTATGTTGTTACCTTCGATGATACCAAGGTGCAGGTTACTGCGGATAGCAGCGGTATCTATGTGAAGGCACTGACGGATATTCCGCAGAATACGAATTTCAGTATCACAATCCAAATCAAGGACAACACCGGCTCTGAATATTCCAAGGTAAAGCTGACCCTTACTACCGATGTTACCAGCGGTGGCGGCGGTGGTATCGGCGGCGGCACACCTGCAACGCCCAAGGCAGAACACAAGCTGTATATCAACGGCTTTACCGATGGTATGTTCCATGCCGAACGCAATATCACCCGCGAACAGACCGCGAAAATGCTGATTGACGCGCTGGGAAAGGAAACTGCCGAACCGGAGCAATCCTCGTATACCGATGTTGCCAATAACCGCTGGTCGTATCGCTGGGTAGAAGCAGCGTCCAAGGAAGGCTACATGGTCGGCTACAACGGCGGCGTGTTCAAACCGAAATCTGCAATCACTCGTGCTGAGATGGCAACGGCTTTGTCGCGTATTGCAGCAAAGGAAGGCTTGATTATGACCAGCAGTACCAAGACCTTCTCTGATGTGGCAGACGGCAAATGGTACAGCAGCTATATTCGTCAAGCGGTGCAGTACGGCTTAATCAGCGGCTATACGGACGGCACCTTCCGACCGGAGCAGTACATCACCCGCGCCGAAACCGTAACGATGATAAATCGTATGCTCGGCAGAAACTACGAAACGGCCGCCGAACTGCACAGCATGGCTTGTCCGTTCCCCGATGTCAGCCAGAGCAGCTGGGCGTATGGCAATATCATGGAAGCGGCTATCACGCACAAGCACTGATAGAAAGAATTAGAAACGGAAGAACTCCTGAACAGGTGGAGGTAAACCTATGAAGAAAGCATTAGTCCGCAGAGTGGTTTCTCTGTTCCTGTGCTTTTGCATGGTGATTGGATTCGTGCCAATCATTGACGCGCAGGCAGCAGAAATCAAGGGCGGCACATTCGACCCGCATACCGGTTATCTGGAACTGGAATTTGGGTATCAGCTTACGCAGTATGTAAATATCAATGTCTATGTCCGCAGTCCTTCGGACGATGGATTGAAGAAAGAATTTGTCGGCTCGATCGTCGAGAATTACCTGCTCTCCGGTGCAAACGATGTTAAAGCATGGCTTCCCGAAGATTCACCGGACACTATGGTATCGCCCTACACACCGGCAACCAAAACGGACGGCGGTTTGGTAAAACTGTCCGAGGACGGCATTTATCAAGCAGACAAGAACTTTGCCGGTGAAGATATTGAGCCGGTAGCCATGATGAAGCACACGCTTATATGGGACGGCTCTCTCAATGGTATTCCGATTATCGGTCCGAACCTCGATGAAGATGTGTTTTATCTGACCGTAGAAATTGAACCGCTCGGCAGACCGGATAAGAATGTTGAGTGTACCGACAGTGATGATAGCCACACGCACGGTCAGAACTATACTTGGCCGCAGAAGCAGGAGAACGGCAAGAAAAAGTTTGCTGTCAGCACCGAACTGCTGGTAGACTACCGTGATTATGTTGTCGGTGAAGATGGCACGGCGGCATTCCTCATGCTGGAAGGCAGTTTGTCCGATGAAGTACGCAAGAAGCTGTACGAGCAGTTTGTCAGCGGCAGTCTGGCGTGCAATGAATTGACCGGTTTCCCCGAACTGGAAGGCTTGGTGCTGGACTACCAGAACCTTGACCCTGTAAACATGGTAACAGGTGCGTACAACTTTATGTACGAGGACTTGAAGCTGGAAGGCGTTATCCCGCTGACCTTCCTTCGTGTTTACAACTCGCGCTACAACAAGGGTGCGCTGGGTACTGGCTTTACGCACAGTTACGATTATTCGCTCATCAACGACCGAGGTATTATCCGCGTGACCATGCCTGGCGGCGAGGAGCAAATCTTCCTTACGCTCCGTGGTGGCGGCTATGATTCTCTGGCGGACAGCGGCTTTGTTCTGGAAAATGAAGCAGACGGCAGCTACCGCATGACGCACGAGGACGGCGCAGCGTTCATTTTCTCGAATGATGGCAAGAGCGGCAAGCTGCAAACCGTCTATAATCCCGATGGTACGCAGGTAGCACAGCTTACCTACAACGGTGATGAACTAATCGAGATTGACGGCATTGCGGGCAGCTATACGCTGTCATGGTCGAACGGACATATTTCGTCCGTGACCGATAACGCAGGCCGCACCGTATCGTATGAGCATGACAACGATCTTCTGACCGGCGTTACCAATGCGGACGGTGATACGCTGCACTATACCTACGATGGCAACGGCTATCTGAACAGTGCTACCGACTTTGAAGGCGAAGTCTATATTGAGAACGAGTATGACGGCATAGGCCGTGTGGTAAAGCAGACATTTATCAATGCGGACATTCCCACTGTTTCTAACGTTTCCTATGACGATGAAGCGCGTGTTACGACCTGTGTAGATGCTAATGGGCTTGAAACGCGCTACTACTACGATAACCACCGCAACATCCAGAAACTCGGAACAGTTATCGACGGCACGGAATACACCACCGCCAACACCTATGACGGCGATTATCGCGCCAACTCTGCAAGCGACCGTCTGAACGGTGCAACCGCATACGAGTATGACAGCAATGGCAATGTGACGAAAGTTCGCTATGCGGACAATACCGCTATGACGCTGACTTATACAGCGGGCGGCGATATTGCGTCTATCACGGACGCGCTCGGCAATACGGAAACCTATACCTACTCCGGACACAGCTTGACCGAGTTCCGCGACAAGAACGGACATACCACATCGTACACCTACAACACGCTTGGTCTGCCGGTTACGGTTACGGATGCGCTCGGCAATCAGACTACCTATGCGTATGACGATAAGGGACGGCAGCTTTCTGTCACTGACGCAGAAGGCGGCGTTACCAGCTTTGAATACGATGCCGTAGGCCGCATTGTTGCAGAGCATACCAAGGTGAGTGATTCAGCAACCGCAACGACCAAGCATACCTACTCCAAGGCGGGCAAGCTGCTGAAAACCGTAGACGCGCTGGGCGGCGAAACCTCGTATGAGTACAATGCCAACGGCTTTACCACCTCGACCAAGGACGCGCTCGGCGGCACGGTAACGACCGAATACGGCACGAACGGCGAACCGCTCAAACGCACGGATGCGAACGGCAACGAAACCACCTATGAATATGACAAGGATACCGCACAGCTTGTTTCGGTAACAGACGCAGAGGGCAACGAAACCCGCTACACCTACAATGACCGCGGCCTGCTTATCCAGACTACGGACGCGGAAGGCAATGCGACCACCTATGAATATGACGCGCTCGACCGTGTAGCAAAGACGATTGACGCTCTGGACGGCGAAACAATCTATGCGTATGACAGCATGGGACGCACGGTTTCGGAAACCGACGCAGAGGGCAACAAGAAAACCTACACCTATGACGCACTCGGACGAACCAAGACCGAAACCGACGGTGCAGGCAACAAGACAACCTATACCTATGACCCTGTTGGCAATCTGCTTGTCACAACGGACGCAAACGGCAATGAAACCAAGACCGAGTACAACGCCATCAATGCAGCGGTAAAGCAGATTGACGGCGAAGGCAACGAAACCACCTACACTTACGACAAGGTAGGACGGCTGCTGACCGAAACAGACGCACTCGGCGGCGTTACTGCGTACACTTACGACCTTGCGGGAAATAAGCTTAGTGTTACCGACCCCGAAGGCAATGTGACGAAGTATGTCTACGACCTGCTGGGACGCGCCGTAGAGCAGATTAACGCAGACGGCAGCAAGACCCGCACGGTGTATGACGCGCTGGGACGCACGACAGAAAGCTATGACGAACTCGGCGGCAAGACAGCTACCACCTATGACGCGAACGGCAACCAGCTTACTGTAACTGACCCGAAAGGCAACAAAACTTCGTATCAGTACAACCGCAAAGACCAGATCACAGTCATCACCTATGCCGACGGCGGCGAAACCCGCTATACCTACAATGCGCTCGGAAATGTCAGCGAAGTAACCGACCAGAACGGCAATGCAACCGAGTACACCTATGACGCACTCGGCAGAACGCATACCGAAACCAACGCAGTAGGTGTTGTGACCGAATACGGCTACGACAAGGTAGGCAACACGGTTTCTGTCACCAAGGACGGAACAGTAATCGCAAAGAGCGAGTACGACGGTGCATATCGTGTGGAAAAAACGATTGACGGACTGGGTAATGCGGGAACAAAGCAATATGACGGCGTAGGTAATGTACTGGTTTCCACTGACCGTGAAGGCAATGCCACACAGTACACCTACGACAAAAACTATAACCTGCTCAAGACCACCGACGCAGAAGGCGGCGTGTCCTCGTCTGCTTATGACGCGCTGGGTCGTGTCGTTTCTGAAACCGATGAAAACGGCAGCGCAACGACCTACACCTACGATAAGAACGGCAATGTACTGACCGAAACCGACGCGCTTTCCGGTGTTGTTACCAATACCTATGACGCGCGCGGCAGAGTAGCAGCAACTACGGACAAGCTGGGTGCAACGACTACCTACACCTATGATGCAGCCGGTAATCTCCGTAAGGAAACCGACGCCAATAATGCGTATGCCGTTTATCTGTATGACGCGAACAATAATCTCATTCAGTACACCAACCGCAACAACGAATGGGTGAAGTATGCGTATGACTGCATGAATCGACAGGTCAAGGAAACCAACCAGCTTAACCATGCAACCGAGTACGAATACGACCTTGCAGGCAACCAGACGGCAGTAATCGACGGCAACAAGAACAAGACCATATACACCTATGACGGCTTGAATCGCCTTGTTTCCAAGACCAACGCCGAAGGCGGTATGTTCGAGTACCGGTATGATTCGTTCGGCAACACCGCAGGTACGACGATGTATGGTGGCGGTGACGAGAAGGCCACGACCACTTATACCTATGACGCAGCGGGCAATCTGCTGACCGAAACCTCTCCGCTTGGCAGCGTGACTACCTACACGCATGACAAGGAAGGCAATGTGCTGACGCAGGTTGACGAGAACGGCAAGCAGACTGCTTACACCTACGACAAACTGTATCGCATGGTTTCCCGCAAGGACGCGGACGGTACTGCGACCTTTGCCTATGACAAGGCGGGCAACATGACCTCGGCCAAGGATGGAAACGGCACGGTAGCGTTTGCGTTTGACGCGCTTTCCCGCACTACCAAGGTTACGAATGAGGACAGCACGACCACGGCGTACACCTACGACGCGGCAAGCAACCGCCTGTCCATCACCTATCCCGACGGCAAGGCTGTTACGACCGCGTATGATATTCTCGGCAATGTGAAGTCCCAGACCGACCATGACGGCACAGGTATTACCTACACGCGCGACGCGGAAGGACGCACGATCAAGGAAGGCCACAGCGACGGCAGCACGACCGAGTATGATTATAACGCCGCCGGTCTGCTGACGCTGCAAAAGGAAGTTACCAAGAGCAACAGCACACGCCGTCAGACTGCGTATACCTACGATGACGCGGGCAATATCGTAAGTGAAAACCGTTCCGGTGTAGACATTGCCAAAAAGGACGAGCTGGTACGCTACTACTACGATAAGGCCAATCAGCTTATCCGCACCAATATTGAAGGCAAGAATACGAAGTATTCCTACGACCTCGCGGGCAATCTGCTTTCCGATGGTACGAACACTTACACCTACGACCTGCAAAACCGTCTGACCAGCAAGACCGGCAAGGACGGTACGACCACTTATACCTATGATGCAGCGGGCAATCTGATTAAGAAGGCTGCACCGGACGGCACGACCGAATATACCTACACGGCACAGAACAAGCTGAAAACCGGCAAGACCGAGGACGGCCAGAGCAGCACCTACACTTACAATGCGCTCAATGCACGCATTAAGAATGTACAGGTGCGCGACAACAAGAACGCCGGTCACGCAAACTCCGACTTGAAGGACGGTTCGCACGGCACTGATTATCTGGACTTCTTGATGGACGGACGCTTTTTCTGGCAGCGCACATGGGAAACCGAGGTAGGCACGACCTTCCAGAGCAACTTTGAAACTGTAACAAAGAACTATGTTGTGGACTATCTTTCTACGGCCAACCGTGATATACTGGTAACAGAGGACGGCAGCTTCACCCAGCGTTATGTGTACGATGAGAACAGCACCCGAATCTCCGCAGAGTACGGTTATGCAGCCGGTACAAAGCGCGGTGAAGGCGGTGAAAACCTGCAAAGTGACTTTGCTGCAAACGATGTGCTCAAGGTGTGGTATCGCACCAGCCACCTTGGCAGTACGCTGTTTGCCGTAGACGAAAACGGCAAAGTAATCTCGCACACGATTTATGACCCGTGGGGCAATCCGCTGACCGAAACCTATACGGACACGAATTTCAGCGGTATCGACAACTCTAACAATTATACCGGCTACACTTGGGACGAAGTGCTTGACCTGTATTTCGCGCAGAATCGTTTCTACGACCCTGCCGACCACAGGTTCACGCAAGAAGACCCCATCAAGGATGGCGAGAATTGGTATGGGTATTGCGGGAATAATCCAGTTAATTCGACAGATCCAGATGGTTACAGTTCGAAATATAGATATGTTCAGATTGATGGCGCACAGATACGAGATTCTACTAATGGCGCTTTAGACAATGTGAAATATACTGTAAACAAAAACACCATGGTAACATATGAGGGGCATTATGTTTATGTAAATAGAGAAAAGTGGGCGAAAGTTAACTATAATGGATATTGGGGCTGGATAAAGGCTAATCATTTGGGTAATAAACCTATCGGGCTAACACCTGCTCAGATTCAAGCGCCTGCAAATTATTTGCCATCTAATCCGGGAACTGTTCAATACAAAAGTGATGCGTATAGATTATATGTTCCTCCGATAGTATATGATTCTAATACTTCGACGGCACCGGCTAAATACAATTTTTACGCTAGAGAAGATACATCATGGACTGAAACGAATTGGGCAGCGGTAGGAATGACAGCTCTTGATTCGGGAGCCGATGTCGGAGATATTCTTCCCTCTGGAAGTGCTCCAAGTATGTTTATGCTAATGGGTTTACAGCTACTTAATTCTGCTGGAAATAATACAGTAACCGTTAAATTACATGCTTTTATGTACAAACATGCGCTATTTGAAAATAAAATAGTAATGAAACTAGGATTTCGTGTGGATATTCAACAAACTTATGCGGGAAGTTATTTTTACTATTCAAATTGCTATCCTGAAACGGGTGTATTTAACCGATACTATGTAGAAGAGCAAATTGCCAATGGTTTTGGATATAGCAAGTACAAATATGCAGATATTAAAGTGTGCGTAGATAAACAACGCGCAAATAATGATGATCAGTTTTATATTACTATCATCGGAGGTCAAATGAAAGTATATCCTATCAAGGGTGCTGGAGATTCAATGACCGTTGTTTATCAAAATCCTAATTATAATTTCCGCAATAACCGATGGGAGTCAGGCTTAAATTTGAATAATCAATATAAGCGTGCCTATACGGTTCCTGATAAGTTGAAGTCTAAAATAATTAATCACGCAAAAAGTGACATGTCAATAACAGGTCTGTAATTATCAGGAGGATACCGTATGAAATCAGCGCAATATGCAAAATATTTTATTCGCATAATATTGGCTATATGTGTAATGGCAATAATATTTACCATATTCCATATATTTACCCCTAAAATTGATGTATTCAGTAGCGTTGGTGTCCATTGGTTAGCGGATAAACCACAAGAAGTTACTTGTACATTCAATCCCGAAAATTTTGTGGAAGAAGTTTTACAAGTTAAGCCGAGAGCCAATCTCCAAGATGTTGAAAATTTAGCCAAATCTATTCAAGTGCAAGTGGATATTATTGATAGTCCCGAGGGAGTAGATGATCCGTATCGAATTGATTATCGTCTAACACTTGTCCAATATGATAAGCGTTTACAAAAAAAGATAGGCATTCAATTTTATAATACATCTCGAGAGTCATACATGTAAGATTATTCCTGAAAACAGCCACCGGAGAATTTTCTCCGGTGGCTGTTTGTTTACTCCAATTCACTCGTCACCTGTGCGACAATCTTCCTATGCTTTTCGTTAAGCACGGTGCCGTCCAAAAGCTGCTGTACAAAATCCCGACCTTTCATTTTCTCAATCTCCTGCAGCATTTTGATGGACTTTGCGAATATTATCAGAGAACTATGTTGTGGACTATCTTTCTACGGCCAACCGTGATATACTGGTAACAGAGGACGGCAGCTTCACCCAGCGTTATGTGTACGATGAGAACAGCACCCGAATCTCCGCAGAGTACGGTTATGCAGCCGGTACAAAGCGCGGTGAAGGCGGTGAAAACCTGCAAAGTGACTTTGCTGCAAACGATGTGCTCAAGGTGTGGTATCGCACCAGCCACCTTGGCAGTACGCTGTTTGCCGTAGACGAAAACGGCAAAGTAATCTCGCACACGATTTATGACCCGTGGGGCAATCCGCTGACCGAAACCTACACGGACACGAATTTCAGCGGTATTGATAACTCTAACAATTACACCGGCTACACTTGGGACGAAGTGCTTGACCTGTATTTCGCACAGAATCGTTTCTACGACCCTGCCGACCACCGGTTTACACAGGAAGACCCCATCAAGGATGGCGAGAATTGGTATAGGTATTGCGGAAATGAGCCGTTAGGTCATATTGACTGGAATGGCGAGTGGGAGTTTCGTGTTGTATGCAGAACTAATGCTATTCTGTGGGACGATAAAGGGTATAAAGGAAATTGCACAGGCTATGTATCGGACTTGTGCGGACAGATATGTATATCTATTTTCGCAGATTAAAACAAACTACTCTCCTTTGAATATCACAACAATAGAGATTCAAGATTGCTGTAACCACTCCGCAACAATGACAGAGCGTAAAATTTAATGTAGGAGGTATTGCACATAAAAAAACAAGCGTTTTCGCATCCTAATTATCGGCCTGATTTGCTGTATGCTGCTGGGTACAATTGCTTTTGCAGTCAATGGCCGCAAAATCACTGCAACCTACGGCGGCATTACCATTTATCTGAATGGCCAGAAACAGGTTGCTACCGATGTAAACGGTAAAACAGTAGAACCGTTGATCTATCAGGGTACGACGTATGTGCCGATACGCGCCGTCAGCGAATGGCTGGGCAAAACGGTTACATGGCAGGGCAGCACCAGTTCTGTTCTCATCAACGATTCTGTCTTTTCCGACAGCGATGTTACAGCTGCTAAAAATGTGATCAGCGAGTTCTTTACTCTGTTCGGCGATCAGCAGTACCAGAAGATGAATACGCTGTGCGCCGGTGATGCTACAGGTCTTGATTTCAGCTGCGGTGTATTTGGCATGAAGGAAGCAAAATTGAAATCCTGTACTTATAACGGTGATTACTCCGCAAGAGCAAACAAACTCGTTTTTGAATGTTCTTTCACAATGAAACCCACCGCTAATTCGGTATATGACCCTAATCAAACCTCTACCAGCTGCTTAATCTATGTGAGAAAAGTCGGCAGTCAGTTCTGGATTGATGAATTTGCAAGTGGTTTCTAAGTTATCGACGGAAATCCCTGTTTAATAATCATATATCACTAATACCCAAAAAGAAGTTGAGGACCAACCTCAACTTCTTTTGTTTTGCGCATAAAACTACACACCAAATCCAACAAGAGCATAGCGCAGCATACATCGCTCCACCAATGCGGTAAGATACGACACCGGTACAGGTTGATACCGCCATATCGCGCAGTTATCAGCATCTCTAACAGGAACCGGACTACGATCAATTATCATTTTCGACCTTACAATGTATCGCTTTTGCAGAAACTCTCCCATTTTCTCCGTATTTATCTGTAAAACCCCCATTTATGCACGAGAAATATTCAAAGTTTTGCGAGATTCGCTGATCTATTCCGATTTGTACCCCCCTGTTAGAGAAAGGGGGTATCTATATTTCGGGCGCGGCTGTCGCCGCGCCCTCGGCACCGTTCCGTGCCGTCGGCTTACGCGCTGCACGCCGCCGCGCGGACGGCGCCAATGCGTATAGGACCGGTAGATAGCAAAAAGCACGCTCTAAAAAGCGTGCTTTTGTTGTATTTGTTAGCTGCTGTTGCCTGCCGCTGATGACACCATAATTACACCAATGTTTGCGGTTCGTACACCTCTAAAACGGTATGAAACTGCACGAACCAGAAAAACAATGTTTTTCGCATTTTGTAATATGATTTTGAATTATTGATTGAAAAATGCGTTTTAGATGCATTTATAAGTTTCAGAATCCGTAAGATTGCTGAAATCGAAAATGCTTCAAAATTCAGAGTAGGAAACCATACGGTTTCGCCCTTTGTTTGTTAAAAACGGAGACGGCCGATCGGCTCCGGCTCAGTAGCTGACGATCAATCCGCCGCGCTCGGCGTAGTAGCTGCAGAGCCCGCGGGTCGGCAGGATCTCGATGCTGGTATTTTCCCAGATATCCAGAATGCTGTTTTTCAGCGTCTGAGCCAGTGCGAGATTATCACAATGGCTGATCGCGACATTTCCGCCGATGAATCCGTGCTCCTTCATGGTGCTGACCAGTGTCTGTACGGCCTTTTTCGCACCGCGCGCCTTGCTTTCAAAGGCGATCTTTCCCTCGTCGCTGCCGCTGCCAATGCCCCAGATGCCGAGAGCCTTGGCGAGCATACCCGTCAGACGGTGGATGCGTCCGTTCTTGATCAGGTTGTCAAACGAGGAGAGCGCAAAGAGGATTCTGGTTTTCTGCAGAAAACCTCTGGCGTGCGCCGCAATATCGTCAAAGGCATGGCCCTGCCGGATCAGGCGCTCGATCTCCTTTACGCAGAGCAGAACCTCCGGTCCGGTGGAAAAGGAGTCCAGAATGACGATCTTTTTATCCGGATCTTTCTCCAGCGCCATATCTCTTGCCGCAAGAGCGCTGTTCATGCTGCCGGACAGCTGCGAGGAAATGGTGATCGCGATCGCGCAGTCCGCCTGTTCAAACTGCGCCAGCCATGCGTCCGGCGTGGGGCAGGAGGTGTGGCTGGCCGAGCGTTCCTGCTCCATGGCGGAGAGCATTTCCATCGTATCCAGATGCTCGTCATCGACAAAATCCCGCTCCCCGATGCGGATGGTAAACGGCACACTGGTCAGCCGTATCCCTCCGTCCGGACTGGCGGAAGGGAGCAGATCACAGCTCGAATCCGTAATAATGTTCCAGTTCATATGTTTTTTCCTTTCTCTTTTACCGAAAATTTTCAGTGTTATCGCAGGGAAAGCGCGCGCGCTCGCAGTCGGTCGATCTGCACCGCACACGGCAGCCGGCCTGTCCTGCACATTTTCCTTCATAAAACAGAAAATAAAAAATGCGCGGTCTTGATGTTTTATTTATTATATAACAGAACGCGCATTTGATAAATAAAAAGTTTTACAGATGTTTGCAGATGCCGGTATGGCCGTCAGCGGGTCAGATATTGCAGGATCAGCACAAGGATCAGCATATGTACGGGATAAAAGGCATAGCAGGCATACTGGAATGGCTTGCTGTGATAGCCCTGCCGTCCGCGGTACAGCCAGATGGGGAGGAGCGCCAGAAGTGCAAGCCCCTGCTGACAGATCTCAAATTCCATGCCGAATATATGGACGGGATACAGCAGACCGCCCAGCAGCTGCACATTGACCCAGTAGAGGGCGAGAAGCTGTCCTGCCAGACACCACCACTTCCGTCCGCGGAAGAAGTAGAAGATAAAGATCGTCAGCACGCCGGTGCCGTAGTAGTCCACCATGCTCAGGGTGCCCAGCACTGTGCCGATCAGCACAACAAGCAGGGCGGTGAGCAGATACAGCCATGTTTTCTGCTTTTTACGCACGGTTTCCATCAGATGAATGCCCAGAAGACCGAGCAGCAGCGTCCAGATCACGTTCTGGTGCACCGGATAGAACCAGGTTCCGCCGTACATCAGGTCGAACGGCACTTCGGAGAGCACGGCAAACAGCGCAAGCCGCAGGGCGTATTTCCGGAAGCTGTGGGTGTGAAAATATCCTTCCACCGCCATGAATGCGAAGATGGGGAAAGCCAGCCGTCCGGCACACGTGAGCCAGTCCTGCGCGGGCAGGAGGGTCGCCCAGAGATGATCCATCAGCATCAGCGCCATGGCAAGAATGTGAAGTGCCGCGGCGCTGAGGGAAAAACGGCCGGAGGCGGAAGAGGACAGGTTGTTGGTTGACATACGGGTGCTCCTTTATCGGAATTATTCGGTAATCGGGATGGGAGCCACAGGAATGTGCTCTGCATTTATTATATACAGGAGAGCGGACAGCCGCAATACCGCGGCGATAAACTTTTTTGTGAAATATCCGCTCTCGGCGGGGATGGCACGGCGCACAGACGAAAAACTCCCTGTCGACCGGTGCGATCATGCTGCGCTTGCCGAGCATATCGCGCAGCAGCGGACACAGGTGCACAACGATAATTCGATGGGTATAAACGGCAGGAAAGACGAGGAAACTATGGATAATCAAGGAGGTGTCCCCAAATGGAAATGAATATCCATGACGATACACAGATCGTAGAAATCTGGTTGACAAATGCAGAAAAGACCGACCCTGTGCTGCAAGATGAACTGAAAGGAATCTACGCGGAATATAAAGCGAAAAAATACATGGTCGCCGTGTTTCAGTCGGGACAGGGCGATCTTTATGAGAATACTCGCGATCTGCTGCTGTTCAACCGTCGTCGCGCTGCCGAGCGGGCAGTTCAGGCACGCAAGGCGGCAGGGGCAGTGAGCGCGGTCAGGCAGATGCCAGTTTTTGGCCGCTTGCAATGTCAAACGGATTGATATACAATCAGCCTGTCGAAGCAGTCCGGCCGAATGCCGCCTGCATTTCTGAATTTGACCGCCAGAACCGAGCAATACCGCAGGAGAAAAGCACCATGACAGAAACCTTCCGCATAGCAGGCTACACCCGTATCTCCGTCGATGACGAGATCGACCGGGACAATGTATCCATCGAGAACCAGAAAGCCATCATCGAGGACTTTGTAAAAACGCAGTTTCCCGGCAGCAGCCTCACCTTTTTCGAGGACCGCGACCGCTCCGGCTACACCTTTGAGCAGCGCGAAGGCTATCAGGAGATGCGCCGCGGCCTGATGAGCCATAAGTACGACATCCTTATCATCAAGGACTTTTCCCGATTTTCCCGCCGCAACAGCCGCGGATTAGTGGAGCTGGAAGACCTGCGTGATGCAGGTGTCCGCATTATCTCCATCGGCGACGGCATTGACTTTCCGAACGACGATGACTGGCTGAAAATCCAGTTCCAGTTTCTTGTCAACGAAATGCCGGTTACGGACACCTCACGCAAGGTCCGCAACGTTATCAAACGGCGGCAGGCGGACGGCAAATGGCTGTGCGCCGCACCGTATGGCTACATCATCAACACTCAGCAGCAGTTTGAGATCGTGCCGACCGAAGCGGATATTGTGCGCCGGATTTTTGATCTCTACAACAATGATGGCTGGGGCTACAAGAAGATTGCCAACTACCTGACCGAGCAGGGCGTGCCTACGCCGCGCATGTCTGAGCAGATGCGCAGGCATGCCGAGGGCAGGACGACCAGGCGGGAAGTTAAGGCTGCGTGGGCGCTTGTGACTGTGCAGGGAATCCTTGACAACGATTTCTATATCGGCACACTGCGGCAGGGCAAGTTCACCCGGGTAAAGATCAACGGCAGGGATATCCGGCGCGACGAGGACGAACAAATCGTTATCGAGAACCACCATCAGCCGATCATCGACTACCGCACGTTTGCGACCACCCGCGCTCTGCGGGAGAAGCGCACCCGCTCGAACTACCGCGGTATCAAGAAATACGATAACGTCTATTCGGGTTTCCTCGAGTGCGGCGACTGCGGCGCACCGATGTTTTCGATGAGCCGTTCGGACATTGCCCCGGCGTACACCTGCGGCACCTATCACCGCCGCGGACGAGCGGGCTGCACGCGCCACCATATCCGCGTAGACAAGTTGGACGAGCTTATGCGGCTGTACATCCGTCGGGTGATGGACGGCTCTGCGGAGATGCTCGACAGGCTGAACGCGGAACTGGCCCGTGAGGATAATCAGATCGTGGAAACCGAGCAGACGGCGGACAATCTGGCGGAGGTGCTGGATGATCTGACGGCAGAACTCAAGGTCACCAAGCGTCAGCGCATCCGCGATATTATGAAGCACCCGGAGAACGAGGAAACACTGAAGGCGCTGTACGACGAGATGGAAGCCGAGCTGCAAAGCAAGATCAACGGCCTGAATCACCAGATCGAACTGCTGTCCAACAAGCGCAACACGATCATCGAAGTCAACCGCACGGCAAAGACAGCGCTCGACGTATTCGATGATCTGCTGCACAAGCCCAAGATGGAGCGCAATGATCTGGAACTCATGATAGACAGGATCACGGTTTACGAGGATCATCTGGAAGTACATCTGCAAAGCGACATTGACGCGCTGCTGCAGAGCACGAGAGAGGAGAACGTCGTAAATTTTAATTCAGGCATCGAAACCAGCGAACAATGCCGCATTGTCCAGCGTTCGCGCGGTCAGAAAGACAAGGTTTTCGATGTCAGTGTTATCAGCAGCGGTGACCCGCTGGAGATTTACACCGACCGGGACGGCGAAGTGATCTTCAAAAAATATTCCCCGATGGGCGAAATGAGCGCGATGGCGGCAGAGCTTGCGGATGCGCTCGCCCGGACAGCGGGCATGAGCTGCGCCATCAGCGACCGCGATGCCGTGATCGCGGCGGCAGGCGGCGCGAAAAAGGATGTTCTCGAAAAAAGCGTCTCAGCGGAGCTGGAACAGCTGATGGAGCAGCGTATCATCTATGCGCGCGGCGAAAGCAGTCTGCCCGATATTCCGCTCTCCGGGCGCGACGGCTACCGCCTCGTCACGGCCGTGCCCGTCATCACAGACGGCGATGTCAGCGGCTGCGTCGCATTCATCAGCGAAAAGGAGGATACGGCGTCCAGCGAGGTGCTGCTCGGGCTGTGCCAGTCCGCCGCACAGTTTCTCTCGCACCGCATCGCCGTATGACCCTTCCCCTGTCCGCAGGAGCACCGCGCGGACAGGGGGATTTTCTTCTTTTGCGCACAAAAAACCGCGGCGAGACTTTTTCTGCGTCTCACCGCGGTCATTCTTTTCTATTTTCCTGCTGTCCGTGTGCGCCGCAGACGCCTGAGCACCGGATACAGCTCGTCCCGGTCAACATTCCGCGTATGCACGACCCCGTAGCCGCAGCTTTCCAGCACCGTATCCACGAACTCGTCGCGCGCCTGCCTCGAGGGCGTATCATGCGTGAAGTCGTCCAGCTCGATGACCAGCCTGGGCTCGCTTTTGGCGCTGCACACCACGAAATCCACATGTTTCGCGCTGACCTTGTTGAGGTAGAGCTGGTACTTTCTGTGATGCGGACGCGGCTCCGCCAGATCGAGCAGCCGCACCTTGACGAACAGGACAAGGCCGAGCTCGTCCGTCATCGCCTTCAGCGTCCTGTACGCCGCCCGCTCGTGCGCGGAAAACAGCGGACGCGCCTGATAGGCATGGCGCAGCTCGCGCGCCGCGAGCCATGCGCTGAGCCTGCTCCATGCAAGGCTGATCAGGACAAGCAGCACAGCCGCCGCCGCGATACAGAGAACGATCGTCTTTTGCTCCATCTTTTCTCCGTATCAGAAGCCGAACGCTTCGTAATCCTCGCGGATAAAGCGGTGGTAGGACGCGCAGCCGTCGTCCTCGAGCTTGATGCAGTAGCGGAAGCCGTCCGGCACACCCGAGGTAAAATAGATGAGATAGTCGAACTCATCGCTTCCCTCGATCCTCTCGCAGATCACGCTGTCCGAAAAGCGATGGAACACCGCGAGAATATCGTCCAGACTGACCTCCAGACCGCTCATGACCGCGAGAAACGCCCGGAGAAAGCCGCTGTCGGGCACCTTCTCATGGACAAACTCCGCGCCCTCCGCCGGGACATGGAAGCAGAAGCGCTCCCCGTCGCGCACGACCTCGACCGCGCCGAGCGTCGGCGCCTCGTGAGCGGCAAAGCCGCGGAGCGCCCGCTCGACCGCATCCGCATCCTCTTTCGTTCCGAGCATATGGGCGACCGACGAGGCCGGATAATAGAACGTGATGGCGTGACGGTCATAGCCGATCTTGGTCTGTGCCTCCTGTATTACGCCCACCAGACTGCCGTGCAGCCGGTCAAAGCCTTTGTTTTCCTGCATATGGTACACCTCTGATATGGTTTCTGCTGTAAAAAGGGTATCACAGTTTGCGGCCGATTGCAAGTCAGTTCCAGTAATCCGTCTTTTCCTTCAGCGCGATATTTTTCGCCTTGAATACCGGGTTCCGGCCCTCGCGGCGCTGCTTCATATAGTCCGACAGCGCGCGCATCGCCGTGCCGCCGAGACGCAGGATGACCGGCAGGTTAATGAGCGCCATAATACCCATCAGGACGTCTGCGATGTCCCAGACCAGACCGAATTTCATCTGCGCACCGATAAAGACAACGACGCAGGCGAACGCATGGAATACGTTCAGCTGTCGGTGGGAGATCGTGCGGCCCGCGATATAGTTCAGGCAGCCCTCGCAGTAGAACAGGTTGCCGAGCAGTGTCGTGAACGCGAACAGCAGCAGAGCGATGGTGATGAAATACGGCCCTGCCGCGCCGAAGGTCTGCTCGAGCGAGGCCTGTACGAAGGGAGCGCCCTTGAGCGACTCGCTCGGCTCAATGCCGGTGCACAGGCACATCATGGCAGTCGCGGTGCACACCAGGATGGTGTCGATGAATACAGACAGCATCTGCACAAGACCCTGCTTGACCGGGTGGGAGACGTCTGCTGCCGCCGCCGCGTTCGGCGCAGAGCCGACGCCCGCTTCATTGGAATACAGGCCGCGCTTGATGCCCTGCATGAGGGCGGACGAGCCGAAGCCTGCCGCGCCGCCGAAGATCGCCTTGAAATCGAACGCGCCCGCGAAAATGCGGCGCAGCACCTCGGGCAGCATGCCGGCGTTGATCACCATGACGATGAGCGCCATGATGATGTACAGCACGCCCATGACCGGCACGAGCACGCCCGTGACCTTGACGATGCGGTTGCCGTTGCCGAAGATGCAGATGCCTACAAGGAGCGCGAGCAGCGCGCCGCCGATGATCGGCAGGAGATGCGCGCCCGAGGCAGTGACGAGCGTATCATAGAAGTGATAGCTCGACATGCTGTCGATGAGGTTGAAGGAGGCGAGCATGTTGAAGCCGATCGCATAGGTCGCGATCAGCGCGATCGCGAAAATAATGCCGAGGCTCCGGCTTCCGAGAGCCGCCTGGATATAGTAGGACGGGCCGCCGTAGCTGCCGCCCTTGGCGCTGCGCTTTTTATAGATCTGCGCGAGCGTGCTCTCAACAAAGGCGGTCGCGCCGCCAACCAGAGCGATGAGCCACATCCAGAACACCGAGCCGTAGCCGCCGATGGCGATGGCGTTGGCGACGCCGACGATATTGCCCGTGCCGACGCGGCTCGCCGTCGAGACCATCAGCGCTTCAAACGCACTGACCGCCTTGGTGTCGCCCGATTTTTCGCTGACCACGCGCACCGACTCCCCGAGGAGACGGACCTGAACGCCCGCCGTGCGGATGGTGAAGTAAACGCCCGCCGCGAGCAGCAGGATGATGAGCACATAGCTGTACATCAGATCGTTGAGCGTGCCGACCAGACCGGCAAAGCCGTTGTAAAGAGTATCTAACATTGCATTCTCCCTTTCCCTGCGATGGCAAGCGCACCGCCGGTTTTCTTTTTCTATCGCAGACGAAAAGAAAAAGGACGTTTTTGCCGTCCTCACTTTACTTTTCGTCTATATGGATATAATCAGTATACCATAAATCCAGCCTGTTTACCATACCCTTTTTGACATATGGTGCGGTTTTCCCCGGTTTTATCCTGCCTGTGCTGTCCCTTTCCGCTTTGTCGTTCCTCATGATCCCGGCCTCCATCGTTCTGTGCCGGTTTGATCTGACACTGTCAGTATAATCGCGGTTTCCGTATTTTGAGGGATATCCGCCAGTTTATGAGTTACTTATAATTTTCATAGCAGCTTGCTTTTCCGCAGCTTTGCCGTTATACTGAAAGCAGGAACGCGAGATAACAGCAATTAACTTGTCGGACTCGTCCGCGTCATCGACGACAGCGAAATGCTCGCCTGCATGCACTATATTCTCGTGCGCCCGACGCACCACGGACAGGGTATCGCCGGAAAGATGGTCGAATACATCAAGGAAAAATACAAACATTATCTGTATATCGAGCTTATGCCCGAGGAACGCAAAAACGCCGTTTTCTACGAAAAACATGGTTTTCGGATCATGCCAGACGGCGCGCCGATGTTCCTTGCGAACTACGAAAACAAAATCTGAAATTGCAGAACCGAGGGGCGTTTCCCCCTCCCCGGTTCCCGAAAGGAGATCACCATGGCTGTTTCAGCAAAGGAAATTCTTGCAGAGGCCGAAGCGCTCCGCGAGACGATGATCAACGACAGACGCACTCTCCACGCCGCCCCCGAGGCCGGCGCCGACCTGCCGCGCACCCGGGAATACGTTGCCGGCCGGCTGCGCGAAATGGGGTACGAGCCAAAGGAGCTCGCAGGAGGCATCACTGCGGAAATCACCGGTTCGAATACCGGGACCTGCGTCCTGCTGCGTGCGGATATGGATGCGCTGTGCGTCACCGAGCAGACCGACCTGCCCTTTCGCTCGCAGAACGGCTGTATGCACGCCTGCGGCCACGATATGCACACAGCGATGCTGCTCGGTGCGGCAAAGCTGCTGCGCGGATATCAGAGCAAGCTGAATGGTACCGTCAAGCTCGTATTTCAGCCCGACGAGGAGGGCTTTACCGGCGCGAAAGCCATGCTGAAAGCGGGCGTACTGCGCGACCCTGCGCCGCAGGCCGGCTTCGCGCTCCATGTCAATTCGGGCACGCCGTCCGGACTGGTGCTCTGCGGTGAGGGCACGTTCATGGCCGGCTGCACGCTGTTCCGCGTCACGGTGCACGGCACCGGCTGCCATGGCGCTATGCCGGAGACCGGTGTCGACCCCATACACATCGCCGCGAACATCTATCTTGCACTCGAAGAGCTTGTCGCACGCGAGGTTGCTGCGAAACAGCCTGCGGTCATCACAGTCGGCAGATTCGCCGGCGGCGACGCGCCGAATATCATCCCGTCATCAGCGATCCTTGAGGGCACGATCCGCACGTTTGACCGCGAGCTGAGCGCCTGCCTGCTCCGTCGCATCGGTGAGCTTGCGCAGGGCATTGCCGCGTCGTATCGCGGAACAGCTGAAGTATGTGAGCTTGCTTCCGCGCCCCCGCTCAAAAATGATGACAGTGCACTCGATTTGTCCACAGCCTGTGCAAAAGAGCTGTTCGGCGATGCGTCGGTCTATCGACTCCGCGACGGCGGCATGGGGTCGGAGGATTTTGCATCCTATACCTACGAACTTCCCTGTGCCTATCTGCTTCTCGGCGCCGGGACTGCACAGGAGGATTCGCGCTATGGCAAGCCGATGCACAACCCGAAGGTTATATTCAATGAGGATATCCTTCCGCGCGGCGCAGCACTGCATACACTGACCGCGCTGCGGTATCTGGAGCAGACTTGAGGTTAAACAGCGCTCAGGGGCAGCTTTCCGGCTGCCCCTTCCCCGTTTTCCGGCAAACAAAAAAGCATCATCCGAAGATGATGCTTTGATGGAGCTGATAACCAGATTCGAACTGGTGACCTCATCCTTACCAAGGATGCACTCTACCGACTGAGCTATATCAGCAAAAGAAAAACGACGGCTTCGCAGTCGTCGTTTCTGGCGACCCGGATGGGACTTGAACCCACGGCCTCTAGCGTGACAGGCTAGCGCTCTAACCAACTGAGCTACCGGGCCGAATACGTTTTTCTTTTTTAATTTGGTGGGCCTTCGGGGACTTGAACCCGGGACCGACCGGTTATGAGCCGGTTGCTCTAACCAACTGAGCTAAAGGCCCATAAAAGGCTTATGATACAAGTTTTGCCGCCACCGGATTAACTTTCAGCAGCGGCAAACCCTGTTTCTTCTGGCTCCTCAAGTTGGACTCGAACCAACGACCCTGCGGTTAACAGCCGCATGCTCTACCAACTGAGCTATTGAGGAATATCAACACTCATAGTGTAGCAGAATTGGCAGGGCGTGTCAATAGAGAATTTGCGCTATTTTTCATTCTTTTTGCCTAACAAGCGGCGCTGCAAGGGCTGCATGATCCGATTATAAACAGGAATCAAAAGGCTAAAGATTACCAGCACCTCCGCAAAGAGCAGCAAGGCGTAGAGCCAATTGTATGCAGCAGTGCCCACGGTCATCACTTTGCCCAGCAAACGGGGCAGGGGGTATGCCCAGAGGAAGAAGTGAAAAAGATAAATAAACAGTGTGTTCCGCCCCAAATACTCCAAATAGCGGCTTTGCAGGCAGTTTGACAATGCCGCAAAGAACAGACAGCCGCTAAGCGCACTTACCACCATGGGCACCAGCTCGCCATAGTAAGAATATGCCATCACCAGCCCGTGGCCGTTGATGTGCAAATTGAGCAACCCAAAACCAACAGATGGCACTATGAATAGTAAACCGGGTGCTTTTAATTTTAACACACTTTCTCGCAGCAAATACCCTACGGCCATAAAGAACACAGCCACCATGCCGTCTGTGTAGCGCCAAAACATCGCGGCGGAGTCACGGAAAAAGTGCGCATAGGTATATCCGGCAAGCAGAGAAATCAGCGCAGCCAGAAACAGCGGCGTGCGCTTGCCTTTTGTCCATTTCAGCAAGAAGTAAAACAGTATCTCCGCCACAAAAAAGCAGTAGATAAACCAAGCTCTGCCGGTGTATTCATTCATATTCGGCAGTCCGCTGACAGCGCCCAGCAAGAACGATTTGACCGGAAATGCTACGCCTCTTATCACTTGTTTGGCCACGCCTACTGCAGCGCAGCACACCAAATACAGCAAATAGGGCAGAAGCAGATAGACGCATTTCTTCTTTAGAAAAGCACCGAATTTACGCTGCTTGGCGCTGAAAGTCAGCCCGGAAGCAAAGAAAAACAGCGGCATAAAGTAGGATCCGATCCAGCCGTTCACCACGGTTGGCAGTGCCTCCGTATGGTACAGGATCACCGAGCAAATGCCCAGTGCCTTGAGTATATCTACGCTGCCGATCCGCTTAGCCATCCCGGTTACCTACCTTTCTGCTTCCACTATACCATAAAAGGCTGCAATTTCCAAGTGGTACAAGTTGCTTTTTTGCCTTGCCGTAAGGTCGGGGGTGTGCTATACTACTTGCAAAGATCAAAAAGGGGGTGTCTGCTTGCAGAACCCATTGTCTATATTGCCTACCCGGCTGCTGCCCTGGTTTGCCCAGAACGCCCGCCCGCTGCCTTGGCGGCAGGATCGCCGGCCGTACCATGTGTGGTTGTCGGAAATTATGCTGCAACAAACCCGAGTAGAGGCGGTTTGGAACTACTATTTGCGCTTTCTTGCCGCTTTGCCTACGGTGGAGGATTTGGCTGCCGCAGAGGAAGACAAGCTGCTCAAATTGTGGGAAGGTCTTGGGTATTATAATCGCGCCCGTAATCTGCAAAAGTGCGCCCGGGTGATCGTCAATGACCTGCACGGTGAATTCCCTACGGATTATGACGGCTGGCTGGCGCTGCCGGGAATTGGGCCGTATACCGCCGGCGCGGTGGCGTCCATCTGCTTTGATTGCCCGGTGGCGGCGGTAGACGGCAATGTGCTGCGGGTGATTACCCGTTTTACGGAAAATGCGGCTCCCATTGACTTGCAGACCACAAAAGCCCGGATCAAAGCAGATCTGGAGCAGGTGTACCCGGCAGGGGCTTGCGGTACTTTCACGCAAGCGCTGATGGAATTGGGCGCCTGCGTTTGTACACCAAAATCGCCGAAGTGTTCGGTTTGTCCCTTAGGCGATGTGTGTGCCGCCAATACTTCCGGTAGCCAGACGGATTTTCCGGTCAAGTTGCCTAAGCGGGCAAAGCGGCACCAAAACCGTACGGTGTTTTTTTTGATCTGCGGGGACAGAGTGGCCCTTTCCAAACGAGGCGAGAAAGGGCTGTTGTCCGGTCTGTGGCAGTTGCCCGATACAGACGACTTTTTGAACGAGGGGTCAGCCATTGCTTACTTGCAAAATGTTGGTTTGGAGCCGCTGGAATTGCAAAAGATCGTACATGCAAATCATGTTTTCACGCATATTCACTGGGATATGCGCTGCTATTATATGACCGTGCGAGAGGCCGCCGGGAGTTACACCTGGGTGCCGTTGGAGGAAGTGCGGCGGGACTATGCGCTGCCTACGGCTTATCGCCAATTTTTTGAGGTAGAAGATGACCACTGATTTTATACACGGCAGACCGATGAAGCAGATCGTTCTGTTTTCGCTGCCGATTATGCTCAGCTCCCTTTTGCAATACACCTATAATATGGTGGATAATATTATTGTTGGGCGCTATGTGTCTACAAACGCGCTGGCCGCCGTGGGTAATATTGCGCCCATCAGCAGTTTTGCCATCGGCGCTGCATTCGGACTTACCGCCGGCTTTACCATACCGGTGGCGCAGTGCTTTGGTGCCGGGGATCAAGAGGAAACCAATCGCCAGGCCGGTAACGGTATCGGTTTGTCGCTGATTACAGGTGTGCTGTTTTCTGCGCTGGCGCTGCTGGTTCTGCATCCGATGCTGGGGTGGATCCATACCCCGAAAGAGATCTATGACCTGTCTGTGCAGTACGCGGCAATTATGTATCTGGGTGTGCCGGCACAGCTGCTTTACAATGTTTTTACCGGTATTGCCCGTAGCGTTGGGGACAGCAAAAAGCCCCTGTTGTTTTTGCTCATCAGCGTGGCTGTTAATTTGGTGCTGGATCTGCTTTTTGTGGCACATTTCGGTTGGGGCGTGGCAGGTGCCGCTTGGGCAACTTTGATCTCTCAAATCGTGGCAGCTGTGTCTGCTGGGATTTATGTGTTCCGGGGCATACCGGTTTTGCAGCTGAAAGCGCGTATGCTGGTACCTACCGCTAAGCGTACCCGCCGCCAGTTGGCGCTGGGCATTCCGGTGTCCTTGCAGTTTACCATTACAAGTATCGGCTCTATGATTTTGCAAAGCGCCGTGAACGGCTTTGGCGCCAATGTGGTGGCGGCGTTTACTGCCGCCGGTCGGGCGGAAAGCATCACCAATATTCCTATGAGCAATCTGGCGGTGGCCGCGTCTACCTTTGTGGCCCAGAATTATGGCGCCGGGCAGTATCGGCGCATTCTCACCACCGTGCGCAAGGTGTTTGTGGTGGATCTGGGGTTGTCTGTTCTCTGCTCCCTGGTACTCTTTTTCGGCGGAGAGCAGATCGTGGGTCTGTTTATGACGGATTATAACAGCCAAATTGTGTACGCTGCAAAAGAATACCTGTTTGCCATCTCCCTGTGTTACAGCTTGGTCAGCGTACTGTTTGTGCTGCGTAATACCCTGCAGGGGCTGGGCTGTACCTACGCAAATGCAGTGGCAGGCGCCGGAGAGTTAATAGGCAGAATCACCGTTTCGTATCTTTTTACACCGCTGTTTGGGTTCAAAGCTGTCTGTTTTGCCGGTCCTGTGGCCTGGCTACTTGCAGACCTACCCCTAATTGTGCTATACTGGAGGAAAGCCAAGCAAATGCGTAAGTTGTCAAATCAATAAGGGGGATTCATAATGACTTATTACATTGCTATGGGCATCGGCGTGGCC
>ERZ1108170.433-NODE-433-length-33994-cov-6.566340_pt1 | contig 33994 bp, 25 predicted proteins | sample MGYA00403705_ERZ1108170 | MGnify/ENA primary metagenome ERZ1108170 (study PRJEB35170, sample SAMEA104062422) | human gut metagenome | biome: human gut; feature: human-associated habitat; material: faeces | place: Denmark | collected 2012-06-15 ...
GTATGCGGCCATGTGGAACGCCGAACAGAAATTATCTGCATAAGGGAGGTCTTAATGAAACTTCATGCGTCCGGAGAGGATTATCTGGAGGCTGTGCTGGTTCTTCAAAAGAATCACGGTGCTGTCCGCTCTATTGATGTTGCACGGCGTGTTGGAGTTTCAAAAGCCAGCGTAAGCTATGCGGTGTCGGCTTTGCGTGAAGGGGGCTTTTTAACGGTAGATAGTGATTACGTTTTGCATTTGACCGAAGCAGGCCGGAATGTTGCCGAAAAAATTTATGAGCGGCATCAGTTCTTTACAGAGCAATTTATCGCAGCTGGCGTTGACCCTGAAATTGCAGAGCGAGATGCTTGCCGGATTGAACACGCCATCAGTCAGGACACCTTTGAAAAGATCCGGGATGCACACAAACAGGAAAAATAGGATACTAATGCCCGTCGTTCCAACTGTGCGGACAAGAGCAGCCAGTGGGGAAAATATAAGCCCACTGGCTGCTCCACATGAAAGACAATCATCGGCCCTTTTGTTTTCCCCTGTACATCACTTCAGCTTATCTGCGCTCATGCACAGGTCTATGTACCGTTGCGACTCTTCTTCACTCTTTCCTGCAAAGTAATCAAGAACGCACTTGGCAACGGTCTGCGGCGCTCTATCGTGGAACACGATTCCATCCAGACTGATGTCCATTTCTTCTGAGATCAGCGCAACCGTTTCAAATTTCGGATTGCTCTTGCACTTTTCAATCTCAATGACAGTTCGGGTACACATATTAAGCCGTTCCGCTAATTCGCGCTGCGTGATCTTTTTCTGCTCCCGCTTTTCGCGAAGCTTTTGGGCGAACAGGTCAAGGAAGTTCATTGTAAATCACCTCTACTACATTGTAGAGTGAGCCTCAATTCACTTAAATACACATGAAGCTCACATTGAATGAGCCGCAAATCACATTCAGCGAGTTGGAGGTAATTTTATGATGTCACGGATGAACAGGAGATACTGCTAAGGCCGCTCGCGGTCATGTAAAAAAGCATAAGCACCGATTAGCCGTCCACTTCAAAAAGCACGCGGCTATCCCCCAGACGAGCTGCACTCACGAAAGCGAGTTGCAGCTCTCTTTTTATGCGGTTTGGTTCATCCGTGATTTAGCCCCTCCCGGTACAGTATTCGTTACTCATGTTTTCACTCGCACGCAAGGCGCTCGTTCAGGTCATCATGCCTGTTCGAGCGCCTTTTTACGTTTTCCTGTCGGCTGTCGTTCTCCGCCGGTGTTGGTCTGGTTCACCACCCACCCAACACCGAAACGGAGGACATATTATGTTTAACAGAAAGAGCAGCTATGCGCTGAACAAGAAAGACCCCAACGCTATCGTTTACATGGATGCCAACGAAGCCATCATCCGCCTGACCCGCGAGGACTTTGCCAGCGAGGAAGAATTTCTGAAATGGAAGTCCCTGTCGGATGCAGACTATCATGCTTCCGAGAAAGAGGATCATGTCTACGCTAATCATACCCTTGCACTGGACGAGCTTTCCGAGGAAGCAGCATCTATTCCCGCTGCGGATGTCTGCATGGAGCAGGCGCATGACCGGGTGGCGGAAATCCGCCGTAGCACCCAAAAGGTTACGCAAATCAGGAAGCACCTGACGGACACTCAGTTCCGCAGGATGTGGATGTATTTCGTGGATGGAATGACGATTGACGAGATTGGAAAAGTCGAAGGCGTGTCGCATCAGGCTATTTCTCTCAACATTACAGCAGCAATCAGAAAAATCAAAAAATATTTCTGAGGTTTTTCAAAAACACCTTGCAAAAGTGGCCCAAAATCGGCGATAGGTGAAGGGACATTCTCCACGAAGCCTTTCGTTGAACGTTGAAAACTGAATAGACCATGATGCAGGCACAAAACCCGCGTGATAGCGGCATAAGGCGCGCCGCCAAGACGGTGGCTTGTTCGGAATACTTCCGGACAAGCCATCCGAGCGATCTACGCAGCCTTAGACCCGATTCGGCAAATCGGGCGCGATGACAGCGCGGCGGATAATGAAACTTGCTCACGCCCTCCCACAGACTTGAGGGGGAACCCTGCGGTATGCGCCAGCTCTTTGAGGCAGCGGTATCGTGGAGTTATGACAGCCCTGCCAAGGGCGGCCTGCATCATGCCCACTATCCGGGGCGCGTGGCAAATAAGATAGTTCTTCTCAAATGGACAAGCAGAGCGGCTGCGCCGGTATTCGCCATTATGTTATGTGGCTCCAATTCTACCCGCGCAGCCGCCTCTCAAAGTCAGATACCATGCGCTGACGGCCTTTCCGTCAGCGCATTCATGTGACCTTGAGGAAACCCACCAAACCGAGAAAGGAGATCGCCATGATGCAGCCGACGCCAAACGAAACCCAAATCCACACGGATGAACTGGTGGACATCCGGGAAGTATCCGTAGACAAAAATCTTCCCAAGGAAGAACGCATTGCCGCCTTTATCCGCCAGATCAAAAATCCTTACCGCTTCCGCTGCGGCGATTTCGTGGTAAACGCCTGCTTTGCCGGGAACGGCGTTACGTTGGAGGAATGTCTGCAAGGCATTTTGCGCTGAGCGACATCCTCGCTTTTTTCCGCAGAGAGTGCTATGATCGGTGTGGAAAAGGATGAAAACCAAATAGCCAGATAACCACTCTTTTCATGCGGGAGCAGTCCGGGAGAAAGGAGTGCTTTTTCATGCCTAAATACAAAGCCGCCGCTTATATCCGCCTGTCCTACACCGACGATCATTCCAGCGAGAGCGACAGCGTTTCCAATCAGCGCAAGCTCATTGAAAACTTTGTGGAGCGCAACCCGGATATTGAGGTCGTTTCCGAAAAGATCGACGATGGATACAGCGGCATCATCTTTGACCGTCCCGCATTCAAGGAAATGATGCAGGATGTCACCGATGGCAACATCAACTGCGTCATCGTAAAAGACCTCTCCCGGCTGGGGCGTGAGTACATTGAAACCGGCAGGTATCTGCGCCGGGTATTCCCGGCCTACGGGGTGCGCTTCATCGCCATCACCGACAGCATCGACACCGCCCACGACAGCGGCGATGATCTGACCGTATCGGTCAAGAACATTATGAACGAAGCCTACTGCCGGGACATTTCCATCAAGACCCGCACCTCTTTGGATGTGAAGCGGCGCAACGGCGATTTCGTCGGCGCATTCCCGGTGTACGGCTACATGAAAGCCGAGGGCAACAAGAACTTGCTCGTCCCTGACCCCTACGCCGCCCGCGTTGTCTGCGACATCTTCCGTATGCGGCTGGAGGGCGCAAGCGCCTCCAAGATCGCATCAGAGCTGAACCGGCTGGGCATTCTCTCTCCGCTGGCATACAAGAAGAACAATGGCCTGCCCTACGCGAAAAAGGGCTATGCGGACAAGGCTGACTGTAAGTGGTCGGCAACCACCATCATCCGCATCTTGCAGGACGAAACCTATACCGGAACACTGGTGCAGGGCAAACAGGGTACGCCACACTATAAGATCAAGCAGATGGAGCAGCGCCCCGCCTCCGAGTGGGTGCGTGTCCCGGATGCCCACGAAGCGCTGATCGCCCGTCAGGATTTTGAGCTGGTGCAGCGCATTAAGGGACTGGATACCCGGACTTCTCCTAACGAGGACACAGTGTATCTGTTCTCCGGTATCCTGATCTGCGGGTGCTGCGGAAGCCGCATGACCCGCAAGACCAACCGTGCAAACGGCAAGGAGTACCACTACTATTATTGTCCCACCGGCAAGAAAAAGGGCTGCGCCCATCCGGTCATGCTGAAAGAAAGCAGCCTGATCGACTGTGTGCGGGACAGCCTGAAAGCCTATATTGGCAACATTGCTTCGCTGGAGGCGCTGCTTTCTGGCATTGACCAGTCCAGCATCAATCAGGCGCTTGCCAAGGAATACAGCGACCACATCACCGACAACGAGCGCCGGTTGGAGCAGGTGCTGGAGTTCAAGGCACGGCTTTATGAGAGCCTTGTGGGAGGTATGCTTACCAAGGAAGAATACGCTTCCTATAAGGCAAAGTACACCAAGCAGGCCGAGGACATTCGCGAGAGCGTCCGCGTTCTCAGGGAAAAACTCACGGAGGTTTTGGAAAACCGGAGTGAGCGCAACCGCTGGATTTCACAGTTTACGCAGTTCTCCACGCTGGAAACCTTAGACCGCAGGGCGCTCATTCACATGGTACAGAGCATCCGCGTCCGTGGCAAAAAGGAGCTGGATATTACCTTTACCCATGAGGACGAATACAAAAAGGCGTTGCAGCTTTTGGCACTGGCAGCGCAGCAGAAAGATTACGAACAGAGAAAGGTGGGCTGAGCATGGCAAGAAAAAGCAGAAAAGAAACGGCTGCGGTGGCCGTTCAGGATGCCGACACCGCTTGCCGCGCCGCGATCTACGTCCGCCTTTCGGTGGAGGATACCCACACGCACAGCGTATCCATTGAAACCCAGCAGATGATTATTGCCCGCTATCTGGAGCAGTACCCGGAGATCAGCGTGTACGATACCTACATCGACAACGGCGCGACGGGGACAAACTTCCACCGTCCGGGCTTTCAGCAGATGCTCTCGGATATTGAGGCCGGTCATGTAAACTGCGTGATTGTCAAAGACCTTTCCCGTTTGGGACGGAACACCATCGACACCGGCTATTACATCGAGCAGTATTTCCGCATCCGCAGCATCCGCTTTATTGCGGTCAACGAAAACTTCGACACCGCCAACCCGGAGGACGCCCATTCCGGTATCATTATCCCGCTGCGGAACATGATAAACGAAGCCTACGCTTTGGACATCGGGCGCAAGATCAGGGCGCAGCAGCGGCAGGCCATGAAGGACGGCAAGTTCATCGGTGCGCGTACTCCCTACGGCTATCTGAAAGCCGAGGACGATTGCCACCAGCTTATCATCGACCCCGTTGCCGCCGTTGTGGTGCAGCGGATGTTCCGCTGGGCTTCCGAGGGCGCTGGCCTCAATACCATCGCCGTGCGGCTGAATGAAGCGGGTATTCTCACCCCCAGCCACTACAAGAAGATGCAGGGTAAGATCACCCATGAAAATTTGCTCGGCAGCGGCAAGTGGCAGACCCGAACGGTCGGCGTTATTCTCCGCTCCGAGGTCTACACCGGAGATCTCGTTCAAGGACAGACCAAAACCGTGGATCACCGGCAGGTCAAGGCCGATGCCGAGGAATGGACGGTGGTACGGGACACCCACGAGGCCATCATCAGCCGGGAACAGTTCGCGGCGGTGCAGGAAATTCTCAATCAGACCGCCTCCCGCGCCAAGGCACGGGAGGTCAAAGCCTATACGCCGAATCTTCTCAAAGGCAAGGTGTTCTGCGCCCATTGCGGCGGCAGCCTGCACCGGCAGAGAAACATCCGCAAGAAGTCCGATGATGTGTACTTCTACCATTGTCTGAGCCAGAGCCGAATCAGCAAGGATGCCTGCCCCGGCGTGACCATCCGCGAGGATGCGTTGCTGGATATGTTGGCAGATATGCTTCAGGACGCGCTTGATACGGCGCTGGGGCAATACACCCTCTCCCTTGCGGAGCTGCCCCGGCAGGCCGCTGACCGCGCTGAGCTGCGGGAGAAGATCACCAGCCGCAAACAGGAAATCCAGCGGCTTCGCGGTATCGTGCGGAGCTTATATGAAAACCTTGTGCAAGGCGTTCTCACCAAGGATGAATATTTCGACTACAAGGAAAAGTACGAAAGCCGCATTGCCGACCTCGCCGTGGAAATGGAACAGTTGGAGGACGGTCTGCGGACGATGGATACGCAGATTGAACAGCACCGGGCGCTGGAACAGGACGCCGCACAAATCAAGACCGACCGTGCGCTGACCGGCGCTCTTATCGAGCGGCTGATTGACCGCATTGAGGTATCCCACGATAAGCAGATCACGGTGCGCTATCGCTTCCAGAGCGAGTTTGAAACCTATGCGGAGGTGCTGGAACAATGCAGAAATATGTGATTGCCCTCTACATCCGCCTCTCCATCGAGGATTACAAGTACGACAGCCTGAGCATTGAAAATCAGAGCCTTGTCCTCCACGAGTACGCGGCTTCCATGCCCGAAGCCCTGAACGCGGAGGTCATGGAGTTCATCGACAACGGGTACAGCGGCACGAATTTTGAGCGTCCGCAGGTACAGAAGCTCATTGAGCTGGTGCGGGCCAATCAGATCGACTGCATCATCGTCAAGGATTTTTCCCGCTTCGGGCGAAACAGCATTGAAACCGGCTACTTTATCGAGCGCGTGTTCCCGCTGTTCCATACCCGCTTCATTTCCATCAGCGACGATTTTGACAGCAGCAAATTCAAGGGCGACACCGGCGGCATGGACGTGGCGTTCAAGTACCTCATCAGCGAGTATTACAGCCGCGATATGTCCATCAAGACCAAGAGTGCCAAGTACGCCAAGATGCAGCGCGGCGAGTATCAGAGCAAAATCTGTCCCTACGGCTACCGCAAAAGCGCCGATGGCAGAATGGAGCCTGACCCGGAGGCCGCTGCCATCGTGCAGCTTATCTTCCAGCTTGCCGCAGAGGGTATCAACGCCACCGCCATCACGCGGGAGCTGTTCCGCAGAAGCATCCCCACTCCCGGCCAGTACAAAGCGGCGCACGGCAATCACACCCACGATATTTCCCGCTGTCACGGGATTTGGAGTACATCCACCATTCTCCGCATTTTGGAGGACGAACGCTACACCGGCGTATATGTGATCGGAAAGCGGGCGGTTCTCGAAGTAGGCGGCACCAGAAGCCGCCTGAAGGACAGAGAATCGTGGTACATCATCCCCGACCATCACCCGGCCATCGTTGAGAAAGCTGTGTTTGATACCGTGCAGGCCAGCCAGCTCCGATTTTCCCAGCCAAACAAGAAAAAGCGGGACTACCCGCTGAAAGGCAAAGCCTTCTGTGGCTGCTGCGGTCATGCGCTGTCCCGCACCATGCAGAAAACCTCATATTATCACTGCCGCCATTCCGAGGCGGACGTAGAAAGCCGCTGCCACAAGATGCGTCTGAACGCCGCAGAGCTGGAGCAGGCGGTATTCCTGACGCTGAAAAAGCAGATGGAAGCCGCCGCACCGCTTGCCCCTGACGGTACGCTCCGGGTAGATGCTTCCGTACCGGAACGCGCCGAATATGAGCAGCAGATTGAGACGCTGCAAGACGGCAAGCGCACGTTGTATGAACGCTATCTCATGGGCGAGATCGACCTGAATACCTACAAGGCGGAAAAAGCTACGTGCGACGAGCTGCTTCTGAAAACGAAAAACGCCTATGCCGCAGTATTGGCACAGGCAAAGCAGAAGCAGGACGAGCAGGCTCGGCAGGACAGCCGCAAGGAAGCGTCCAAAGCGATTTTCGATGCTGACACGTTGACCACCGAGCTGGCCGAGCTGCTGATCGACCGGGTGCTGGTGTACCCCGATAAGCGCATTGAGATTGCATATAAAATCCAAGACATTTTCGCTTGAGGTGGCAGACATGAAAATCGCTTTCTATTGCAGAGTGGACGGACAGGGCTTCGGCTTTGTCCCCCCCGATGAAGCTGACAAGCTCCGCGAGTTTTTCGCCGAGCATCAGGATAAGCCTGTGCTTGAAAATCCATCAAGCGTAAGCTAAAAATTTTTTGTCGTGTGCTTGACATACGGGTGCCTGAGATCATGCACTCGAATGACTTTCAGGTTATTCCTCTGAAGAAGTTCCTTAAAGTGCCGGGTAATGTAATCCGGCTTGAACAGCGTTCCCATGTCATTGACAAACACGAAATCCAGATAGTTTGTATCATATGATTTGCGGTACAGCTTCTGATTTTGCATTTGTTCCTCACGACGCTGAAGCAGCTCTTTCTCGATTATCGGGACCAGAGGAAGGCGGCGGCCGCAGCAGCATTCTTCGGTTGAGAGTGTACCCATATCACCGAGCATATATCGCAGACGCGGCTGAACATAATTGGTCAGATCAGTGATCGCAAGCATACCGCTCTGTCCGTTCGGCACCGGTTCATATGTGACAGGGTCAAGAACCTCTATGATTCAGTTTTCTGCAGTGATGTGAATGCCGCCGGACGGACAGGTGTAGGCGAGGATACCGGCATCACGTGCACCGTATTCGTTTGCCACCGGACAGTCGAATACACGCGCAATCAAATCTTCCTGCCACTTTTCAGCTGAGCCTGCTTGCTGAGCTCGATCGGACTGCCCCAGAGCATGACACTGCGGCTTCCCGGGGTGATGCCATACCAGCTGAGGCCGCGCCATCGTGCCGCTTAACAGCGAAAATGCATGTCAGCAGTATTTAAATCAATGATCGGCTTGCTGTGCAGGCGAGCAAAACGGGCAGCATTGTTAATTTCTGCAGATGGCATATCAGATGCAATAATCAGACAATCCGCTTGCTCGAGAAAACGCCGTTTTCCCGCCTGTAAATTCAAAATTTCGTCATAAAACTGTGGTTTTTATCATTTTTCACCAAAACGAACAAAAACACGGCATGAATTTCATTATTTTCAACGCAATATTCCGTGTGGCGCGGCACGGGAAATGTGATATAATATACAATATGAATAATGAATTATTATGCACTTTCGGGAGGTGTAACTATGGATGAAAACATGAATAAGGACGATTTTATGAACGATCTGTACGATTACCTCTGGATGCCGGAGGATGAGCAGGGAGCGCTGTACCTGCATCAGAATATCCTGTTCGGCCGTGCAGCTGACGAGGAGAAAATTGCCTGCGCAACCCTTCCGTATCTGTTCCGGCTCGGCATCACGCCGCAGATGCGCGGTTATGAAATTTTGTGCCGCGCCGTTATCCTGTACCTCCTTGACGGCATTCAGAATTCGACTCACCTTGCCTTGCTCATGACGATTGCTGTCGAGCGCGGTACCTCGCTTGCTTCTGTAGAGCGCGCCTGCGCCGCTGCGGTCAGATATGCGTGGAACGAGGGTTATATGTCCGCAGACGATGAGGGTCCCGATGCCATCACGTTCCGCGAAATGCCGACAGTGACACAGTTTATCGACCGTCTTGCAGCGGCTGTCCGGAGCAAGCTCGGTGACGAAATCAAGCGCTAAACGGGCAGTATTGCCGCGAAAACCGCGCCTTATCAGCAGGTAAAAAACCGTCCGCTGCTCGCGCTTGCGCCCTATACTTCAGCATCGTTTTAATTTTGCAGCTGCTTTTCGGCAGCTGCTTTTTTGCGCAGAAAAGCTGCCGTTTGTACGTAAAAACGGACGTTATTTTCCCCTTTTTCGGCGCTTAAAGACCGATTGCCGTGCCGTACACGAGCCGGATCATATCCGCAAACGCGGTGATGCAGCCCTTGTTTGTCGGCTTGCGGCGGAATGTTAGAAGCGCCGTGCACGGGTCGCCCTTTATGCCGCGCAGACCGCCGTTGTTCCATGCCGTCGCAATCGCATGGCGAATCGCGCGCTCCACCGCACTGACCGTCGTACCATGCTCCAGAGCAATCCGCGGGTAAATCGTTTTGGTTATCTCCCGCATCTCCGACGGATTGAGTAAAAACTCGACCACCGCACTGCGCAGATAGCAGTATCCTGTAACGTGCGGCGGGATACCAAGCTGGTAAAGATAGGGCGTTAAGCGAAATTCAATCTCCCGTGCAAGGGCAGAGTGTTCTTTTTCGACAGATTCCGCTTTTTCCACAACAACTTCATCATCCATCATCAACATCATAACCACGACCTCCGATAAACAATTCTCTTGAATATGGTATGCAGAAAGGAAATTTCCTTCTTTGATTCCCATTATATCATGCGAAAAAACAGGAAAAAAGAAGAAAAATTCGATGAGTTATCCATAATCTTACTGCTGCGTCGAAAATCGAGGCGCTGAACAGCAGGTTGCACAAACAGACGCGGAAAACCCCTCTTTTCGCGCTAAGATTCCGTTAATCGAAAGAATTCAAGGCCGTCTGTGAATGCGCCGCAGGAAGCCCCGGCCGCCCTCCGGATGAACGGCAGCTTAACCTGTTTTTCACACTGCGTGTCAATATTGTGCGAGAATACTTCAAATTACTGTAAAAAACGTCGAATGGCATGCTGTACGGTTTGAACTGCGCTCCTTTCTGAAATTTTATATAAAATGAACAAATTCGACATGAAACGACAAAAACGGCATCACCGGACCGCCGAAGTGCGGCGCGCGAAGCAGAAACCGTTCTTGACCTTTACAGCGTTTCATCTTATAATAAAAGATGAATAGTTACCCTTTTAAAGCACCCGTTAAACGGTATCAAACTCTGGGGAGGACGAAATAAAATGGATATGAAAAAACTTGCAGGCGATAAGGCTGCCACTTATGTAAAGGACGGCATGGTAGTCGGTCTGGGCACCGGCTCGACCGCTTACCACATGGTAAACGCGGTAGGCGAAATGGTCAAGAACGGTCTGAAGATTCAGGCGATCCCGACCTCTAAGGCTACCGAGGCGCAGGCGCGCGAGCTGGGCATCCCGCTGCTCACCATCGACGAGCTCGACCATGTTGACCTCGCGATCGACGGCGTAGACGAGATCGACCCGCAGTTCAACGCCATCAAGGGCGGCGGCGGCGCACTGTACCGCGAGAAGGTTGTCGCTTCCATGGCCAAGGAAGTCATCTGGATCATGGACGAGTCCAAGCTCGTCGACAAGATCGGCGCATTCCATCTGCCGGTCGAGATCGCGCAGTACGGCTCCAAGCAGGCGATGGAGCGCATGGCCGGCTACGGCTGGAACCCGGTTCTCCGCGTCCGCGACGGCAAGACCTTCGTCACCGATAACGGCAACTATATCGCAGATCTGCACCTCGGCGCAGGCTTCGACATTCAGGACGTTTACTCCAAGCTGACCGGCATGCTCGGCGTTCTGGAGCACGGCCTGTTCCTCAATATGTGCAAGCGCATGATCGTCGGCCACTCTGACGGTACGGTCGATGTCATCGAGAACCCGTCCAAGTAAGACGGGCGGCATCCCACAGCAGGAGGAATGAACATGGATTATAACGAGCGAAACGGTTCGTACAGCGACGACGAGCTGCTCAGCCGCTTTTCGCGCCCGGAGACGCCGCGCACGACCGTGCAGGACGATATCCCGGACGACCCGGCCGCGCTTCGCCGAGACCGCGGCCCGCGCCCCGGCATCCGCATGGCGAGCGGCCGCCCGATGCGCGGCATGAAAAAGCAGCGCCCGGCAGGACGCAAAGGCGGCCCAAACTACCGTGCGGCGCTCTGCGGCGCGGTTCTCGCGTTCTTCGTGATCGCCCTGCTGTTCTTCGTCCTGTTTATGTCGCGCGGCGGCAAAATCAAGGAGCTGAACAGCCAGATCGACACGCTGGGTCAGGACAAGCAGTCGCTTTCCGCGCAGATCACCTCGCTCCAGCAGCAGGTCGACACCCTGACCGCGAGCATGACGAGCGCTCTGCCTGACGCGACCGTGGCAGACACCAACACTATCGCGGACCTCATTCCGCAGCTTGCAGACGGCAGCACTTATGTCGTACAGAGCTCGGCCTCGCAGCTCCGCTATATCAAGGTCCCGGAGGGCTATCTGAGCGACAAGCTCGGCGAATACCGCGACAACTCGTCGGCTTACGCCGCAGCACAGGGCGACGCGCCGATCTGCACGTATTATGTGCTGTTCACCGACCGCGTCATCGGCCTTGCTGAGGGCAACGTCGGCTTCGTCAGCATGGACAGAGCCGCGACCGGCAGCACGACCACCACGCCGGACGGCTTCTACGATTTCGTCGCATCGTTCTTCAAGTAAACAGCAAAGGCAGCTGCTTCGCATCGGCTTTCCGACGCGGCGGCTGCCTGCCTTTTTCGAATAGAAGGGAGAAAGGGGCGATTTTTTATGAGAACACCGGAGGAACAGCTGGTGGATGCCAGTCTGGAAATAGGGAAGGCGCTGCTGCTCGCCGGGGGCGAGGTAACGCGCGTCGAGGACACCATCACGCGCATCCTGCACGCCTACGGCATGCGCGAGATCGGTGTATTTACCATCACCTCGCTCATCGAGGTGACGGCCTGCACACCGGACGGCGATGAGATCGTAAAGGCGCGGCGGATCGCCGGCAGCTATGCAACCGACCTCGACCGTGTGGAGCGGCTGAACGCGCTCTCGCGCGAGATCTGCGCGCAGTGTCCGCCGCCGCAGACGCTCGCCGCCCGCATCGAGGCGATCAGACGGCCGCGTACCGAGGCGGCGTGGATCAGCTATGCCGGCGCGGTGCTGACCGCGTGCAGCTTTGCGGTGTTTTTCGGCGGCTCAGCGGCCGACATCCCCGCCGCCGCCATACTGGCCTGCCTCATCTGCTGGATGGACCGCAGAGGCTTTTACAAGAAGGCAAATCAGCTGCTGTTCTATCTGCTCTGCTCGATGCTGACCGGCTTTCTCGGCTGCGTGCTCGTCCGCATGGGCGTAGGTGTCCACCTCGATAAAATCCTCATCGGCTGCATCATGCTGACCATACCGGGCATCTCGATCACCTACGCGATGCGCGATATGCTGCTCGGCGAGAGCATTACCGGCCTGTTCCGCTTTATCGAGTCGCTGCTCATCGCCGCGACCATCGCGGGCGGCTTTCTGCTGTCCACCGTAGTGGCAGAGGGGGTGCTGGGATGAGTCAGATCATTGCAAGCATAATCGGCAGCATCGGGTTTTCCATCGTGTTCGGCATCCGCCGGGCATATATGCTCCCCATCGCCGTCAACGCAGGCCTGTCCTGGGCGGTGTATCTGCTCGTGAACGGCTTTGCCGGGGACTTTGCCGCCAACATGGTCTCCGCCATGTTCTGCAGCCTTGTCGCGGCGCTGATGGCGCGGCGGCTGCGCGTGCCGACGGTCGTGCTGCAAATGCCGGCGACCGTCCCGATGATACCCGGCGGCAGCCTGTACTACACCATCTACTACGTCTTTGCGGGCGATATGCCGACCGCGAAGAGCTACTTTTTCTTCACCGCACGCGCCGTTTTCGGCATGGCGATCGGCTTTGCGGTCGTGAGCGTGCTGTTCAAGACGATCGACGCAAGGAAAGCCGCACGCTGACACGGGATTTTCAATAAAAAAGCAGGGAAACCGAGGCAACTGTCCCGGTTTCCCTGCTTTTTGCTTTATATTAAAGGTTGTGCTGGAGCTTTGCCGCCTTGAGCGTATTCTTCATCAGCATGGTGATGGTCATCGGGCCTGCACCGCCCGGGACCGGGGTCATATAAGACGCCTTGTCCATTACCTCGGGTGCAACGTCGCCGCAGACCTTGCCCTCGGCGTTGCGGTTGATGCCGACGTCGATGACGACCGCACCCTCCTTGACCATATCCGGGGTGATGAAGCCGGCCTTGCCGACGGCCGCGACCAGAATATCCGCGCGGCGGCAGACCTCAGCGAGATCCTGCGTGCGGCTGTGGCAGATGGTCACGGTGCCGTGACGGTGCAGCAGCAGCATGGCCATCGGCTTGCCGACGATATTCGAGCGGCCGACAACGACGCATTCCTTGCCCCTGGGGTCGATCTGGTACTCGTCGAGCAGCTCCATCACGCCTGCCGGGGTGCAGGGCACGAAATCGAAATTGCCGACCATGATCTTGCCGACGTTGACCGGATGGAACGCATCGACGTCCTTCCGCGGGTCGATGGCGTCGATGACGGCCTGCTCCGAGATGTGCTTCGGCACCGGCATCTGACACAGGATACCCGAGATCTGGGGGCTTTCGTTGAGCTGCGCGATCAGGCCGAGCAGCTCCTCCTGCGAGGTCTCCTCGGGCAGGGCGTACTTTTCGCTGTAAAAGCCGCACTGCTCGCAGGCGCGCTCCTTGTTGCGCACATAGATCTCGCTGGCCGGGTCGTTGCCGACGATAATGACCGCAAGGCCGGGCGTCACGCCCTTTTTCTTCAGCTCCTCGGTCTCCGCGAGGATACTGCCGCGCACCTTGGCGGACAGCGCCTTGCCGTCCATTCTTACTGCACTCATGCTGTTTCTCTCCTTATGATGATGATTATTCGCCCTTGTTTTCGTCCGTTTCGGGCACATAAAACGCCTTTGCTACCTTAATTCGGTGATACTGCCGCGCGAGCACCGCGACCGCCGCGATACAGCTGATGATAGCGAGCAGCTGCGAGACGCGGATCGAGCCGATATACAGGCTGTCCGTGCGCAGGCCCTCGATCCATGCGCGGCCGGCGCCGTACCATGCGGCATAGAGCAGCGCGATCTCGCCCTTGAACCTGCGTTTTTTCGAATAGAAATGCAGCAGGACAAAGCCGGCGAGGTTCCAGAGGGACTCATAGAGGAAGGTCGGGTGGACCATGCTCTGGCCGTCGATGGTCATGCCCCAGGGGAGGGTCGTCGGGCCGCCGTGGGCCTCGCCGTTGACGAAATTGCCCCAGCGGCCGATGCACTGGCCGATGAGCAGGCCGAACGCCGCCAGATCGCACAGGCTCGCGAGCGAGAGCTTTTTGACGCGGCTGTACACGAACAGGCCGATGAGCGTGCCGATGATGCCGCCGTAGATAGCGATGCCGCCCTTCCAGATGGCGATGATCTCGCCCGGGTGCTGCGCGTAGTAGCCCCATTCGAAAACGACGTAGTAGATACGCGCGCAGATGATGCCGAGGGGCACGCAGATGATGAGGCAGTCGGTGAGGTTATCCGAGGTGATGCCGAAGTCCTTCGTCCGGGAATTGACGTAGAGCGCGGCGAGGATAAAGCCGGCGCAGATGATGATGCCGTACCAGTAGATGTCCTTTCCGAGCACGGTGCAGGCCACGCGGTTGAGCGTGAATTCCAGACCGAGGTTCGGAAAACCGATAGTGTGTTCCATGTTTCGACCTTCCTTTAGGGGTATTGATGCGAGGGGGGTGCACGGCGCGCCGCCGCGCAGGGTAAAGTTTCGCCTGTGAATATTATACATGACTCCGGCGCTTCGTGCAATGTAGATTGCGTGTATTTTGGACGGCGGAAGGCATAAGAAAACCCCCGAGGTTTCCCTCGGGGGTCTTGCTTTGCCTTATGGCAGGCTTAACGGAGAACCGTTAAGATTACCACTTGGTGATGTTGTTGTTAACGTCAACAACCAGAACGGTAATCTGATCATTGTCCTCAGCGTAAACGTGAACGTTAGCGTTGTCGTCAGAGCCACCATCATAGATATCAGCCAGACGGATTGCGCCAGATGCTACGCCCTTGCCAGCATCGGAGTCTACGTAGAATACTACGGTATCCTTGCTGTCAACCTTGGAAACGTTGATACCAGTCGGAACGCCAGTCAGAGCATTGGAGTTCTTATCCTTGTACAGGGTAATATCGCCAGTGCCCTCGTCGTAATTTGCTACATATGCATCACCCTGGAAACGATGATCATCGGTACCCAGCTCAGTGATGGAGATGGAGTCATTAGCGTCGTTGGAGTACTGGAATACGGTACCAGCCTTCAGAGTTACCTTGTCTTCAGACTTATACAGCTTCTCCTCGGTGCCATTCCAAGCCTTGACCATCGTGTAGGTGGTGCCATCGATCTTGGAGGTGTAGGAGTCATCCAGAGCTACCAGATAGTTATCGGTAGAACCGCCAGTGGAAACACCGCCGAAGTCAAGTACTGCTACCTGAGCGTAGTAGTTCTTGTTGGACTCGTTAGCAACTGCCTGTACGTACTTGATAGCCTTGTTGTCGTAATCAGCGGCAGCCTTACCAGTGATTACCTTGAAGCTCGGATCATCGTGAGCAGCGCCATCCTTGTGGCGGATAAATACGATGCCGGTGGACTCGAAGTACAGCTTGTTCAGAGTCTTAGAGTTGCCTTCGCTATCGTAAGCATCAATCTTGTTAGCATCGTTCTTTACGCTGCCATCAACCTTCAGGCCAGTGGTGTCAGCAGAGAATGCATATACATCATAACCCTCGGTGTTCTTCTGGCCAATCTGGGTCAGAGTGTAAACGTCCTTGGATACGTCGAAAGTAACAAGCTGCGGATGAGCCTTGATATCCTGCTTAACTTCACCCTTGGTAGAGTCGTCTTCCCAGTTCTTCTTGATCTCAACAGTCTTGTCAGAGCCGTCAGCGAAGATCAGGCGAGCTTCACGCTTGGAGCCAACGCCATTCTTCGTGCCAACCTCAACCAGCAGAGCGATATCATCGGTACCTGCGGTTACGGTATCAGTCAGGTAAGCGAAACCATTTACAACAATCAGCTTAACCTTGGCGTTCAGGTTCGGAGCCTTGATAGCAGAGCCATCAACCTTCTTACCAGCCATGGTGTACCACTCATTGTTAATCTGAACCTTGTTGGAGCCCTTGGTAGAATCAACCTTGCCCTCTACAATGTCAGCCTTCTCGACCAGACCATCGCCAGAGGCGTAGTTGCCAGCAGCAGTCAGAACAACATAGTCGTCCTTCTTGATGCCGTCGTACCAATCCCAGTCATCCTCTTCCAGCTTGGTCTTGCTATTGGTAATAGTGCGACCATCCAGGTTCTCCAGAGAAACATTGACATAGTCAGAGCCGACATAAGTAACCTTAGCGATCTCATAGGTAGTAACGTTCAGGATGGAGTACTTAGTGGTACCATCAGTAGCAAGCAGTTCAACCTTGGTGCCCTTCAGGTACGGAGCCTTGAAGTCGCTGCCATCGCCGTAGTCCTTTGCAAACTGAGCGATGCCCTTGGTGTAAACAGTGTCAGAACCATTTACGTATACCTTGGTGTTATCAGCCAGATCATACTTTACATCATCAAGCTTAATCTTCTTAGAGCTATCAAACTTGAGATCCTTCAGAACGCCAGACTGAACGGTGTTGTCGCTGGTAGCGTATACACCGTAAACGGTCTTCTTGTCCTTATGGAGAACAGTAACGGTCTTATACTTCAGAGAAGAATAATCATTCTTAACGTCAGTGAAGCTAGTAAGAGCGTCCTTACCATCGGTGCTCTCGTTAACATCAACAGTGGACTTGTCGAGGGTGAGCTCGTAGGTGTCCTTGCCAGAAGTCTTAACAACCGAAGTCAGAGTAGCCTGAGTCTTCTTGAGGTTCATGAACTTCTCGCCAACAGTCTTGTTGTCGGTGCCAAGAAGAGTTACGTTGGTGTAAGCGTCGTCGCGCCATACAACAGTTGCAGCGTCGATTGCGTTGTACATCAGCTGTGCAGCGTACTGACGCGGGCACGGACCGGTGAAGGAAGTGGTAACGTCATCGAGCAGGCCGTTCTCGTCAGCCAGAGCGTTGGTCTTGGAAGCCCAGTTGATACCAACCAGACCTGCCTTGGTTGCATCGTAGCCGAGGGTTACGAGCAGCATCTTAGCAGCTTCCTGTGCGGTAACGTTAGTGTCCGGCTTGAACTGGGTTGCAGAAACGCCTGCAATGATGCCCAGAGACTGGCAGTACTTGATGTAGCCAGCAGCCCAGTGGCCCTTGATGTCGGTAAAGGTGGTCTTGTCGTTGTTGTACGCAGAAGCGTCAGAGTTACCAGTGCGCAGCACGTAGATCATCTTCGCCATCTCCGCACGAGTTACGGTGTCATTGGGCTTGAACGAACCGTCGGTGTAACCGTTGATTACGCCCAGCTCAATGAGAGTGTCCACGACTTCATTCTCGACCTTGATGTCGGCCTGATCCGTGAACGCCGCACCGGCAAACATAGTGAACGCGCAAGCGAACGCCAGTACCAGTGCGAGAATCTTTTTGAGATTGCAGGCAAAATAATCGATTTCACGGTTAAACCCGCAATTTCGAAAAAATCGTTGTCTTTTCCGAATTTTTCGAAAAAATCACGCACTCCGAAATGCTGGAATAATCTTGCAGCTCTCAGATTTCGATGATCGGAATCGCGCTCTTGGCGATAGACTCCTTCTCCACATACGGCACGTGCGCGTAAACGTTTGCGGTCGTGGCGATATCCGAATGACCGAGCCATTCCTGAATCTGCTTGAGGGAAAAACCCTGCTGGAGCAGGAGCGTCGCGACCGAATGCCGCAGATCGTGAAACCGGATGCACGGCAGACCGGCGCGGCGGCAGACGCGCCCGAACTCGCGGGAAATATAGTCCGGACGGAGCGGCGTGCCGTCCTCACGGACGCAGACATAATCGCTCTGGTGGTAGGCTTTGCCGTATTTCCGGCGGTTTTCCTTCTGGCGGCGGCGAAGATCGGTCAGATACCGCCGCAGCGAGTCCGACAGCGGCAGCGTGCGGTAGCTCGAGCGGGTCTTGACGTTATCGACATAGAGAATCCGCCCGTTCGAGAGAATGGCGGTGTGGTTGATGACCATGCGCCGCGCGCGGAAGTCGATCGCGCTCCACCTCAGCCCGGCGCACTCGCTTCGCCGGAGGCCGTAGCTTGCGGCGAGGACAAACGCCGCCTCGGCGGGGGACTGCAAAGCCGCCGCAAGGAAAACATTCAGCTGCGCGCGGTCGTAGACCTGCCCGCGGAAGCGGCGCCGCTTGGGCAGCATGACGTTATCCGCGGGATTATTCGGGATGATCTGGAGCGCGACGGCATATTTCAGACATTTGTGCATGATCGAGTGAAATTTCGCGATCGAGGTCGGAGAAAGGCCCTGCTCGAACTTAAAATTGGCGAAATCCTGAAAATCCATCGGCCGGGCGGTCGCGAGGGTCATCCCCCGCGCATCAAAAAACGGCCGGATATGCTTTTCGAAAGCATACCGATAGCCGTCCATCGTATTTTGGCGCACCTGCGTTTTCATCTGGCCGAGCCAGCCGTCCATAAACGCGGAAAAGGCGATCGTCGACTGTTTCGAGTAGCGCAGCCGCATCAGCTCCTCGGGGCGCAGGATAAAATGAATATAGCCGCTCTCCTCAAAAACGCGAATATTTTCCATGATAAAACCTCCTGAAAGTGATGACCGGGCGAAAAAACCGCGCGAGTCACCTTTATTTTACGGGAAAACGGCAGAAACCGACAATATGAAATCCGCCGCGCGGCGGCAGGCGGTGTAATGCGGCGTGTAATATTACGCTTATGTTACATCTCGCGAAAATCCGTTGACCGTGGGGGCGCGCTATGGTATTATACTTAACGAAATGAGCGAAAGCTCAAAAAATTTTATAAGGAGGAATTTCCCCATGAAGAATCTCAAAAAGATTCTCGCACTGGTACTGGCGTTCGCTTGCGCGTTCACTATGTTTGCCGGTGCGGCGTTCACGGATCAGGCCGACATCAAGGTCGAGAATGAAGTCGTGGACACTCTCATTGAGCTGGGCGTAATCAACGGTTACACCGACGGTTCGTTCAAGCCCAATGACACCGTAACTCGTGCGGAGATGGCGAAGATGATCTACGTGCTGCGCACTGGTAACTCTGACGCTTCTGCGTACAACAATGACAAGACCAGCTTTACTGATGTCAACGGCCACTGGGCCGCTGGCTTCATCAAGTACTGCCAGTCTGTCGGCATCATCGCTGGCCAGTCTGCAACCAAGTTTGCACCGGACCAGACCGTAACCGCTCAGGAAGCTGCTAAGATGCTGCTCGTAACCCTCGGCTACGACGCTAACAAGGCAGGCCTGGTAGGCATCAACTGGGCATCCAAGACCAACGCTCTGGCTGACGAGAACGGCCTGCTTGACGACGTAAACACTTCCTTCACCGGTCCGTGCCCGCGTCAGTACGCTGCTCAGCTGATCTACAACGCAATCGATACCCCGACCGTTGTATGGCGTGACGATGCTTACACCAACGTAACTCTGCTTGGCGACGATAACAAGACCGTTGGCGAGAAGTTCATGAACCTGAAGAAGACCACCGCTGTTCTGGAGGACGTTTCCAAGACCTCCGGCAAGGAGACCTTCGAGCTGACTCTCGACAAGTCCACTGTTGACGAGAACAAGACCACTGACGACAAGGGCAAGGCTCTGTACAACTTCACCGACGTGAAGAAGGACTACTCTGACCTGAAGTATCAGATGGTTACCGTTCTGTACAAGAACAACGACAAGTCCAAGGTTTACGGCGTTTACGCTACCAAGGACAACACCCAGCAGACCGGCATCCTGAAGGACCTCAAGATGGACGGCGTAAAGGTTAAGCTGGACGGCACCAAGTACGATCTGGCTAAGACCACCACCGTATACGTAAACGGCTACAAGATCAACGATGACATCAAGACTTTCGTAGCTAAGTACGGCGACGACTCTTCTACCAAGTATCAGGACGCTGCTTACATGCAGCCGACCGAGGTTAAGCTGCTCGCTACCGACGGCTCTACCGATTACTCCATCCTGAACGTTAAGACCTTCGCAGTAGCTCAGGTTACCGCTGTAGGCTCTGACTACATCAACGTCTCCTTCAAGAAGGGCGACAACACCATCGCTTCCAAGTCCAAGCTCGAGTCTGACGACTGGGATTGGTACGACGGCATCAAGAAGGACGACTACGTTGTTCTGACTGCTGCTGGCAACTACGGCACCGGCAATGGCCTCGTTGAGAAGGCTACTGTTGTTACCGGCAAGGTAAACGGCACCCGTTCTGACGATGGCGTTGCTATCGGCGACGAGTGGTACAAGATGGCTGGTAAGAAGGGCACTATGGTAACCCGCCCGAACACCGGCGCTAACGTTGAGATGGTAGTTGTAAACGGCTACGTTTACTACACCGACACCACCGCTGGCTCCATCGACGACATCGCACTTCTGGTTGAGGCTGCTCCTAAGGGCGGCGTAAACTCCAAGTGGGAAGCTCGCATGATCTTCGCAGACGGCACCGACAAGGTTGTCGAGATCGAGAAGAAGTGGGACGACAAGGACGACGGCAAGGCTATCGCTGAGTTCCACGAAGGCAACGACGAGAACCCGAACGCTAAGGAGACTATTGGCACTGGCAACTCCTCTACCACGGCACAGCCGATGCTCGTATCCTACGAGGTATCCAAGGACGTTTACACCCTGACTCGTCTGGGCTTCAAGAACACCGACGATAAGAACGCTACGAAGATTGACACCAACGGCTACGACGAGTACGTAACTGCTGGTTCCATTAAGACCGACGGCTCTATCAAGGGCACTGTAACTCTGTCTGACAAGTCCACCATCTCCCGTCTGTACTACGAAGCAACCGGCGTTGTATTCGTTAAGTCCAAGGCTGGCAACAACGGCGACGACGGCGACTACAAGGTAGTAACCGGCAAGACCGCTTCTGGCTACGATCGCACCCTGCGTGCAGCTGCAGCAGTTGCTAACAAGTCCGGCAACAGCTACTACGCACAGGCTGCATTCATCGACCTTGGCAAGGAATCCACCGGCGGCTCTTCCGACAACTACGCAGTTGTTCTGAAGAACGTTGAGAAGAAGACCGGCACCGCTAACGGCACTGTTTACATCATCACCGCTTGGAATGGCACTGAGCAGATCACCGTTACCACCGATGATTCCAAGGCTGCTGACATGAGCAAGGGCGACATCTTCTCTTACTCTGCAACTGGCGACACTCTGGCTGACATCGAGTACAGCGAGAACAAGCAGGCTGACTACTACGTAACCGCTTACGATGACGCTTCTGGCGACATCTCCCTGTACAACCTTGGCAAGGATGCTAAGTGGGTTGCAGCAGGCGGCAAGGATGCAGATAAGGACGCTTACACTGTTGTTGACAGCAAGAACACTGTAATCCTGTTCGTTGACTCCGACGCAGGCAAGGGCGAGACTGGCTACACCATGGCTGATATCGACCTGGCTCGTACCTTCGACTCCGACTTCTGGAGCAAGGGCAAGCTGCCGGCTATCAACGACATCCAGATCTCCGGTAAGGATGCAGTTGATGCAAAGGATAAGGACAACACCCTGACCGAGGATGCAGTACCGAACGTTCGCGTATTCGTTGACAGCGCTTCTGACGACCAGATCACTGTTATCGTAGTTGACGTTCAGCACGACATCACTGCTTGGTAATCTTAACGGTTCTCCGTTAAGCCTGCCATAAGGCAAAGCAAGACCCCCGAGGGAAACCTCGGGGGTTTTCTTATGCCCTCTGCCGACCCAAAGCAAACCCCCGGCTTACTTGCCGAGGGTTTCGTTATTGCTGAACTTGAATACCGTCATAAACAGGATTTTGATGTCAAACAGCAGCGTCCAGTTCTCGATATAGTAAATATCGTGCTCGATGCGTCCCTGTATGGACGTGTCGCCGCGGAAGCCGTTGACCTGCGCCCAGCCGGTGATGCCCGGGCGGACCTGATGCTTGACCATGTACAGGGGGATGCTCTCCTTGAACCGGTTGACGAAAAAGGGGAGCTCGGGGCGCGGCCCGACGAGACTCATGTCGCCCTTGAGGACGTTGAAGAACTGCGGCAGCTCGTCGATGGAGAATTTGCGGATGAACGAGCCGAATTTCGTCTTGCGCGGGTCGGAGTTGGTGCTCCATCCGGTCGTCTGCCGGTCGTTTACGCGCATGGAGCGGAATTTGTACATGTAAAACGGCTTTTTGTTCAGTCCGACGCGCTCCTGCCTGAACAGGATGGGGCCGGGCGAGGAGAGCTTGACGCCGACCGCCGCGAACAGCATGAGCGGCGAGGTGCAGATGATCAGTATCAGCGACCCGATGATGTCCATGGCGCGCTTGAGGAAGGCGTTGCCGATGTTGTCGAGCGGAATGTGGCGCAGATTGACGAGCGAAACGCCGCCGATCTCGTCGATCGCCGGGCGCGAGGGCATGAATTTGTTGTAGAACGGGATGAGGGATACCTTGACGCCGTTTTTCTCGCTGCTCGCGATGATGCCCTGTAAGTAGGTGTATTCGTTCGCCTCGAGCGCGATGACGACTTCGTCGGGGTTCTGCCGGTCGAGAACGTTCGCGATCGCGTCGTAGGTGCCGAGGTAGGATATGCCCGGCAGGCAGTCGCGCGGCGCGAGATAGTGGTCGATGCAGAAGCCGAGCGTGCGGTCGGCCTGTACCGCGCGGCAGTACGCCTGCGCCTGCTCGCCGCAGCCGACGAGAAGAACGTGCTTGAGGTTGTAGCCGTGCTCGCGGAACCGGCGCAGCACGCGCCGCAGCATCCACCGCTTGACCGCGACGGAAACGGTCGCGAGGAGGAAAAAGATGAACAGCGTCCACCGGGACAGGTGGAACTGCTTGCAGACGAACAGAAACGCCAGCAGCACGCCGAACAGGATGACGTTGCTGCGCAGCAGCAGACTGAACTCGCGCAGGAAATTCTTCGAGCGGAACGAGTCGTAAAGCCCCATCAGTCCGTACATCAGCCAGAACAGCGGCGCCATGCACAATATAGTCGTCATGTAGTACGACAGCCCGACGTGCCCGGGGATCCCGTGGAACAGATCGAAGCGGATAAAATAGGCAAACGCCATGCAGGGGAAAAGTATAAGCGCGTCCGTCAGACCGTTGATCTGGTTGAGCGCGCGCTGATTTTCCTTAATCAAACTTGCAGCCTCCTGAAATACTTAAATTTATAATTTATTCTACCATAAATGGCAGGAAAATTCCATCATCTCCTTGACAAGAACTATGCTCTGGGGTAAAATTTTTAGAGTAATATGGAAAAGTTTCGCAGACCGCGGCTGGCGGACAGACTGCGGAAAACGACGTTGTTTTTTGGCCGCAGGTGCAGTTGCCTGCGCTTTTTTATTGATGGTGGTGAGATAGAGTTTGAAAAACAGCAGAAAGGTGCTGTATGTTGCCTCGACATTCGGACATCTGGCATCTTTTCACAAGCCATATCTGGCGTGGCTGGCGCAGCAGGGCGCAGCGGTGCACGCGGCGGCAGGCGGCAGTACGGCCGAGCTGCCGGGCGTTTCGCGGTATATCCCGGTCTCGTTCGAGAAGAGCATGTTCTCGCCGCGCAATTTCGCCGCAGTGATACAGCTGCGCCGCGTTCTGCGCGAGGAGAAGTACGACATGATCAGCGTGCATACCTCGCTCGCGGCGTTCTTCACCCGGCTTGCGGTGATGACCTGCGGAAAGCAGAGGCCAATCGTGATGAATACCGCGCACGGCTACCTGTTCGACCGCGATACGCCGCCGCTGAAGCGCGAAATTCTGCTTGCGGCGGAGCGCATGACCGCGCCAGTGACCGACTGGCTGCTGACCATGAACCGTCAGGATGAGCGTATCGCGCGGCAGTATCGCCTGGGACGGCATATCGTGCCGACGGACGGCATGGGCATCGATCTTGCGCGGTTCAGCCGCCCGTCCGCGCCCGAGCGCACCTGGCTGCGCCGTCAGCTTTCGCTGAGGGACGATCAGCTCGTGCTCGTCTACGCGGCGGAGTTTTCCGGCCGCAAGCATCAGTCCATGCTCATCGAGGCGATGGCGGAGCTGCCCGAGCGCGTTGTGCTGCTGCTGCCCGGACGGGGCGCGGCGCTCGACAAATGCAAGGCGCTGGCAGACCGGCTTGGAGTGCGCGAGCGCGTGCGGTTTCCCGGCTTCGTGTCGAATATCGAGGACTACTACCGCGCGTCCGATGTCTGTGTCTCGTCGAGCCGAAGCGAGGGCCTGCCGTTCAACGTTATGGAGGCGATGGCGTGCGGCCTTCCGGCGGTGCTGACGAACGTCAAGGGGCATGAGGATCTGGTTCGCCCCGGCGAGAACGGCGAGCTGTATCCCTATGACGACCGGCAGGCGTTCTGCCGCGCGGTTCGGGTCGCAAGTGAGCCGGCGGTACGCCGCATGATGAGCGAAAAAGCGGAAAAAAGCGTGCAGAAATACGGTCTGGATACCGTGTTTCCCGCGCTGACCACATTATATTATGATGCGCTGACCGGAAAAACGGGACGCGCGGCATCTGAGGAGGAAAACTGATGAAACAAAAACCGGCTCAGTCCAAAAACGGACAGGCGAAGGGAGGCGTTCAGGCAAAGCCCGCCGCGCCGAGCAGCGCCCGTTGGGGACTGTACACCATGGCGGCGATCGCGCTGTGGATCATCACCTGCTTCGACAATAACGGCAGCTATTTCACGCAGAAGGTGGTCGGCGTGCTCTGCACGGTCGGTACGCTGTTCATGATGCTGTTTGCAGGCAAGGACAAGGTAAAGCGTCTGCTGACGCCGCCGGCGTTTGCGCTGTTTGCGTACATGCTGCTGTCGGGCGTATCCACGCTGTATGCGCGCTCGCGCAAGTTCGCGATCGCAGAATTTGCGGTCTTTCTTGCGGCTTTTGCGGTCTATCTGTGCATCGTTCTGTTTTCGAATGACGGCAGGACCGCCTTCCGCCGAGCCGCGGCCACGATCGCTGCCGCGGCGGCTCCGGTCGGTCTGCTGTCCATCGACGCAGCCTCCTGCAATCTGCTGATGCGCCCGGTGCGCGTCATTATGGAGGCGATCGGCGCAGGCTACGGCAACACCGGAGGCTACTTTTACTCCCGTCTGAACACCATTTTCGGCAACCCGAATACCTACGCCGGCCTGATGTCGATCGCGTGCCTGTTGTCTATCTGGCTCGTCATCACGGCGGCGAGCCGCAGCCAGAAGATCCTGTGCACCATCCTTCTGATGGTCAACGCAGTCTCCTATCTGCTCGCGTTCTCGATGGGTTCGCTCGGCGTGTTTGTCGTGGCGTGCCTTGCGATGCTGGTACTGAGTCCGGCAGAAAAGCGCATGGATCTGTTCCTGCTGCTCGTTCAGACGGCAGTCGTTGCACTGATCGTCGGCGCGGTTTCGGTCAAGGGCTTTGGTGATGATGTGACCGGCTCGTTCCTGCCGATGATCATGCTGATCGTCGGCTGCGCCGCGGCGTGCGTGCTGGAGATTTTTGTGCGCGAGAAGCTTGTCGCGCGCCTTGCCGACAAGGGAAAACTGCTCATTGGTCTGGTCGCGGCGGTTGCTGTGATCGCTGTTGTCTACCTGGTTGCGGCGCTGAATGTCACCGGCTCGTACACCTTTGGCACGGAGGGTGAGTTCCGCCGTGCGATTTCTCTGCCGGCAGGCGACTATTCGCTCTCCATGCAGGCGGACGGCTCGACCTCGGTGCGTGTCACCTATAAAAACACCAACAATCTGGTTCAGAACAACGAAACCGACCTTGCCAGCGGCTCGGCAGATGCTCCGGTGACCTTCACCGTGCCGGAGGACAGCAAGCTCGTGTTCTTCTACTTCGGCGGCGAACAGGGCGCGACGCTGAACGAGGCGGCTTACACCGGCGCGAAGGACGGCAGCGTAAAGCTTGGCTACAAGCTGCTGCCCGCTTTCATCGCGGACCGTATTCAGGACCTCACCGCAAACGGCAACGTCGTACAGCGCGGCGTTTACCGTCAGGACGCTATCAAGCTCTGGAAGACCTCGCCGGCCATTGGCCGCGGTCTCGGCGGCTTTGAAAACGGTGTCGTTTCGGTGCAGGATTACTATTACGAGACTAAATACGCCCATAACCACTATGTTGAGTCGCTGTGCGACCTCGGTATTCTCGGCCTGGCGGCCTTCCTTGCGATGCTCGGCACCTCGATCTGGGCGCTCGTCAAGAGCCGCAAGGAGAAGCCGCTTATCGTCATGCTGCTCGGCGCGTGCGTGCTTCAGATGTTCGGTCAGGCTGTCAGCGACGTTACTTGGTCGGTCGGCTGCTGCGTACCGACGTTCTTCGCGGTGCTCGCACTTGTGACGCTGCACTGCGGCGACAGTCTGCGGCTGAATGTGCCGAACAAGAGCAAGGGCGGCGCGGTCCGCTGGCCGATCGCGGCGGTTTCCGCTGTCTTTATCGTGCTCATCGGCCTCAATCTGATCGCGCAGAGCAAGTTCTCGAGCGACGAGCTGACGCTCGATGATCTCAAGCAGTGCGCGTCCATCGACCTGTTCGAGACTAACGACTACAAGCTGTCGTATCTGATCTCGGGCGGCAATGAGGAGGGCGTAGCCGACCGCTATGCGGCCGATCTGTCCCGCGTGGACTCCAACGCCATCGCCATTCCGCTTGCGCAGTATTACGCCGGTGTGGGCGACTACACCAAGGCGCTCGATGCGCTCGACCGCGGCGCAAAATACACGCGTGCAAACGCTGAGGTATGGCAGAAGATGTTCAGCCTGTACGAGCAGATGATCGATCCGGTCGGCGGCAGCATCGGCGCGGCGCAGTGGCTCCAGGATGATACCTATCTGAACCGCATGGTCAAGGGCTACAAGACACTGTGCCAGGTTAACGCGGACCAGCTTGATGATGTGCTGTTGACGGCGGAGAACAATGCGTTCCTTAACAAGCTGCTTGCGGCAGACGCGCTCGACCCGTATGATTTCGTTGACGCGCTCACCATTTTCTCCTCGCTCGGTCTGGATACGGCTTATCTGCCGGATGCGGACGGAAACGGCGTGCCGGACTGCGCGGAGGTGCAGGAAGGCAGCGTAACGTGGAACGGCGGTGCATTCACTGCGGACTCGGACAGCACAGTCGTGTTCTCGACCGTGCTCAAGAACGAAGGCAGCTATGAGATCGCTGTCGAGAGCAGCGACCTTGGCGGCGTTGCGGAGGCAGATGTAGACGGCGCGGCAGTGACGCTGGATGCTTCCGGCAAGGCTGTCATCGAGGCGGACCGCCTCGGCGACAGTGATGAGCCGGTAACGATCGCGCTGCATGTCAGGGCCGGCACGACGGTCTCCCATGTAACGTGGAACAAACAGTAAAAAAGAAAGGTCATCCTTGAAAAAAGGATGACCTTTTTACGCTTCAGCGCGCACAGAAATGAAGTTTTTTCGACAGCTTTAAAATCCCATCGGATGGCTGCGGTGCCAGTTCCATGCGGTTTGCAGGATGGTGCTGAGTGCGCTGTAGCGCGGCCGCCAGCCGAGTGTGCTCTGCGCCTTCTCCGAGGACGCAACGAGCCGAGCCGGGTCGCCGCTGCGGCGCGCCTTCTCCGCGGCAGGGATTGCATGACCGGTAACGCGGCGCGCCTCCTCGATCACCTCGCGTACGGAAAAACCCTGTCCGCTGCCGAGGTTGAAGGCGGTGCTTTCGCCGCCGCGCAGCAGGTATTCGAGCGCAAGAATATGCGCCTGCGCCAGATCGCACACATGGACGTAGTCGCGGATACAGGTGCCGTCGGGCGTTGGGTAGTCCGAGCCGAACACCGAGATCTCGCTGCGCTGTCCGTTTGCGACCTGCAGGACCAGCGGAATAAGGTGGGTTTCGGGGCTGTGCGCTTCGCCGAGCGAACCGTCCGGATGTGCGCCGCAGGCATTGAAATACCGCAGCGCGGCGTACCGCAGGCCGGTCGCGGCCGCCGTCCAGCACATCATGCGCTCCATGACGCGCTTGGTCTCGCCGTAGCAGTTAGTCGGATCGAGAGCGGCAGTTTCCTCAATGGGAATCTGTTCGGGTTCGCCGTAGACCGCTGCGGAGGAGGAAAAAACGATCGTTCCGACGTCATGCGCGGTCATCTGCTCGAGCAGTACGCGCGTGCCGCTGACGTTGTTGTCATAGTAGCGCAGCGGCAGTTTGCCGCTCTCGCCGACCTGCGAGAACGCTGCAAAATGAATTACGCCGTCGATGTTTTCCTGTTCGAACAGGCGGGCGAGAAAGGCTGCATCGCGAATGTCGCCCTCATAAAATCGGCAGGCCGCCGGTACGGCTGCGCGGAAGCCGGTGCTGAGGTTGTCGGCCACGACCACCTGATAGCCGGCCTCGAGCATTGCCCGCACTGTGTGCGAGCCGACATAGCCTGCGCCGCCGGTCACTAATATCGTCATAAGTACACATCCTTGATTCTACTCATATAATTTTATAGTAGTGGCAGACCGACGGTTTGTCAATAGAAATGGTAAAAAGTGCAGGGACAGGAATTACTTTCTGCCCCTGCTGTGCCCGGTAAAACGATACTTGCAGAATAAAAGATATGATTCGCGGTTTACCGAATGCCTGTTGTTAAATTTACTTTTCGAGCAGCGTCCAGTCGCGTGCGTCGCGGATCTTGGTCCACTTTTCGTATTTGTCGGCGTCGCTCTTGTCCGAGTAATCGTGGCTGTTGGTAGCCTCCTGCACGGCGAGATAGTACCAGACGGACGCATCCGCATTATCCGGCCACTTGATCATGTCATCGAGCAGATCCTCGCTCTTTTCGGGCAGGCGGTTGAGTACGCGGTTGACGAGCGTCATCGCCTCGGCGCGGGTGATATACTGATCGGGGCGGAAGGTGCTGTCGGGATAGCCGTTGATCCAGCCCTTGTTTGCGGCAACGCCGATCTCGTCCTTCGCCCAGTGAGAAGCGATATCCGAGAAATTCGAGGTGGTGTTCGTATTCTTGTCGTCGAAACGAGCTGCAATGGCTGCGAATTCCGCACGGGTGATCGGTGCATCTGGGTCGAAGGTGCCGTTGGGGTTGCCCTTTACGATGCCCATCGACGAGAGCGTGGAGATCGCGTGGTTGAACCACTGACCGCGCGAAACGTCGGACAGGCTGTTGGACTGGGTGGAGTTTGCGGTGCGGACATCCTCGGTCAGCAGACGGAAGAAGATGGTCGCGACCTCAGCGCGGGTGATGTTGCCGCCCGGATTTACGTTGCCGTCCGGGTAGCCGACGATATACGCAAAGTGATCGTCGCCGTTCAGACCGGTCGGTACGTCATCCGGGATGTCGACAGTCGGCTTGCGGCCGCCGCCACCGCCGGAGCCGCCGCCGCTGGAGCGGTAGGACCATACGCCGACGAGATTGACGTTCTGCTGGAGGTTCTCAAGCGAGGTTACAATGTCTCCGGTGCCGTCTGCGCGCCAGCCGATGAAGGTGTAGCGGCTCTGCGAGGTGGTCTGTGCGGGCGCGACCGTGTAGCTGCCGCCCATCTTGACCTTGGCAGAAGCCGGGGGATCGCCTGCGTCGGACGGGATATCGCCCGTTACTTCATAGGTGACATTGCAGAATTTGCCGTGCGCGGCCTTGAGCGCGAGCGCATCGGAAACGGCCGCTTCACCGACCGTGTATTCATCAGCATAGTAGCTGTCGTCCGTCGCGTCACCGTTCCAGCGCTTGTAGGTATTGTCCGTCAGCTTTTCCTTGCCGTCGTGATACCAGCCGACGATCGGATCGTTGCAGTCGTCCAGTACCCAGTTTTCGCCGACAGGGGAAAGGGTGAGGGAGGGCTCGTAGCTGACATTTTTCTTGGTGGTATAAGTACAGTTATAGATGTCGTCACCGGCAGTATCGGCATGGTTGTTGCAGATTGCAGCCTTGCCGCTGATTTTGGCATCACCGCCGCGATTATAAAGGCCGCCGCCATAGCTGCTGCTGTGGTTGTTGGTTACGATGCCATCCTGCATATCCAGAACGCCGCCTCCGAGAATTTCGATGCCATGTTCATTGCCGGAAGCAGTAAAGTCTGCGCCTTCTTCGATCGTTACATTACCGTACCAGTAGTCCGAACCGGTGTAAACACGCAGACCGGAACCCATATTCTTGTTCAGAGTTACCGTTGCGCCGGAAGAGATATTGCTCTTGGCAGCGAGTACGGCACCGTGACCGGTGTTGCCGCAGGCGCTGAGCGAGGAAGTGGAGTCAATAGACATGCCGTTGGCGAAAACGCCCCAGCCGCTGCCTCTGTTATCGTTGGTGATGAGGGACGAATGGTCGGAAATTGTTACGCCGCCGTAGTAGCAGCCAAGACCGCCGCCATATTTTACGTTGCCGCAGTCGGAAATATCAATCTTCGAATAGCCATCAATCAGAATATCGATTGGATTGATAGTCATACCGTGCCAGTCGCAATCAGCGATCGTGATAGAGGAGCGACCGGTAACCTGAATATTACGGTTCGGCATATCCTCGTATTCGGAGTTATCCGCGTAAATGCCGCTTGCGCGATTGCCGTTGAAACCGGAAATTTCAACCTTCGAACCGTTCGTTACATAAAGATTGCTCTTTTTATAGAGGTACATACCGCTGCCGCCTGTATGATTGGCAGGGCCGTTGAGCGTGAGCGAAGCGTTATCAAGGGTGAAATCCGAACCGTTGATAAGGTTAGCCGTACCGCCGGTATGCTCAGGAGACGCATTGGTGATTGCGTTTACAACGATTTCAATGTCCTGGAATGTCACATTGGTATTTTCAAGATACATACCAAAATCATTCAGCGTGATAGTTGGATTGACGTTTTCAGCGCCCTTGATCGTCAGCTCGCTAACACCTGCGAAAGCCAGGCCGTTATCGAGGGTAATATCCTTACCAATCTCAATCGTAGCGCCGTCCTGTGCAGCGTTGATTGCTGCATCAAGCGTCTCATACTCCGTATCGCCGATTTTCGCGGTAAACGTCGGGGCAGGCGTGTTGTTCTCGCCGCCTGCACCGCCCTGTTCGCCGCCGGTTTCGCTTTCCGCAGCGGAGTCGCTGCCGGTTTCCGAATTGCTTTCGCCTTCATTGCCAGAACCGCCGGGCTGTACATCATTGCCGCCGACAGATGTGCCGGTTTCGCCGCCGCCGTCATTACCGGCGGTTGGGTTTGCGTCGCCCGTGTCGTTAGCGTCTGCATTTGCGCCGGTATCCTGGCTGTCTCCGGTATCATTTACTACATTTTCAATGCCGTTATCCGACGCTCCGGGAACGGGTGTACCGTCCGTCGTTGTCAGCGTCGTGGTGTTGTTTGCATCGCCTTCCTCACCCTCGGCCGCGAGCGCGGTCACGGGCAGCATGGTGAGCATCATCAGACCGGCGAGAGTGCCGGCGAGGAAACGGTTATTTCTCCTTTTCATGCAAAAACCTCCTCTGCGTGCATACAGACGCAAAGGAGGTGATTTTCTGCTGTTCGGCAACCGGCTGTCGTGCGGAAAAGTCCGTTTAGACCCTGTGGCTTTGCGGCACCGGCTTTCGCCGGCTGTGCCTTTTTCTGTACAGACACGCCCTCGGCGCATGATGCACAGATCAAGTTGTCTGAGCTGAGCGAACCGGTCATTCCGGGCACATGGAAGTTTGTGGGTTCGCCCGCGCAACAGTAAATCCTGTTACTCCCTAATTATACCATAGATGCAAGGAAAAATTTCATATTATTTTCTCGAACGATGCACAAAATTCACATGGAACTTTTGTATCTTATACACAAAAATATCAAAAAATGACAGAAAAAACCTCCCGGCACAGGAGCGGGCACGCGATATTTGCACGCCGCTGCCGTTTTTTTCGTCTGCAAAAAAATGAATTTTCAAGCGCACGGAAAGATGATATAATAAAGAATATAAGCGGTGCGCCGAGGCGCCCGATCACTTGCAAGGAGAGAAAAACATGCCTAAAAAGTTTCTGGAGGCCGGTAAGATCGTCGGCACGCACGGCATTCGCGGCGATTTGAAGGTGCAGAGCTGGTGCGACACGCCCGAGGTTCTGTGCGATTTTGATACACTGTATCTGGACGAAAAGACCCCGGTCGAGGTCAAGAGCGCACAGGTGCACAAAAACGTCGTTCTGATGCACCTCAAGGGCGTTGATACGGTAGAGGCGGCGGAAAAGCTGCGCGGAAAGATCCTGCATCTCGACCGCGATGATGTCGATCTGCCCGAGGACCTCGTGTTTATTCAGGATATTCTCACGTTCAAGGTATATGATCTGCGCGTTGACCGCGTGATCGGCCATATCCGCGACGTTCTGACCTCCAATCCGGCGCACGATATGTACGAGATCGCCGGCGAGGACGGCCGCCTCATCTATATCCCGGCCATCAAGCCCTTCCTCAAGGAGATCGACATGGACGCCGGCATCGTCTATGTGGAAAGCATCGAGGGTCTGATCGAATGAAAATCGACATTATGACGCTGTTTCCCGAGATGATCAACGCAGTCATGCGCGAAAGCATCATCGGGCGCGCACAGGACAAGGGTCTTGTCGAGGTCAAGGCGACGAATATCCGTGATTATGCGCTCGACAAGCACCATAAGGCGGACGATGCGCCCTACGGCGGCGGCCGCGGTCAGGTCATGCTCGCGGAGCCGCTTTACCTGTGCCATGAGGCGCTGAGCGGCGGCGAACATGTTCACACGGTGTTTCTCTCCGCACAGGGCGCGCCGTTCAATCAGGAAAAAGCGCGTGAGCTGCTCGCGAAGGAGCATTTTATTCTGGTCTGCGGTCATTATGAGGGAATCGACCAGCGGTTTATCGACGAATGCGTGGATGAGGAGATCTCCATCGGTGATTTCGTGCTGACCGGCGGCGAGATCCCGGCCATGGCGCTCGCGGACTGCCTGTGCCGGATGGTGCCGGGCGTCCTGCCGGAGGAGAGCTGCTACACCGATGAGAGCCACTGGGACGGGCTGCTGGAGTATCCGCAGTATTCGCGCCCCGAGGAGTGGCATGGGCGCAAGGTTCCGGCGGTGCTCCTCAGCGGCCACCACGGCAATGTCGCCGATTGGCGCAAAAAGGAGAGCTACAAGCGCACGATGACCCGCCGCCCGGACATGTTCGCGCAGTTCGATGAGAAAACCCTCACCACGAAGCACGACCGCAAGGTGCTTGCCGAAGCCAAGCGCGAGCTGGAGGCTGAGCGTGAAGCGGCGCAGACCCCGGAGACAAGCGAGAACGAATGAGAGAAAAAGCAGCCGCCCGAGCCGGACGGCTGCTTACGCTTGTCAAAAAGGCCGCGCCTTTTTGACAAAGAAAATTTCACTGCACTCCGCACCTTGGTCAGCCCTTGGCCGACCTGCGACACTCCGTTTCGTGCAAGGTATTTTTTGCCCCGCGCATGTCGGTGCAAAAATTGATTGCAATCTATTCGCGGCTCCCGAGCCGCGAACTCTGTGAGACTTTAGAGAGGAGAATCCACCATGTTTTTCTGGCACCGGCGGCCCAAATACAAAAACGAGGTGGGCGAGCTGCTCGCCGGCGACTTTTACATGATGGTGCTCCCGGACGAGGATCCCTTCCCCACGGAGGAGGTCACCGTGCGCTCCTATGACGGCGACGGCTACCGCTGCAAAAGAATTCCGTACCCGGCGGAGGGGTTCCATACGAAGGCCTGTCTCGCGGCGCTGCGCCGCAGGCAGTGCGTTGCGCTGCGGCTGGAGGGGGTCGGACACGTTGTGTTGACCAACTTCCGGGATTT
>ERZ1108170.437-NODE-437-length-33739-cov-4.434865_pt1 | contig 33739 bp, 24 predicted proteins | sample MGYA00403705_ERZ1108170 | MGnify/ENA primary metagenome ERZ1108170 (study PRJEB35170, sample SAMEA104062422) | human gut metagenome | biome: human gut; feature: human-associated habitat; material: faeces | place: Denmark | collected 2012-06-15 ...
TCATCCTCTAATGCCTGCAGGAATTTCTCTTTGTATGCATCAAATTTATCCTGCTGCACATTTCCCTCATCTTTTAACTCTGCAATCCGCTTGGTCAGTTTTTTATAAGCTGCAGCCATGTTGTCTAATACTTCATAAGAAAACTCTAATGGTTTTCTGTAATGGGACTGCAGACAGAACATACGGTATACAATCGGATCATAACCTTTTTCCTGCAGCAGGGATACCGTAAGGAAATCTCCTTTGGATTTACTCATCTTTCCAGATTTGTCATTTAAATGCTGTACATGGAACCAGTATTTGCACCATGTATGACCAAGATAACTCTCGGACTGCGCGATTTCATTCGTATGATGCGGGAAAATATTGTCCACACCACCGCAGTGAATGTCCACATATTCTCCTAAATGTTTCATGCTGATACAGGAACACTCAATATGCCATCCCGGATATCCAACACCCCATGGGCTATCCCATTTGAGTGCCTGATCCTCAAATTTTGACTTTGTAAACCAGAGTACAAAATCATTTTTATTTTTCTTGTTCACATCCTCTTCCACATCGTCGCGGACGCCGACTAACAGTTCTTTCTCGCTCTGGGAAGAAAACACATAATAATCGTCTAATTTAGAAGTGTCAAAATAAACATTTCCACCTGCCACATAAGCATAACCCTTTTCAAGCAGCACCTCGATCATGTGAATAAACTCTGGAATACAGTTCGTTGCCGGTTCTACAACATCCGGCGTTTTGATATTTAACTTTTTACAGTCACTAAAGAAAGCGTCCGTATAATATTTTGCGATCTCCATCACCGTTTTGTGCTCTCTTTTAGCACCTTTTAACATCTTATCTTCCCCGGTATCTGCATCAGAAGATAAATGTCCCACATCCGTGATATTCATGACACGTTTCACATCATATCCCACATAACGGAGCGATTTTTCCAACACATCCTCCATGATGTAGCTTCTGAGGTTACCGATATGTGCAAAATGATAAACGGTCGGTCCACAGGTATACATACCGATTTTTCCATCCTCATGCGGGATCACCGTCTCTACTTTTCTTGTCAATGTGTTATAAAATTGAAATCTATTTTCCATATATATAATCCTCCTTGTTTTGCGAAGCAAAATGCGAATCCTCTGATGAGCAGAGGATTTTACTCCTTGTTTTGCGAAGCAAAATGCAATTTTATTTTGTTTTTTGCGTATCAGCACTTAAAATCCGGACCGCCTGCTCAAGATCAAGCACACGGTTGACCAGTTCTGCATTTTCCCTCTGCAGTACGGTAATATCCTCTTTGACCGGATCCGGCAGATGGCACTGATCCATATCGCTGCGCGGCATCTTCACATTGTCACGTTTTACGATTCTTCCCGGGACACCAACTACTGTACAGTTTGGCGGCACTTCCTCTATGACCACACTTCCTGCTCCGATTTTGGAATTTTCCCCAACCGTGAAGGAACCGATGATCTTTGCGCCTGCACTGATCATGACGTTATCCCCGATTGTCGGATGACGTTTTCCGGTCTCTTTTCCGGTACCGCCTAATGTCACACCTTGATACAAAGTAACATTGTCCCCAACGATTGCTGTTTCTCCAATGATCACACCACTTCCATGATCGATAAAAAATCCTTTTCCGATCGTTGCTCCAGGATGTATCTCAATTCCCGTTTTTCTCGCTGCTCTCTGTGAAATAAATCTTGCCCAGAAGAAATGTCCTTTTAAATACAGCTTATGTGCACGTCTGTAACTTAACATAACGCGAAAACTCGGATAAAGCAATACTTCCATTGGCGACTTAATCGCCGGATCCCGCTCCTTTATCACCGTAAATTCTTCTTTCATATGACTGATAATTCCCAAAACTGGCATCCCCTTTCCTGGACCATGTTACCGCAGTGCTTTTTCATGCCTGCACGCAGCCATGCGATTTTCTTCACTACCCGCGAAAAAAAACGGATTATCTCATCTCTAAGAGACGAAATAATCCGTGGTTCCACTCTAACTTAAGGATCTTTTGATCCTCACTCAATACACTTAACGCGTGTTACTCGTATCCGGATACTATATTGGCAGATAAAACCTTTTCCCCGGACAGACTCACGGAGGCACTTCGGAAATCTCTCTCTGAAAACTGCTTGCAGCCGATGGCAGTCTCTCTCTGTCAGCACTCTGATTTCTTACTCTTCCCGCTCAACGCCCTTACCTTATTTATGCTGATAAGTTATTCGCTTACTCTAGTTTATGCACTTACCCCCGATTTGTCAACGGTTTTATTCTTTCTCCATTCTTTTTCATTGCATACCATCATTTTCCGTGTTACATTATAAATAGTACCCAATTGCTCTGGGCGGGATAATTTACAATTCATACGAAGGATTTTAAATATGGAACAGCCAATAGAAACTCTGTTAATTGTCGATGATTCACGCTTACAGCGTGCTGTTTTAAATGAAATATTTTCTTCGAACTTCAACATTCTTGAAGTATCTTCCGGCGAGGAATGTCTGCAGATGCTCGAAGAAAAACAGGACACGATCGACCTCGTCCTTTTAAATCTCGTCATGTCTGGAATGGATGGTTTTGACGTTTTAACCCACAGGCAGAAAATGCCGGTGTTTCAAAAAATCCCGGTTGTAATTCTCACAACAACAAATACTCCGGAAGTACAGACAAAGGCATTTGAATTAGGTGCAAGCGACTTTATCAGTAAACCTGTAGAACCTGCGATTGCGCGTCTGCGCATTGATAACATTTTAAAAACCAACCGCAGGCTTAACAACATTCTAAAAAAGCAGGAAGAACTGCGGATCAGATCAGAAGTCGATGAAATGACACATCTGCTGAACAAAACAACTACTGAGCACACGATTTCCCATTTACTGATGTCTGCACCGGAAGAATTACATGCACTGTTTGCCATAGATATTGACAATTTCAAAGCAGTCAACGACATTTACGGTCATAAAATGGGCGATCATACAATTTCTGTCGTGGCAGGTATTCTCGCATCTCACTTTTCCGGTTCTGATATCGTCGGCCGCATCGGAGGCGATGAATTTGTTGTCTTTGTGCGGAACGTAACCTCCAAACAGGCCATTTACGAAAAAGCCCAGGACCTTTTAGATGCAATTTTAGATAAAGAAGCTTTATCCATTCCTGAAAATGTTACAATCAGTATCGGTATCGCTTTCACAGAACCTTATGAGGCTTCCTACACTACACTTTTTCAGAAAGCAGATACTGCACTTGACACTTCAAAGAAATCCGGAAAACAATGCTTTTCCGAATATGGTGTCTCCACGCCAAAACCTGACACCGCCATAAGGAACATTTTATTATACACACATTCCAGAAATGTCGCTTCCACTTTAAAGTTTGCCCATTCTTATCCGGACAGGCTCATAAAAATATCTTCTATTGCAGAAATACGGTATGCTATTATGGATAAAAATAACTTCGTTCCTGCCGTTTTCATAGATGTATCTGAAACTGAGGATGACGGAATACAATTATGGGATGAATTAAGCCACGAGTCCTTGGCTTTGTCAACTCCTATTATTGCAATTTGTAAAGAAGGTAATCTGGCACAGGTTCGAAATGCCATATTGTCTGATCTGATCAATGATCTTATTTTTGAACCGATCGATATGGAAAGCCTTAGAAGACGCATCAAAAAATACCAGACACACCCGGACATTTCATAAAAAACCACAGTCAGATATTTGTTGCTCCCCATTTCTCTGACTGTGGTTTTTCTTTCATTCTATTTCTTTATCCGAACTGATTTTGTTTTCGACCAGTCTGAATAAATTTTCACTTTTTTGGAACCGGATTTTACTTCTTTATAGGTGCGTACTTTTACATAATATTTCTTACCCGGCTTTAATCCTTTGACTTCTTTCGATGTAGTCTTATTGCTTTTGATCACTACCGTCTTTGTGCTCTTTTTACGAAACGATGCATCGGTTGCATATGCAATCTCATACCCGCGCGTCTGCGACGTCTGTTTTTTCCATTTTAACGAAAATGCTTTTTCCCCACTTTTTATATTAGTGACAGAAGTTCCTTTCGGACAAATTTCAAACGTCCCTTTTAATGTGCCCGTATAATTTTCCTGAAATCTAACGGTCACAGTCGCTTTTCCGATCTTCTTATTATTCCGGTATGAAATCTTATAGAAATCACCTGAGATCACCTGTCCCTTATTATCTATCACATTAACAACAGGTTTTTTCGATTTTCCATCATAAATATAACGCGCTTTCGACAATTTTATTGTCTTAGGTGCATTGATCGTCTCCTGCTGCAGTACTGTATTACATACACTGCACTTAGTCACAATCTTTCCATCGCTGCCCGGCTCTGCCGGCGTCAGATTTTTCTCTGGTGTATGCGTTTTCTTTGCAATCTTCTCTGTATAGACATCACCACATGCACAGGAATATATTTTTTCTCCTTCCGCCATACAGGTTGACTCTGTCGTTTTCTGCAGGACATAACTATGTTTGTGCTCAGGTTGAGGTTTTTCGGTGTCTGGTTCCGGCATCTCAGTTCCAGGTTTTTCGGTGTCCGGTTCCGGTACCTCAGTTCCAGGCTTTTCGGTGTCCGGTTCCGGTACCTCAGTTCCAGGCTTTTCTGTGTCCGGTTCCGGTACTTCAGTTCCAGGCTTTTCTGTGTCCGGTTCCGGTAGCGCTGGTATCATTACTTTTTCTCTGCTGAGTTCTTTATGACATGTGGTGCAGTATACTACTTTATCATAACTTCCCTCAACGCCTGCTTTTGCCTCTACAAGATTTTCAACAACAGGTTTTCCTGCCGTATGCACATGTGGCGTCGGCTCAATATCCTGATCTGTAAAATTAATCTCAATTTCTGCTTTTACAATGTCTTTTACCGCAGCCTTTACTTCTGCCACAGTATCAAGCTGTCCTTCTATCGGTTCTAAACAGAATAAAAGTGTATATTTTCCTGTTTGCACCTTACCATATGCAGTCAGATAATAATGATCCGGTTCATTTTCATCTACAGCTAAGCGAATCGGATTTATCCAGTCTGTTTTCTGCTGTATCTCTTCGTCGTCACTATTCCAGTAATCCGAACGGATGAATACCATATTTTCATAAAATGATTCATAATTTACCACATCATCAAATGTATAGGCTTCTCCATCCTGATCCTTCCATATTACATTCAAATACGGACTATCACCTGTTTTATCCTCAATATTTGTCGGTATATGGTTCATAACAACATTTTTCGGATAAGATTTTACCTCGATACTTCCAAGTTCACGCTCCACCGGTACATAATTGATGTATGGCGTCCATGTTCCATTTTTACGGATCAGACTGTAGTTATTTTTAATATCTTTGTCTGATAAGACAAAACTTCCTGCTGTTCCGTTTTCCGATGCAATATATGGATGTCCACTTAAAATCGTTCCCGGTATGACATGACTTACCGTCTGAAACTGCGTAACCCCACTTATCTGCCCATTAATCTGAACATATCCATCTTTATTGAGAACAAGTTTTCCTCTGGATGCAGCATCATCACTACCTATAAAGCTGCCCTTTACCAAAGCATGCATTACCTGCGTAAGATCCAGACATCCCCCATTTTTCAGTGTAACATTATTTAATTGTGCCGTCTCATCTTTCGGCTGCAGTCTTCCTCCTGCATCCAATACGATATCTTTGACACCCGTTGTCACAACCCCCAGCACAGCACAATTTTTTACCTTCATTACAGTTTTATCATTTCCTTTCAATTCTGAAAGGGTTACTGCATCATATCCCTTCTGATCACCAAAAAAATCTAAGGACGCTAAAGATGTGTTTTCTGCTGAAATAATCCCACGTATCTTTGCATCAGCATCCAGCTCTAATTTCGCACTGCCCGTATAAGCAGTCCTTTGTCCGGCTGATGCTTCATGTCCCAGATAGATATCCTGGAACATGGTCTTATTGTTCGCATTTGTGACAGTAAGTGAAGCGTTTGTTCCCACTGTAGTATTGCTGTGATATCCTCCTGCATACACAGTTGGAAGAAGTTCTTTTTCTGTACCTGCAAAACCACCAAGGCCTGCATCTCCTCCTCCCGGCAGATATGTTTTTACATTATCCAGTGTAAGACTGTGGCCTGCAAGAAAAATCTCACGATGCGGTACAGAATTCATAGTATTTGCAGAACTAAAACCAATCTGGATATCCCGGATCACCACACCGTCTCCCATAATCTGGATTGGGCCACGAAATGTAATATCTCCAACATTGTTTCCAGTAATAACCGTTGCACCAGGTATTTCAATCGGAATCATCTGACCGTTTGTCTCTGTCTGACCTGTAACAGAAAAACTTCCAGTTACAATAATATTCTTCTGTTTTTGCGCAAGTGCAGACAGAAACTCATTCTCATTCGACACTGTAACTGCTGTTTCAGCCGCCACAGTCACATTCCACAGCAAATGATTCCGGATTACTCCCTCTGCTCCCCCAGACGATATGCCGGAAAACAGCAGGCCCGCAGCCATAACACCACAACAGAAACGCATCATTCTTTTTTTCATATACTCATTTTCCCTTCTTTTGTACATAAAAAGACCCAGTATATATCTTTGTTTTGAATATCCCCTGATGTCCTTACAAAAAATATATCTGAGTCTCACTTCAATTCGTCAAAATATGACTTATCATATCTTATTTTTATGATCGTGTCAATAAATTTTATATTTTTTTATGTATTTTTATCTGTGCAGGAAATAGGTATTATCCATGCCATACGTTCCGAGATACTCATATCCCGTATAACCATACATTTCTTTTAACTGATTCAGATTCTCATCCCGATCTCCCGGATAATTGATATAAGATATCACAATTCCATTGTTATGATCTGTCCACTGTGAGATCTGTCCCTGATCGATCTCATCTGCGGTAACAAATGTAATGCTTTTATAATTAGAATACTCTGCAAATTCCGGATACAGCCAGTAACTGTCTCCCTCCAACACACAAATACAGTCATACTGATTGTGTGCATATGCCTCCGCAAGTAAATTCTGACTTTCCTGAAAAAGATACTGCCATCCGCAGGATGAAAAACTTCCCCAGGCGATCACCGCGATCATCATTGCCGTTACCACGATAAACGCTCCGTCTTTCAATACCTGTCTCCAAATCGTACAGGTCAGACACATCACAGCCGTAAATGCGATCGCATAGATCGGCCACATATACCGGTCTGCATTTACAAAGGTTATTTTCGATACGATCATAAAATAGCAGACACACGGCACAAAAATCAGAATATAACGGATCTTAACCTTATGATCTAACGGTAATGACAGCTTTGTCATTTTGCTTTCTGCCAGAACATCCGTATATTTCTGTAACATACCAACACACGCCAATACAAGCAAAGCGATCAAAATATATGCCAGTATATTTCCAAACAGCTGACTGTTCACGATCTGGAAAAATGCCTTCAGATTATCCCAGTAATTATCACTCTTTTTAAAATTGTCAATCGCTTCCGTTCCGCGATATCCAAAGAAAATATGTTTGATCATCGCCGGGAAAACTGCGATTGAAATACAGCCTGCACATCCCATTGTCAGACAAAACCACGCTGTATCTGCATACCGTTTCTTTTTTAGCAGATATACCCCATAAACAACGGACAGAAAGAATGCATATACGATCACATAATAATGCGTAAGTGCACCTGCTATCGTTGTCAGACCAATCAGCAGATAAAATTTTCTGGTCTGTTTTTCATCAACCTGTTTCAGAAACAGACAGGTCAGCAGAGTTACCCAGAACGTTGCCATGCAATACATTCTGAAGTAGGTTGCCGTCATAATAATTCCGCTGAGCGTCACAAATGAAAGTGATATGCTCCACAAAATAAACTTATTATCCGTGAACAGACTTATTATTTTTCTTACCATATATAGTGTCAGCAGAACAAAAATGATATTGATGCCGGCAGCAAACCATTTCGAAAATTTATTCGGGAAAACGGAACAAATCGTATGTATCAAGGCATAATATAAAGGCGGATGAACATCATTTGTCTGATTTCTCCACACATTCACATAATCAAAACGCTGTCCGTTCTGCACTTTCATATAATCATCATACACTGACGTTCCTGGAGTATATATCTTATCATACTCAATTTCCATATCAATACCGTTTCCATTGTAGTTTGATAATCCATAAGTATAAATCTCATCAATGTAATAATTTACCTTCATAGATACAGCTAATATCATAAAAATCGCCAGTACCAGATATAATATAGCTGACTTCGGTAATTTTTTTACTTTCTCTAACATCCGTATATGACCTCCCTTTACTGATTTAGAGAAAAACATTGACACTTTTTAGAGTATAATCTAAAATATGAATCGTCGTTATCATATTGAGTCTACTCCATTTAGGCTTTTCTCTAAATCATAAGGTCATTATATAGAGTATTCTCTAATTTGTCAATGCTGTTTTTAGTCTATTCTCTAAAAATACAAGGAGGTACTCTATGAATAGTGTGGATCGTGTCAAAGAACTATGTAAAGAATATAAAATTCCTGTCTCCCGTCTTGAAAAAGAACTGGGTTTTTCAAATGGATATATTAGTCAGTTGCGAAAAGGTTCTTTCCCGGCTTCCCGCTTAATGCAAATCGCGGATTACTTTCATGTCCCGGTCAATTATTTACTTTTCGGAAGTGAATTTATGGATACAAATGATGAAAATTGTAATGATATTTCCCATGATCTGGAAATTTTAAAACAAAAACTGAACAGTCAGCAAACCACTCCTGTCTTTTATAAGACAAATGCACTTTCTGAAGAAGATGCCATCTTTTTTGCCGGATTGATTGATCTTATGATTCAACGTCTGCAATCTTCCAATAATAACTAAAACGGGATTGCATATGATAACGCATCTGCTATCATATGCAATCCCGTTTAAATAATCCTGTCCGTTATCTTCCGCAGGCACGCCCCGGACAGCCCGCACAGCCTCCGGCGGAATCTGCCACACTGACACTGCTCTCATAAATCGTTGTCAATGCACAGATTGCCTGCGCAGAGATTCCCTGTTCTGTTCCGGTAAATCCAAGGCCCTCTTCTGTGGTTGCTTTCACATTGATCTGGCCTTCTGATATTTTCAGTGCCTGTGCAATATTTTTCTCCATCTGCTCAATATGTGGACGCATCTTTGGCTTCTGAGCGATGATCGTTGCATCAATATTTTCCACAATATATCCTTTTTCCGTAATCAGCTCTGCCACATGTTCCAACAGTCTGATACTTGAGATTCCTTTATATTTTGGATCCGTATCCGGAAAATGCTTTCCGATATCCCCAAGAGCCGCTGCTCCAAGCAGCGCATCCATAATTGCATGAAGCAGTACATCTGCATCCGAGTGTCCTAAAAGTCCCAATGTATGAGGAATCTTTACTCCTCCAATGATCAGATCTCTGCCCTCAACTAATTTATGAACATCATATCCCATTCCTACACGCATATTTTTCTCCTTTTCCTCCCATAAAATTTTTACTGTGGCGGATTACACTTTGAACACGGTGTAAGTCCCCTTGCTTTTGCCTCCGATAATGTCACTTCAATATCGCTCTTTCTCAAATACTGGCATCCGGCGGAGTGGTATTTTTCTCCTGTTCTGGTAATGTGCACGATCACATCCGAACTACCATCTGTCTGGTCAGCCGGATTACTTACGGTTGCATCACTGTCCGATGCATTTCCATTTTCCACTGCCATGACAGCACTCTGTGCCGCTGTCTCTGCAGCTGTCTCAGCACTCGTACCAGAGTCATCTGTTTCTGCAGCCGTCTCAGCACTCGTGCCAGCGTCATTTGTTTTGGCATTGTTCTGACTGCCTGTTGACGCTCCATCTGTTTCTGTCTTCTGGCTTGTTGTGGCTTCCCCCGCCTGCCAACTTTCCGACGGAGACATGTTCCAGGTAAGTGTCGTTCCATCTGATGCCGCAACAATCGTTCCCTGCTCATCCGTACGGAAAACAGACACTCCGGCTGCGCGGAGTCTGTTTAGAACTTCCGCATGCGGATGCCCGTAGGAATTGCCTGCACCGGCACTGATCACAGCATACGTCGGATGCACCGCATCAAGAAATGCCTGGGAAGTTGCAGTATTGCTTCCGTGATGTGCAACCTTATAGACATCTGCCGAGATATCAATCCCATTCTGCAGTATATCCTGTTCTGCTCCTTCCTCCGCGTCTCCGGTAAATAAAAACCGGTGGTTTCCATTCTGTAAGAGCACTCCGACCGACCAGGAATTCATATCGTTTCCGTACTCTTTGTTCGGAGCAATGATCGTAAAGGTTGCCCCACCGATCGTATATGTCTCTCCCACAACCGGATAAGTGGTCTGATATCCCTTGTTTTTCATCGTCTGCACAACATCATCATACGTACATGTGTTGTTGGCAACATCCGGCATAATGATCGTTTTACAGTCAAATTTATAGAGAACGACATCCATTCCTCCAATGTGATCTGCATCCGGATGGGTTCCGATCACATAATCGAGCGTCTCAACTCCCTGATGCTGCAAATAATTCTGTACAAGCGTGCCTTTGTCATTGTTTCCGGCATCAATCAACATATAATGACCGTCACATTTGATCAGCGTCGCATCTCCCTGCCCCACATCTATAAAATGTACTTCCAGATTGCCGGCTGTCTTTCCGTTTTCTGTATCATTTTCTTCTGTGGACTCGCTCTCTGCCTTCTTTTGTCGTTCCGTTTCTGACGCTTTTTCATGTTCCGAAGCCTTCATAGGTCCTGGGACAAGTTCCATCTGATCTTCTGTATTCTGTAGCGTGTCCGAGTTTATACGATCGCTCTGTGAACCATTCCCGGTATTTTCTGTACAACCGCCCAAAAACATACAACCGGTGATCAGCCCCAATAATAACGTAAGAAGTGCCAGTTTTTTATATTTCTGTTTCATAGCTTTCCTCTCCTGATTTTAAAATTCAAACAGATTCCTGATTGCCACTCTGATCCTATTATATAAGAAAGAATGCTGTTATACAACAAAAGACCTCAGAATCTCTGAGGTCTTAAAGTAGCGGAAGGGAGATTCGAACTCTCGACACTACGGGTATGAACCGTATGCTCTAGCCAACTGAGCTATTCCGCCATATTAAATTGTCATCAAAATTTCTGATGTAATGGGACCTATAGGGCTCGAACCTATGACCCTCTGCTTGTAAGGCAGATGCTCTCCCAGCTGAGCTAAGATCCCGTCCGTGTCAATCGTTTTCCGCAACCGACTTCTAAAGTATACTATTTTAAAGCAAAAATGTCAACACTTTTTTTCATATTTTTTCAAAAAATTTCAAAAAAACATTTTATAACAACAAAACAGCAAACTTGCCTTTCTCACACAGCCTGTAAAAACAAGCCGCACTTGCTTTTACAGGCTGTATTTATGCTAATGGAATATTCACGAAACATGCATTCTGCTATTTTAGCAGAAACAGCTTACGCCAGTAACCGCTCTACCAGTTTGACACATTCCGCCGCATCTTTCGAATATCCATCCGCTCCTATCTCATCCGAGAAACTCTCCGTGATCGCTGCTCCTCCAATTACAATTTTCGCCGTGCAGCCTTTTTCTTTTGCCAGTTCCACAACATCTTTCATCCGCATCATCGTAGTCGTCATCAGTGCAGAAAGACCTATTACCTTCGCTCCTTCTTTCATCGCAGTATCCACGATTACATCCGCCGGAACATCTTTACCAAGATCAATTACATGATAACCATAATTTTTCAGCATCAGGACTACCAGATTTTTTCCAATATCATGAATATCGCCCTCAACGGTTGCCACAACGATCGTAGCCATTGCCTCTGTATTACTGCGCTCTAACATCGGCTCTAAATATTCAATCGCAAGTTTCATCGTGTTAGCCGAGGAAATAAGCTGTGGCAGAAAATATTTCTTTTTATCAAACAGATCCCCCACTTCATTGATTGCAGCAATCAGATGTTCATTGATGATCTCATCTGGTTTTGCTCCATCATCTAACATCTTTTTTACTTCTTCTAATACATGCTCTTTATTTCCCTTTAAAACTGCCTGAAAAACACCGCTTCCAGTGCTCTCTTTTTTTGCTTCACCAGCTGTAGATGTTCCTGCAGCTGGTTTCTGAACCATCACACGCTCCATACCGGCATATTTTTCTGCCAGGAAATTCATCCGCTCAATATAACGGATATCGCTTTCTTTCTTATTTAAAAGCATATCAGATGCGAACGCTGCGTTCATCAAAAGCTCCTGTGACGGATTTGCAATCGCCATTGTAAGACCGTTTGCGATTGCCATTGTAAGAAAAGCAGTATTGACATATGTACGCTCCGGCAGTCCGAACGAAATGTTTGAAAGTCCACATGCCGTCGGCAGCTCCAGTTCATTTTTACAATAAGAAAATGTCTCAAAACATTCTAATGCAGCATTCGGATTTGCCCCGATCGTGGCGACCAGTCCGTCTACAATAATATCTTCTTTTGCCATACCAATCTGCACCGCCGCATCCATAATTGTGCGGATGATACTGTGTTTCTCAGCAGAATCTTTCGGCAGTCCCTCATCTGAAAGTGGAAGCAGGATAAACATTGCCCCATATTTCTTTGCGATTGGAAGCAGTTTTTCAAACTTTTCCTTTTCGAGCGAAATGGAATTGATAAGGGCGCGCCCAGGATAAATACGCAATGCAGCCTCAATGATATCCACATGACTAGAATCAATGCAAAGCGGGCAGTCCACTGTCGAAGTTACCTCATAAACGGTACGCAGCATCATCTCTTTTTCATCAATGCCGTTCATTCCCATATTAATGTCGAGGATCAATGCTCCATTTTCTTCCTGTTCTAATGCCATGGTACGGACAAGATTCAGGGAACCTTCTTTTAATTCAGCCTGTAACTTTTTCTTGCCAGTAGGATTAATGCGCTCTCCAATGACCATAAAGCGTCCATCCAGTGTGATCTCCACGGATTTTCGCTCCGACGTCAGTATTCTTCTTTTTGTCTGAAGCGGTGCTTTAACCGGAATATTTTTTACAGCTTCCTTTAGAACCCTGATATGCGCCGGTGTCGTTCCACAACATCCTCCAATGATGGCTGCTCCTTCTTCGACTAACTTTTTGCCGACTTCTGCAAATTCTTCCGGCTCTACATTAAAAACGGTCTGACCATCGATCAGCTCCGGCATTCCGGCATTCGGCTTTGCAAGAAGAGGTATTGTTGCATATTCTGCCATTTTTGCAATCGGCTCTAACATTGCCTCCGGACCAGTCGAACAGTTCATTCCTACTGCATCAGCCCCAAGACTCTGCATCACAACAACCGCAGTTACCGGGTCCGTTCCATACAGCGTTCTTCCGTCTTCGTTATAAGTCAGTGAAACCATGACCGGAAGATCACACACTTCACGGATTGCAAGCACAGCCGCACGGCATTCCTGCAGGCTCATCATTGTCTCAACCACAAAAAGGTCAGCACCGGCATCTGCAATGATCTTTGCCTGTTCTTTATAGACATCCACCAGATCCTCAAACATCAGATCTCCCAAAGGATAAAGCTGCTCTCCTGTCATGGTCAGGTCTCCGGCAACCAGCGCATTTGTGCCTTTTGCAGCCTCTTTTGACAATGCAACCAGCTTGCGGTTCATCTCCTCTAAATGATCTTCCAGACCATACTCTTTTAATTTAATCCTGCTCGCTGTAAAAGTCGGCGCAAATAAGATATCTGTTCCAGCCTCCACATACTGTTTCTGCAAATCAATCAGCACTTCTGAATTTTCCAGTATCCACTGCTCCGGGCATACTCCGACCGGCATTCCTGCTTTCTGTAAATTCGTTCCCGTTGCACCGTCAAGCAGTACCGGGCCATTTTTCACCAGCTCCCTAAATGCTTCTCTTGTCATGATTGCCAGTTCCTTTCTTCTTCACGTCTTTCTATCTTCTGCAATCTATCGTCTTTTGTTATCCAGTATAAAATCCGGCAGCTTTCTGCCTTTATCGCACTTTTAAAGGATTGTACCGCCCCCGGCAACGTATTCTCCATCGTACAGCACTACTGCCTGTCCCGGTGTCACTGCACGTACCGGCTCTAAAAATTCACAGTGTATCGTATCTTCTCCGGTTCTTGTCACCTTACACATACTTCCGCTGTGGGAATAACGGATTTTTGCCTTTAAAAGCATTTCCTCTTTGATATCCGGGATGGACATAAAATTAATATGATCTGCATCCAGTTCATAAGTAAATACATCTTTATTCTCACCGAGCACAACCTCATTTGTTTCCGGCCGTATCTCCGTGACAAATACAGGATGACCAAATGCAATACCCAGACCTTTTCTCTGCCCGATCGTGTAATGTGTGATTCCTTTATGTTTTCCAACCACAGTTCCATCTGTCAGGACAAAATTTCCCGGAGGCGGTACCTGATCACCACATTCTCTGTCGATAAAGCCCGCATAGTCATTGTCAGAAATAAAGCAGATCTCCTGGCTGTCTTTTTTATGCGCAACCATCAGACCAATCTTCTCCGCAATCTTACGGATCTCATCTTTATGATAGGAACCAACCGGCATCAATGTATGTGACAACTGTTCCTGCGTCAGATTGTAAAGTGCATATGTCTGATCCTTCGCTGCCGTTACGGAATTTTTGATCGCATATCTTCCATTGGAAAGCTTTTCAATCCTCGCATAGTGTCCGGTTGCAATATAATCTGCACCAATTGCAAGACTCCTATTTAACAGGGCTTCCCATTTTACATAACGGTTACAGGCAATACATGGATTCGGTGTCCTGCCTTTTAAATATTCCGCCGTAAAATAATCCATAACATTTTTCTTAAATTCCTGTTTAAAATTCATGACATAATAAGGAATTCCAAGGCGGTCTGCCACCCTTCTGGCATCATCCACTGCCGAAAGACCACAGCATCCACCGCTCTCCTCCTGCACAAACTCATCCTCATCCTGCCAGATCTGCATGGTCACACCGATCACATCATATCCCTGTTTCTTTAAAAAGTATGCCGCCACGGAAGAATCCACACCACCGGACATACCAACTACCACTTTCTTTGCTGACATTCTATTCTCCATTTCATCTATTTTAAATTTTACATATGAATCATTATTTTTACACATCATATATGATATTATTTGACCATACATCGCCCCATTGTGCAATCTTTTTTTCCAGAGCGCTTATTATTTTTTTGCAAAATTTATGAGAAACCCAAACTGAGTTTCTCATAAATAATCATTCTGACGTAACTTCTTATCGGTTCAGCCACATCATACCTATATGACAATTACTGTCTGCTTTTTTTGACATATATGAAACAGTAATATATTGTGATCAGATTTTAGAGTTATAAAGTTCCCCTCTTCTATAATTATAAGTGTAAGAACCTGTTTTCTGATAAGTGTTCGCCTTTGTTGCCTCACTCTTTGCAAAAGACTCTGCTCGCGCTGCCTGACGTTTTACTTCCGTACCATAATAGCTGTTATCCGCAAACATTACTTTCACTTTGCTCATATCTGCCTTTTTGAATTTCTCTTCATCAATGGTAAGCTTGTTATCTGCTCCTATGGAAATACCGATATCAGAAAGTGATTTGCGGTTTACATCCGTTACATTCACCATGCTTGCACCGGCTCTTAAAATACTCTTTGTATTAGAATTGCCTACCTCATCAATCAAACTGTTATAACTGTCTGTGAAATTCTTAACAGCTTTATAAATCGCATCCGTATCATAACCGGCTGTCTTATTTCCATCTTTGTCCGTCTTTGTCACTTCCTTAAACAAGGACTTATCCCCTGTTTCCTGAAGTGCTGCAACTGACTTTTCCACACCTTTTGCATCTTCTTCGACCGCTGCAAGTGTCTTAGTACTGTCTTTAGACGTCGATGTTGAGGAAGATGTTGTATCATCGGAGCCGCTAATCTGTCCGTTTTTACCATAATATGCATTTAACAGCTTAAAATAGCTGCCAGATTTAATCGTTGCCCAGTCACTGTAATTGATCCCAAGCATATCACTTCCTGACATACTGTTAGAAAACAATGAATTCTTAGATGACGTCGTATTTAACCCGGAGAACAAAACTCCCATCGAATATGAATTATAGCCGGAAATTGTTGCCATATATCTCACTCCTTTGAAATAATACAATAACCTGTTGTTGCAAATCAAAACATCCCTGTTTCTCTTTATATCGTCATTTTAGGCTGTTTTGTTTATATTTTCAAGTATTTCCCACAAACAAAACAGCCTTTTTTTGCATATGGATAACCTTACCAATTTTTTTGTATTATTTTCTGTTTTTTTGTTTTAAATTACTAAAAAATTGTTAATTTATTATTCATACTTTGTTCATATATGATTGATATACTAAATACAGTTAAAAAATACTTAGACAACTTGTTATAATATACTTGATAAATTTTTTTCATAATAGCCCGGGCGCCGAAAGGTGTCTGGGCACTCCTCATTTTAGGGAATTTTATATATTCTCAATCTGCCAGTCGATCGGCGTAATTCCATTTACTTTCAAGAAGTCATTTGCCTGACTGAAATGTTTACATCCAAAAAAGCCTCTGTATGCTGAAAGCGGACTTGGATGTGGTGCTTTCAGGATCAGATGCTTTGGATTGGTCAGCATCGGTATCTTACTCTGTGCAGGTCTGCCCCAAAGCATATATACAATTGGACGATCCTGTGCATTGACTGCCTGAATGATTGCATCTGTAAACTGTTCCCAGCCTCTTCCCTGATGGGAATTAGCCTGATGTGCCCGAACAGTCAGCACCGTGTTTAAAAGCAGTACTCCCTGATCTGCCCATTTTTTCAAATATCCGTTATTTGGAATATAACATCCAAGATCATCCTGCAGCTCTTTGTAAATGTTCTGCAGAGATGGTGGAATTTCCTTCTGTGATGGCAATACCGAAAAACTCAGACCATGTGCCTGATTCTCATTGTGATACGGATCCTGCCCTAAGATCAGCACTTTTACCTCACTAAGTGGTGTAAAATGCATTGCATTGAAGATATCATCTGCCGGTGGATAAATCACCGCCCTACTGTACTCTTCCTTTACAAATTGAAATAATTCCCTGTAATATGGCTTTTTAAACTCTCCCTGAATTGCCGGGAGCCAGTCATTTGTAATCATTGCCATGATAACACACTCTTTTCCCTCTTATTATCTTCTTACAGAAACGCCGCGTTCCGCTAAATAATCCTTCAGATCACAGATTTCAAGCTCTTTGTAATGGAATAAAGATGCTGCAAGTGCTGCATCCGCTTTTCCTTCGGTCAGGGCATCATAAAAATGCTCTTTGGTCCCCGCTCCACCAGAAGCGATTACCGGAATAGACACATTCTCAGCGATCATACATGTCAGTTCCAGGTCATACCCTGCCTTTGTTCCATCACAATCCATACTGGTTAAAAGAATTTCTCCAGCACCAAGCCGGTCAGCTTTCATTGCCCACTCCACTGCGTCAATTCCGACATCAATCCTGCCACCATTCTTGTAAATATTCCAGCCCGATCCATCTGCCCGCTTTCTGGCATCGATTGCTACAACTACACACTGACTGCCAAATTTATCAGCCGCTTCACTGATAAGCTCCGGGCGATTGATTGCTGAGGAATTGATGGATATTTTGTCTGCTCCCTCGCGGAGCAATGCTTTAAAGTCATCCACAGTACGGATACCACCGCCAACTGTAAATGGAATAAATACTTTTTCTGCCACCTTGCGCACCATATCCACAACGGTCTCCCTTGCATCCGAGGTCGCAGTAATATCGAGAAATACCAGTTCGTCTGCACCTGCTTTATCATAAGCCGCCGCAATCTCAACCGGATCTCCCGCGTCCCTTAAATTTACGAAATTAACACCTTTTACCACACGTCCGTTATTCACATCCAGACACGGAATAATTCGCTTTGTAAACATTTTTATCCTCCCGTCTTAAATCCCGGCAAAATTTTCTAGTATCTTAAGTCCGACTTTACTGCTCTTTTCCGGGTGGAACTGACATGCAAATATATTATCCTGTTCCACGGAAGCATGAATATGTGTGCCATATTCCGTAGTTGCCTTTACGATCATATCATCTTTTGCTTTCAGGTAATAAGAATGCACAAAATAAACGTACGGATTTTCCGGCAGTCCGGCAAACAGCCTTCCATTGTTCTGAAGATTCAGTGAATTCCATCCGATATGCGGTATTTTCAATCCTTCTGTATCCGGTATACGCAGAATCTGTCCATCTAATAAATGCAGACCTTCCACTCCACTGCTTTCCTCACTGCCTTCAAATAAAAGCTGCAGACCAAGACAGATCCCAAGAAATGGTTTTTTCTCCTCTGCCACTTCATGTATCACTTTATCCAGTTCGTATTTTTTTAACTGCGCCATTGCCTCACCAAAAGATCCAACTCCCGGTAAGATCACCTTATCTGCCTGACGGATCTCATGGAAATCCCTCGTTACCACACACTCCTGATGTAAAAAATCAAGTGCTTTTTCTACGCTTTTTAAATTACCTGCATCATAGTCAATGACCGCTATCATTTTTATTCCTCACTAAGTCCTGCATTATCCAGTATCTGATAAATCTCTTTTGAATATGTAGTCCGGTCTTTCGTGTCATACATTTCAAGTGCCTTTTGGACATCAATCTTAAATGCTTCTAATGCTTTTTCTGCTTCTGCCTGTATGTCTGAAATCTCTTTCCCACATCCAAGTTCTTTCGCATCGCTGCTGTATTCATCGCATCTTCCGATCGTATTGATCAGTGAATCTAATGCCATATCATAAACTTTCTGGTTCATCAGATTCTGGTATGCTCTATACTGACCTGCCGTATACGCAAGGATACGGTATTTTCTATAGGTATCCTGATCTTTCTCTTTTACCTCTAACCCTGCCACATCCTGAAATGCCTGCTCATAGTCACCCTTTGTATATGCATCTTTGGCATTTGAAAAGCTGCTTGAATAACCAACCAGGTTTGTTGCCAACACAACAAGAATAAGGAATGAAAATACCATTACAAAGATCAGAATTACCGGCACTTTCGGCAATGGCGGTGTCAGATCCGGTTCCTTTGGTGGTTTTGGTTTCTTTTCTTTCTTCGGTTTTTTCGGTTTTTTCTCTTTCTTTGGTTTCTTTTCTTTTTTCTTTTTCTCTTTTTTCTTTTTTTTGTCTTCTTCCGGATTCGGTTTTTCTTCTTCCTTCGGTGCATCCGATACATTCGGAATCTCTCCTAGTTCCTGCAAAATCTGCATATTTGGATCCGACATATCAATATCACCTGTATTTTCTTCTTTTATCGTCTCTTTTTCCGATGACGCAGAACCGCTTTCCTCATCTTCCTCATCTTCCCCAAAGAGAATACGCGATAATTTTTTTAAGAAGCTTTCTTTTTTCGGAGTATTTTCCCCACCATCCGCAGTAATTGCAGTTTCCTCTGCTTCGGCGTCTCCAAACGTGTCATCCCCGCCAATATCTCCAAAGTCATCCAGTCCGGCACTGTCCGCATCATCTATGCCAAAAGAATCACTTGGGACATCACTTTCATCATCTGCCGGATTTAGCGTCTGCGGCTGTTCCGCTATATCGGCATCCATAACACCATCAAGTGAATCTGGTTCTCCAACCCCGTCAAAATCACTCAGGCCATCACTTCCATCTGCTTTTGCAATATCTTTTGGCTGCTCATCCGGCCCTTTTTCTGTCTCCTGCGTCTGAATCGGATCTTCCTTGTTCATCACATCATCGACGCCCGGGATATCTCCAAGCGTGTCCATCATGAAATCATCATCGTCATTATGACCTGCCCCATCCACAATCTGATCTAAACCGTTAAAGAAATCATCCGTTTTTTCCTCTTTTGGTGCCGACTTCTCATTTTCCAGTTCCTTTTCAAACTGTTTTAAAAAATCATCTTCTGCTTCTTTGGAAAGTAAATCATTTTCCATATCGTTCATAATATCTTCCTCTGTCTGCATCGTTTCACTCCCGGTTTTTTTCTTCGTCTCCATGTCTTTTTCAGATATGGAATCCAACAGTCCATCCAGATAATCTTCTGTCCCGCTCATCCGATACCTCCGTCAAGCTTATAACTTAATTTGGGGATGTGACAATATATCACATCCCCTTCTTCGCTCCAACCTAATCAATGCTTTTATCAATTAAATTATCAATAGCCTCTACAAGATTGCCGATTTCAGGTTTTGTCAACTGAGCATCTGCCCCTAACTGTTTACCTTTGATTCTCATTTCCTCATTAACTAAAGATGAGAAAATAATAAGTGGTATCTTTTTCATATTATCATTTGTCTTAACAAGTTTGGTCAGTCTGTGTCCATCCATCATTGGCATCTCGATATCTGTGATAATACAATGAACCTTGTCACACACATTGCCCTCTCTTTCGAATTCGGTAAGCTTGTCCCATGCTTCCTGACCATTCATTGTCACAATCAGATTCGTGTATCCTGCTTTTTTCAGGCAATCCGTGATCAAACGGCTAAGCAGTGGTGAATCCTCCGCAATCAGGATTGGTGAATCACAACGTTCACGGCTTACCATATTGTCAACATCTGACACTTTCAGTCCTGTCTCCGGGCTGATATCAGATACAATCTTCTCAAAATCAAGGATAATGATCAACTTGTCATCCATCTTAATTACTCCTGTGGATGCACTGTTATTCTCCGTATTGATCGTTGAATCCGGTTTGATGATGGATTCCCACGATACACGATGAATACCAATTACTGCGTCTACATGAAATGCAATATTTAATTTATTGAAGTTCGTGATGATAAAAAGTCCCTTTCCATCTCCGCTCTCCGGCATTCCCAGACATCTTTTCAGATTAACAACAGTAATCATCGTATCACGTGGCATAAAAATACCTTCCACACTTGGGTGAGAATTCGGTACCGGTGTTACCGGCTGATACGTCAATATCTCTCTGATCTTCGCGACATTGATTCCATAATGATTATTTCCTAATGTAAATTCCAGGACTTCCAGTTCGTTCGTTCCTGACTCTAAAAGTATATTTGTATCCATTCCTATCTCTCCTCCCGCGTATCATCTGCTACGCAATTCGTCTCTTTTTCCACTGTATATAATTATATCACATTACTAATATCATTACAAAGTAATTTGATAATTTGTACCGCCGATATTTACAAAAAGATCGAGGCTGTCAACACTTGTCACACTGTCCGGCACCTGAAACAGTAATTCTGTATTTTCCGTTGCTCCTGCCGGAATTGTTTCCTGATACAAGGCAAAATCAGATGGAAGTATCGTATTTTCCTCATCTGCTTTTTCCTGTCCATTAACCATAACAGAGAATTTTGGCATCTTTGCGAAATTATCTACCGTTATATCTTCTGTTCCGGAATTTGTAATATCAATGCCAACAATCACATACGTCTTACCCTGTTCTGCATCCAGTGAGTAGTAACTGCCTTCCATATAATTCGTTGAAATCTCTGTCCCAGTATATGTGATCGTCAGATTCTCTTCCCCAAACAGTTCATCCAGTGTTGAAGTCTCTGTCGCATTCTGTTCCGTTGTACCATCCGCAGTCTGTTCTCCTGCAGCTGCATTGCCAGATGCATTCAGTGTAACCTCATCTTCCGTCTCCGTTGTCTGTGACTCATCCACCGTCTCTGTCTCCTGCTCATCATGGCTCACATTTGCAAGTCCATCCGGCTGGCTTGTATTAAACTTCGCCACAGCGTGTGCCGAATAATCTACGATCACACCTTCTTCATCTTCTGTTAAACTGTATGGCTGTTCTCCACATCCACCGAGCAGCAATGCTGTCACTGCCACCACTGCCGTTAATCTCATTTCCGTTCTTCTCATGGCATTCCTCTCAAAATATCTGTAAACATTAGAATGCATGCTCCACATACATTCTATTGTCATAAACTATATCCATATGTTAGCATTTTTGGTATCATTTATCAACTGAAAAAAAATGAAACAAGCCTATTTTTGTTATTCTTCCGCCACCCTGTTATTTGTCTCTAATTCAAACCAAAATTCCACACCATCCGCATGATTAATCACACCACACTTCTGATGGAAAGAATCCATGATTGCCTGAACAATCGACAGACCGATACCGCTGCCGCCATATTCCCTGGTTCTCGCTTTATCCACCTTGTAAAATTTGATCCAGATATTATCCACATCTTCTTCCGGTATTGGTTTCCCCGTGTTAAAAACGCTGACACGGACTTTATCATCTTTCTGTACACAGGTGATATCTATTCTCTTTTCCCCCTGTGCATAATGGATCGCATTACTCAGATAGTTTGTCACTACCTCTTCCACCTTAAATTCATCCGCCCACGCATACAACGGTTCCTGTTGTGTGAAATTAAGTGTAATCTCGTTCTGGTTCAAAAGGATTGCAGATGCATTGATCACGCCCTGGATCAGTTCTGTCAGATCAAACCGTTCCATGGTAATGGCCTCGTTGCCAAACTCAAGCTGGTTTAAAGTGAGCAGCTTTTTGACCATTTTATTCATTTTGTCTGCTTCATCCATAATAACCTCGCAGTAAAAGTCCCTGCTCTCCGCATCATCATTGATACATTCTTTGAGTCCCTCTGCATAGCCCTGGATCAATGCAAGCGGCGTTTTTAATTCATGTGAAACATTTGACAAAAATTCTTTTCGCATCTCGTCGATCTGTGTCTTTTTGTCAATATCGATCTGCAGCTGATTATTCGCACTTTTCAATTCGGAAATCGTGTGCTCTAACGTGGTCGACATTACATTCATGTATTCGCCTAACTCATCTACTTCATTGTGATATCTGCGTCCCGGCTGATATTTCGCTTCAAAGTCAAGTTCTGTCATCCGCTTTGAGATATCCGTCAGACGTAAAAGCGGCGTTGTAATGCCTCTTGATACAAACACGATCACAACTGCACTGATGATAGCGGAAACAACGCCCACCCATGCCAAAAAGGTATTGGACAGATTAACGCTTTCCCGGATACTCTCAAGTGCCGTACGCATCAGAATCAGATTGCCATTTGAGAGTGTCCCATAAAGGACTAAAAACTCTGAGTCTAATCTGGTATCCGTCTGTTTCTGGATGATGTAGTTATCCGACTGCATCAATACCGTTACCTGGTTCTGTTTTTCACCAAAAATAATGTTCATGAATTCTAACATCATTTTCTGTGTGTCATTCACAGAGGACCTTACGATCGTTCTGTCAGAACTGATAATCATCACCGTGATATTGCCATTTGCGCAGAGATTATCAAATGTTACATCAAAAGAACTGTCATCAAGTGTCCCTGCCTCACTCGCCTCATTGATCGTCTCAAATCCGGAAAGCAATGTATTTTGTTTATTGATTACATAATATGGCTCTAAAAAAACTGTATTAATAAACCAGCATAAAAGAAGTGTTCCTGTAACCAGACAGATACTGATCAGGATCAGCTGATGTGTCAGCGAACCAAAGTATTTTCTTCCCGGTTTTTTTTTCATTTTTTTCATCATTTATCACTGCCGTTTTCTTCTGCTTCGAATTTATATCCCATTCCCCAAATGGTTTTGATGTAATCTCCTTTTTCCCCGATCTTAGCACGCAGTTTTTTGACATGCGTGTCAATCGTTCTGGCATCGCCAAAATAATCATAATTCCAGACATGGTTAAGGATTTTTTCCCTGGAGAGCGCAATTCCTTCGTTTTCCATGAAATAGGTAAGCAGTTCAAATTCCTTGAAGCTTAATTCAATCTGTCTGCCATCCACCGTAACCGTGTGTGCAGTCTGATCAATCACAATACCTCCTATGGAAAGAAGTTTTCCTTCCTCCGGCGCTTTTCCACTCCTTCTTAAGATTGCACTGACACGCGCAACCAATATCTTCGGTGAAAACGGTTTTGAAATATATTCGTCCACACCAAGTTCAAATCCGGTGAGTTCGTCCTCCTCATCCCCCTTTGCAGTCAGCATAATGATGGGCACTTTTGAAGTTTCTCTGACCTCCCTGCACACATCCCATCCATTCATCTTCGGCATCATTACATCCAGTATGATCAGCGCAATATTTTTTTCCTGATAAAAAATGTCGAGTGCTGCTTCTCCATCCCCGGCCTCTAGCACCTCGTAATCTTCCCGGACTAGAAAGTCCCGGACCAGTTTTCTCATTCTGCTCTCGTCATCCACAACTAATATTTTTATCTTTTCCATCTTTCATCCTCATTCCTGACTATGGTTCTTCCATTGTATGTTCACGTTCATTTAAGGCAGCTTCCCTTTCATCAAGTTCCTGCTCCCATGCCGCGTATTTATCAATCAGCTTATTCTCATAATTTATAATCGTAGGACTGTTACTCGTTGATGCAATGATAAACATTCCAATCATGCTGACTGCAAGTATCACAGATATAAATAACGTTATCTCATATTTTTTTCGGTATCCATCTGATTTTTTTAACATTTTCTTTTCATTTGATTCTTTTTTCGCTGAAATCCTTAACTTTTTCCGAAGGCTTTCCTCTAACATCGGATGCGTCACGGAAATCGGGAGAATATCCCTGTTATTAATGGTCGGGTTCTGGATCAGATATTCCTGAAGTTCTTTTAAATAAGTATATCCAACCGCTGTTTCAAACAGCTCCTGCTTCACCATTTTGTTATATATTTCAAGTACCGTTTCCGGATGATGCATATCTGCGCGTTCCTCCACATAATGAATTCCCTGCGCTTCCTTTTTCGCCTGCTCAACTTCCGCTTCATCCGTAAAAACAAAACCATTGATTGTTATTTTTTTCTTTTCGGACATGACCATTCCTCTTTATATTTACCAGATTTATTTCATACACCTTTTGACACCTTGCTCTTAATTATAGAAAAATATGAAAAGAAATGCAATGCATTATTGTATTGTAATTTCTATATAGTATAATCGGTTTAGGAAATCAATTTGGGAGGTAAGCGTGAAAAATAAGATCGATTGCTTATTTTTCGCAACAAGCTGCTTAGAAATGAGGTATTTTATGAACAAAAATAATTTTGCACCGCTGCCGCCTATGGGGTGGAACAGCTACGATTACTATGACACAACCGTAACGGAAAATGCCGTAAAAGCTAATGCTAACTACATGGCTGCACATTTAAAGGATTTTGGATGGGAATATATCGTTGTCGATATTGAATGGTACGCAATCGGTGCCGGTTCCATGCGTGATAAATTCCAGTATATCCCATTTGCAGATATTGCCATGGATGAGTTTTCGAGATTGCAGCCGGATCCGGCTCGTTTTCCATCTTCCGCTGATGGAACAGGCTTTACACATCTTGCGGATTATATCCACAGTCTCGGTTTAAAATTTGGAATCCACATCATGCGTGGAATTCCAAGAACTGCTGCGCATAACCACTGTAAAATCAAGGGCAGTGATGTGACTGCCGATATGGTTGCTGATCCTTCCTCAATTTGTGGATGGAACCCGGATATGTACGGTGTCCGTGACACAGATGCAGGACAGGCTTACTATAATTCCCTGATGGAACTTTACGCTTCCTGGGGTGTTGATTTTATCAAATGTGATGATATCTGCAATACCAATATCTATCCAACGAATCCTTATTCTGCGCGTCATGAGATTGAAATGCTCTCAAAAGCAATCGCGCGCTGCGGACGGCCGATCGTTTTATCCCTGTCACCGGGGCCTGCGCTGATCGAACACGCCTGGCATTATGAGACTTACGCAAATATGTGGCGTATCACAGATGATTTCTGGGATAAATGGGATCTGTTAAAAGATATGTTCCACCGCTGTGAACTCTGGCAGAATCATGTAGCCAAAGGCTGTTACCCGGATTGTGATATGCTGCCGCTCGGCTGGCTTGGAAAGGGATTCGGGCACGAATGGTACACGAATTTTACACCAGATGAACAGCACACAATGTTAACGCTCTGGTGTCTTTTCGGTTCTCCTCTGATGCTCGGCTGTGAACTGACAAAGCTGGATGATTCCACACTCGCACTTTTGACAAACCGCGATGTACTCTCCATGTTAACCCCGGACTGTAAACCTCATCAGGTATGTCTCGACGATGAGAAAGCCATCTGGTGTGCGCACAATGCGATTACCGGCGAACATTTTACCGCCTTCTTCAATCTCTCGGACGAGGCACAGCCGATTTGCTGCAATATCGAAGCTCTCCGTGTCGGCGATGAAGCATGCGTCCATGAAAATGCCAGCCTGACAGAGCTCTGGAGCAAAGAAAAAACATCCGCATCCGGCAGTGTCATTACTGTTACACCGCCAGCCCACGGATGTCTGGTATTTCGTGTTGAAAACTGATCTTTGTCTTTGCCACAGGATGGATTCTTCAGGCATCCGGAGGATCACTCCTCCGGCATCCAGACACGCATCTGATTTTCTCCCCGGTTCGCCCACGCATAATAAGGAATTGCGGTCAGCATCACGTCTGTCCGCTTCGGGCGTTCCTCGGAATAAAGCGCGTCACTGCTCTCCATCCGGTATCCCGGCAGATGAATCAGCACATTTCCCTCCAATACACCTTCCATGCAAAGTTCTGTCCTGGCTTTGATCTCTCTTGGAATCCGGAGTGCCTGAATACACTCGCCATTGTCTACACCCTCAAAGCAGTAAACAACCGGTCCACGCATCAACGCAACACAGCCTTCATCTTCACGCACATTTGTATTTGCATATACTTTGCGTACCGGAAGATCAAATCTGAGTATGATTTCATCATTTTCCCCCCAGTTTCTCTTCAGATAGAAATAGCCGTCTTTCATATAAGATGCTGCATCTGTTTTTTCCCCATTCACTGTCACAGTAAGCGTATCCATACGGATATGGGATGGAATATGAATTGCCAGTTCAAACGGATCTTTCGTTTTTGCCTTTACCTGATAGGATACTTCTCCCTCCCACGGATAGCTGCTTTCTACCGTGACAACTGCTTTATCAAACTCTGCCGTCTGACCTAAAAACAGATGTGAGTAGAGCGTTGTTTCACTCTCACTCCACGCATAGATTCCAAGTGAGGTTACAAGGCGCACCAGGTTTGGAGGACAGCATGCACACGCATACCAGCCAGGACGGGTCGGCAGTACATGCTTATAGCCAAAAATCGTACCGGATGTTCCCGGATTGACTTCAAGCGGGTTGACATAGAAAAACTGTTTTCCATCCAGCTGGATACCGCTGATGGTTCCGTTATATAGCTCCCGTTCCATGATATCTGCGTAGATTCCAAGCGGCTTGATCTCTAACATTCTCCTCGCGAAAAAGATCATGCCGATGGAAGCACAGGTTTCCGCGTATGCCATGTCGTTTGGCAGATCATAATCAATCGTAAATGCCTCACCTTCCACAGTAGAACCGATTCCTCCGGTAATATACATTCTTTTCTTTACAATATTATCCCACAATGTCTGACATGCTTCATAAAGTCTTTGATCCTTATCTTCCCCGGCAAGATCTGCCATCGCCGTGTACATATAGACAGCACGCACGCTGTGACCTACCGCCTCTTTCTGCTCATAGATTGTGGCATGTGTCTGCGTATATCTCTGATCCAGTGGTTCTAAGCTATACTGTCCCCAGTGCTGCCAGCCTCTTTTTTTCTTTTCTTCGTAAAAATAATTTGGATTTTTTCCGCGTTCTTCCAGAAAATACCGTGCCATCTTTTTGTATTTCTCTTTTCCGGTTGCACGGTAAAGTTTCATCAGTCCGATCTCAACTTCCTGATGTCCCGGAATTCCATGCTCTTTTTCTTCTCCAAACATGGAAATAATATGGTCTGCCAGACGCTCCACAACATGAAGCAGTTTTTCTTTTCCGGTTGTCTGATAATATGCAACTCCTGCCTCCATCATATGTCCTGCGCAGTAGAGTTCATGGCACTCCTGTAAATTCTGCCAGCGGTGTTCCGGTTCTTTCACAATAAAAAAAGTATCCAGATATCCATCCGGCTGCTGTGCTTTTTCGATGATATCAATGATTTCATCCGCACGCGCCTCCAATGCTGCATCCGGTTTTACGGCAAGTGAGTATGCCACACCCTCTAACCACTTTGCGACATCGCTGTCCTGAAAAACCATACCGTAAAACTCACCTTTGCTTAAGCCCGCGGCAATACGGAAGTTTTCGATAGCATGGCTTTTTTCCACGCCCGGGACTTCGTCGTTTAATACTTTTTCCTGAAAGGGGATAACGGTATCGATCATGCGGTGCTGCATGGCAGACCAGAAAGTGTCGTGGATGGTTACCTGTTTTATGTTGATTTCATGGATGTTTTTTGACATAGGTTCTCCTTTTTGGGTTTTTGGCTCGGATTCGCGGACCGCGGTGGGAACGCAGGCGATGCGCGAATCCTACCTGCAGTGTGTTGGTTGATATGATTTCAGTTTAGCACGCGGGTGCGATAATACAATAGATATTTTAAAAAATATATCATAATTTCAGGCATTTGAAAGTATCTAAGCGCTTCCAATTTCAAACGCTTTTATATTATTCCTAATTTTGGGTACTACAAGCTTTCGGTGATAACCGCAAAGCCCAACGGGCGTGACAGTCCCTTTTTATTTCCATCGACTCTCATGCAGCCCTGCACGGTCGCAAAATCTGCAAAGTTCCAGACATGCTCGCCGATAAAGAATTTTCTTCTGTCAAATTCTGCATTCTGTCTCTTATAAAATTCTACCTGAAATTCTTCCGAAAACATTTCCGGTACACACTCATGGATTCCCGCTACAGCATCGGCACCATATTCCGTGATCATGACGGGTTTATTCTGTTTTTCCCAGAAATCCAGTTCCTGATTCAATCCATAGCAGGCAGCATCGAGATCACCGGACAAATTGTACCAGCCGTAATAGCGGAAGTGTATACTGTTTCCAATGATTATGCATATGTCCGTTGATCTGTACGCATTGGCCAATTCCTTTCCTCTGGTGCTCCATGCGCGATCCAAAATTAACACGCCCCATATTCTCCATCAGAATATCAAAATCTGCTCCTCTTTCAAATGTGACTTCCGGTATCTGACGGTATTTTGCTATAATATCGCGGTATCTGCGATATTTTTCCGTGATCTGTCCGTCTTCTGTCAAAAGTGCGTCATAGTCATAAGAAGTCACATTCGGATTCAGTTCATCATAGTAGTTCGAACCGTTCATAAATCCAAAATTCGTACCACCTTCGAACATATAAATATTAACATGGCCAAGTTCTAACATTTTATCGAGGTCTTTGACACTTTCCTCCAGATTCCCCGTCATATGTCCGCCATTTCCCCAATGATCGAACCATCCTACCCAGAATTCTGTACACATGAGTGGTCCACCGTAATTAATCTGATACGGCACAATTTTTTTCAACAATACATCATAATAGTCCTGCACATGTTTTCCTCTAAACACATCATAGTAAAAAATGGAGGTATGATACAATGGAGAATAGTGACATTTTTTGTCTTTTAGCGACTTTCCGGTTATTTATTTTTTGAAAGTGAATCCGCATAAGCGCGCGGCGACATACCGACATTTCGCTTAAATACTTTACTGAAATAATATTCATCCGGATAACCGACTTCCTGACCGATCACTCCGGTATGCATGGTTGTCTGTACGATCCTTATCCAGCAGACAGACATCCCCCGGTTTTAAGATCAGCGGCTTTCCATCCTCAAGCAGATGCATCTCCCCATGTCTTATAAAATATAAAATCTGTTCATCCCGCCCGGAGGACATTTTAATTCATAGGACGTAATTTCCTGAAATTAAAAAAACAGGGCGTCCCCCGACGCCCTGCCGTTTTCTTACTTATTCTTCTGACACTTTCTCAACTTCAAGTCCCAGTTCTTCTAACTGTTTTTGATCCACGATACCAGGTGCCTGTGTCATCAAACAGGACGCATCTTTTACTTTCGGGAATGCAATGACATCACGGATGGAATCTGCATGTACCATATGCATGACCAGACGGTCAAGTCCGTAAGCCAATCCTGCGTGTGGCGGAACACCATACTTGAATGCATCTAACAGGAATCCAAACTGCTCATGTGCGCGCTCTTTGGTAAAGCCGAGCACCTCAAACATCTTCTCCTGAATGTCATCCTGATGGATACGCACGGAACCACCGCCAAGCTCTGTACCGTTTAATACGATATCATATGCTTTTGCACGGACACTGCCCGGATCAGAATCAATCTTATCCCAGTCTTCCTCCATTGGCATGGTAAACGGATGATGCATTGCCATAAAACGGTTCTCCTCATCAGACCACTCTAACAGCGGGAACTCCGTTACCCATAAGAAATTATACTGGTTTGGATCAAGCAGATCTAATTCTTTCGCAAGTTCAAGACGAAGCGCTCCAAGCACGTTCCATACGATCTTATTTTTGTCTGCTGCAAATAATAATAAGTCTCCCGGCTCTCCCTGCATTGCAGATACCAGTGCCTTTAACTCATCCTCTGTCATGAATTTTGCAAAGGAGGATTTGTAAGTGCCATCTTCATTCACTGCAAGATATGCAAGTCCCTTTGCACCATAACCTTTTGCAAACTCAACCAGCTTATCGATCTTTTTACGCGGCATGCCAGCCTGTCCTTTTGCGTTGATACCACGGACAGAACCACCATTTTCCAGTGCTCCGGTAAATACACCGAATCCGCAGCCTTTTACGACTTCCGATACGTCCTGCAGTTCCATGCCGAAACGGATATCCGGTTTATCAGAACCGAATCTGTCCATTGCTTCTTGCCATGGCATTTGAATAAACGGAGGTTTAATATCAACACCTGCAGCTTTAAATGCATCTACAATCAAGCCTTCAACAACATTGATAACATCTTGTTGTTCTACAAAAGACATTTCCATATCGACTTGAGTAAATTCTGGCTGTCTGTCAGCTCTCAAATCTTCGTCTCTGAAACATTTTGCTATTTGGTAATATCTTTCAATACCACCAACCATTAACAATTGTTTAAAGATTTGTGGAGATTGAGGTAATGCGTAGAACTTTCCTTCTTGTACACGAGATGGAACCAAATAATCTCTAGCACCTTCCGGAGTTGTTTTAATCAAGATTGGAGTTTCTACTTCTAAGAAATCTAATTTATTCAAATAATTTCTGATAGCTTGAACAATATTGTGACGCATTACAAGTTTTGATAACATAGGTTCACGTCTCAAATCCAAATATCTGTATTTTAATCTAATATCTTCTGATACGTTGTCATCATCCAAAACAAAAGGTAAAACTTTTGATTCTGAAAGAATTTCTATTGTTTCAGGATACATTTCAACTTGACCTGTAGGATATTTTTCATTGTATGTTTCTTCAGGTCTTTTTGAAACTTTTCCACTAACTTTAATAACGTATTCAGTTTTTACATGCTCTAAAACTTTATGAATTTGTGGGTTAATTTGCGGATTAGCAACAATTTGGAAAAATCCGCTTCTGTCTCTCAACTCAACAAACAAAATACCGCCCAAGTCTCTGATACAAGAAACCCAGCCTGACAATGTAACGGTTTCATCGATGTTTGCCAAGTTAAGTTTTCCACACTCGTGGTCTTTAAACTTTGTTTTAATCATCTCTTATCTTCCTTTTTCGTCTATTTATATTGCAACTACAATATTAACAAAAACACAAAAAAAAGACTACAATATGTAACATTTGTAATCTTTTCTTGATTTTCTAGTGTTCGTCAATAATTTGGCAAGAGTGTACAATGTCCAAGTTTATATTATAACAAGGAACATGCTCTGGTTGATACTCAACCTTTGCTCTATTAGAAATTACGCAATCATAAATTTGTATAAATTTATTTCCGCAATTCAATGCATAAAATAATAAATTTTCATTTGTAGGATTTTTAACAACTGACGGAATAGGCAAGTATAATTTGCCTGTAATTAAATATTCTTCGGTTGTTAATAAAAGTTTTACATATTCAGAACTAGTCTGAACTGATGCTACATTAGTTGTATTTGTCGATTTTTTCATACTTTCACCTCGTTCAAGCACTAATTCTAACACGATTTTTGTAAATAGACAAGTAATTTATTTTCTAGTAAAATTTAGGTATGATTACATTTGATGTTCTAACACTAAAAGCCTTTATACAGGAACAAGAAGATTTCTTTAACGGTGCAAGAATAAGCAAAATTCAACAACCGACAAGGCGCGAATTTATTCTTACCCTACGAAACAAAGGAGAAACAAGACCTTTTTATATAAATATTTCTCCTGAATTTTATCATATTTGCTTTATGAGTAAGGATAATGCTCAAAAAAGACTTCTGGAGATTCCGCAAAAACCACCTATGTTTTGCATGCTTTTAAGAAAATATTTAGAAAATTCAAGAATTGCAAAAATAAACCAACCAAAAAATGAACGAATCCTTGAAATATTCATTGAAACATACAATGAATTGGGGGATTCCATATATTTTTGTTTAGCTATTGAACTTATGGGCAAATACTCAAATGTAATTTTGTATAACGCTGATACTGATGTAATTATCGGTTGCGCTCATAATGTCGGAGCTGAAAAAAGTCGAGAACGCGAAATTTTTGGCGGAATACCATATATTTATCCTCCCAAACAATCTAAATTAGATATTTTAAATTACGATGGGGAAATTGATTATGATAAATTATCCGAAAACTTTTATATGTTTTCAAATCACTTTGCAAACTTGTGCTGTGGAAAGGATTTATCGACATTAAGAAAATATGTGCAAGTTAAAAATACCACTCCTTGCATTTCTAAAGACTTCAAAAACTACAGTTTATATTCAGAGCTTTTGCCAAACGCAACAAAATTTGATTCTGTTAATGAAATGATTGATGAATATTATGCATATCATATTGCAGAAAACAAATTCAAGACTCTAAAATCTCAATATAAAGCAATCACAAAACAAAAGTTAAAAAAAACGGACAAATCTATAAAACAAATGGAATATAAACTCCTTTCCGATTCTGATAGTGACAAATACAGACTTTTTGGAGATTTGTTGATGGCTAATCTTTATAATTTGCAAGATTTTTCAAAAATAGCAAATGTTTTTGACTATGAAAATAATAAAGAAATAGAAATAATATTAGATGAAACAAAATCAATAAAAGAAAATGCTAATAAATTTTATAAACTTTATACAAAAGCAAAAACTGCAAAACAAAAGCTAAACGAACTTATTGAAAATTTATCTGTAGAAAAACTAAACCTGGAACAAATCATTTATTTCCTTGAAACCTCAGTAAATATTGCTGAATTGATGGAAATATCATCTGAAATAATTGAAAAGCAAGAAAATAAAAAAAATGTCAAAAAAGAGAAAAAAGTAATTGAGATTTCATTAATAGAAACCGAAGATGGATCTCGAATGTATATCGGCAAAAACAATAAGCAAAACGATTATATAGTTTCAAAGTTGTCTAATGATGAGGATTTATGGTTTCATGTTCATAATTGCGCAGGCTCTCACATCTTGTTAAAATCTCAAAATATAACAGATGAACTCATTTTCAAATGTGCACAACTTGCAAAACAATATTCC
>ERZ1108170.438-NODE-438-length-33658-cov-4.097938_pt1 | contig 33658 bp, 32 predicted proteins | sample MGYA00403705_ERZ1108170 | MGnify/ENA primary metagenome ERZ1108170 (study PRJEB35170, sample SAMEA104062422) | human gut metagenome | biome: human gut; feature: human-associated habitat; material: faeces | place: Denmark | collected 2012-06-15 ...
GATTCCGGAAGTCCCCAGAGCCTCGATTTTTCTGGATAACTCCACAGAATCAAATTCCCTGCCATCAATCGCAAGTGCAAATACAAATGCTCCCTCTTTTGCTTCTTTATCAAGACGACTCAGAACACGTTCTGCCTCTTTTTCTTTAATCTGATTCTCTACAGTATCACTCGCATTTTCGGGCGTCTTTTCGTCCGCAACTTCGATAATGTCTACAGTAACGGCTTAATCGTTTGCTGTACTCTGCGATTGCATCCCTGTAAAACTTTTCTTTGATCTTTCCTACACATAAAATTGTAACTTTCATAGTTCCTCACATAGTTTTATTTATTCTCTCCACGGAATTATGCTGCGAACTCATTTATCCTTATTCTAGCAAATCCGCTTGCATGCATCTACATTATAATTTATACTAAAATTACTTGAAAAACAATAGATGTTCATTCATCTGGAAATGAGGAAAATTATGTCACAGAAACCATTTGATATCAGCAACAATGCAGCCGAGAGCAACTTAGCACCGTCTCACGCATATGTATCAAAGAAAACAAAAAAAGATGATGTCACATCCACTGCATATACATTTACGATCGTAAGTGTCATTGGATTTATTCTTCTGATCTTATTCGGACTCGATCTGCTTCCTTTTCAAAGTGCTGCTTACTCTAAAACAATGATCCTTATTGTTATGGGTGTGATGTTTGCTATTTTTCTTTTTGTCGGCATACGTTCATTTATGGAATTAAAATCTCTTTCAAACGCCGCTGACCGTGAGGAACAGCAGCTTGAAGAAATCTGTCAGTGGTTTTTAGATACATATACGGCAGAAAAAATCAATGCAGATGCCGGTATCTCAGACGAATCTGAAGAGCAGAATTATTTTTTGCGTTATGAAGTCATGAGGGGATTGCTTCTTGAAAAATATCCGCAGACGAATGCCTCACTTATTGATCACATCATAGAAACAATTTATGATAAAAAATTTTTGGCATAGTGCTTTTTTCTGTCAGATATATGTGTTATAATGGATAAAATATTTGAATATATGAGGTGGCTATTGTGAAAATACTTGAAGAGAAGATTCTTTCTGAAGGAATTGCAGTCAATGAAGATATTTTAAAGGTAGACAGTTTTGTAAACCATCAGGTAGATCCTGTTTTGATGCAGCAGATCGGTGAGGCATTTGCCGCACATTATAAAGATTGCGGAGTAACAAAAGTTGTAACGATCGAAAGTTCCGGTATTGCTCCGGCTCTTATGACAGCACTGGCACTGAATGTTCCAATGATCATTTTGAAAAAACAGCCTTCTAAGGTATTAAATGATAATCTGTTTCAGACAGTAGTCACTTCTTTTACCAAGGGGACAAGCTATGAACTGACCTTATCCCAGCAGTTTATCAATGAAAATGACCATGTATTGATCGTGGATGATTTTCTTGCAAACGGCGAAGCTGCAACAGGAGCAATCCGCCTGTTGCGCAAAGCACATGCAACGATCGCCGGAGTCGGTATCCTGATTGAAAAATCATTCCAGCCGGGACGCGGAAAATTAATGGAACAGGGCATTGATGTATACTCTCTCGCCCGCATCAGTAAACTTGGAAAAGATCTGATTGAATTTATTCCGGAAGAATAATAGAAAATATAAATAGCGGTAAGAAAATATGCCATCAGGCTTTTTTCTTACCGCTATATTTAAATAGAAGAGAATCTACTTATGGTTTTATAGTCTGAATCGTTCCGTCCTCATTATATTGAAGTTCACAGTATTTCACACAGCGCATACTGTTAACTCCTCCGGACAACTCACAGTCATGATAAAAAAGATACCATTTTTCACCAACCTGTACGATGGAATGATGTGTTGTCCAGCCGAGTACCGGTTCTAAAATTACACCTTTGTACTGAAATGGTCCCATAGGATCGTCTCCGACAGCATAAACAATTTTATGTGTAGTTCCTGTCGAATAGGAAAAATAATATTTTCCCTGATATTTGTGCATCCATGGTCCTTCAAAATATCTCCGGTCTTCGTCTCCTGCTTTTAAAGGCTCGCCATTTTCATCTAAAATGACAATTTCTTTTACATCTTCTGCAAAGCCAAGCATATCATCTCTTAATCTCGCAACTCTTGGTCCAACTGCATTTTCATCCGGATCTGGTTGTAAAGCGTCCTGCAAAACGTGAAAAATTCCTTTGTCAAAAAAGCTAGAGTTTATAAGGGTTTCAGCCATTTTTGACAAAGGAATTAAAACGTGAAAAACATGACTACAAAGGAACTGAACAAAACAACAAAAAAGTCTTTCAAATGCTGATTTTATAAGGGGTTCAGCGATTTTTGAAAGACTTTTTGTTTTTAGGACAAAGGAAAAGTTTTTTATGGGTTATTTATAATCCAAGTTATCAATTTTAAAAGATTCTAATGATTTTAGAATCTTTTTTTCAATGTAAGCCGAAAGAATTTCAGCATCCTTTTCAGTATAATTCTTTATATCAGTTTTTTTATAAAAGTTATACATAGCATCCAAAATATCAGAAATATCTTTTATATATGTTTTTCTGCTATGTTCTTTTATGTTTGTATTGTTTAATATATCAATTAAAATTCTTACTGTTTCCCCAAATTTTTCATTTTGAAGTTTTCTAACTCCATTAAAGAATTCAGATGCATTTATTGTCAATTCCCAATCTATTTCCCCTTTGGATAGCTGTTCATATGGTACATTATATAGTTCTGAAATCAGTTTTAAAACACTATCTGATGCATTTTCCTTATTTGATTCTATTTTACTCAAATGTGGTCTTGATATTCCAATACTTTCGGCAAACTGTTGTTGTGTCATGTTATTTCTTTTTCTTATCTCTTTTATTTTTTCACCGATTGATTTATTCATTCTTTTTACCTCTTTATGTGTGAAATATTACATTTTTATATTGACATGTGTGTGTCATTACACTATAATTTAATCATAAAATGTAACAAAACACACATTTATTATATTTGCTTTATTACATTTTATCAAGTTATTTTTTGAAAGGCGGTGATGTATGACATGGCTACAAAATTGGATAATAAGACACCTCTTGGAAAGTTAATTTTAAAAAACTTATATCTAAAAGGGAAGAATCAGGAATGGTTAGCGGAACAAATTGATGTAAATCCTAATCACATTTCTGTATTATGTTCAAAAATTAAATGTCCTAGGATTGACACACTGATGAAAATATCCAAAACACTAGATATTGAGATGTCAGAACTATATCAAGCTGTTTCTCAAACTATCGAAAGCAAACAATAATTCTCAACATATTTGTCAAAGGTGGTGTTACAGCATGATATGGTTATCAACCAAGGAAGCCGCCGATCTGTTATCATATTCAGATAGAGCAGTAAGAAACAAGGCAAAAAACGGAGAATACACACACCGTTATATTCCATCGGCTACAGGTCAAGGCGGTAAGAAAATTGAAATTCTTTTGGAATCTCTTCCAGAACAGGCACAAAAAGCCTATCTAAACAAACATGGTGAATGTCAGACCGTTTTCAATACGGATTACACCAGTACAAAAGAACAGCGAAAAAAAGGCGAGTGGAGAGCCTTAGCAGTTGCAGAATATAGAAAGTTTTTAAAACAGTCTATCAAAGGGGGAATGACAAAGAAAACGGAAATCATGGACTTATTTGTCCAACAATGGAATAGTGAACAAGATTTTCAGATTTCAAAGAAATCATTGTATGACTGGATGAAGAAAAGCAAGTCAGGACAAGTAGAAAAACTGATTGATAAGAGAGGTGGTTATAACAGAGGACAAAGCTCAATTCCTGAATATTACAGGAAAAAGTTTGATTCCTTATATCTACAACAGACAAAACCAAGCATAGAATCCTGTTTTAAAGAAGTAAGACTGGAATCAAGTCTGAAGGGCGATTATATTCCCGGAATCAAAGCTTTTCGAAATTATGTTAAGAATATGAATGATTCAATAGTTATCAGATCAAGGGAAGGTCAGAAAGCTTTTGATGATAAGTGTATGCCATATATAGAACGGGATTATTCACTTCTACATCCGAATCAGTTCTGGGTATCAGACCATCATCTATGGGATATATTTGTCAGGGTTCCGGACAACAAGGGCGGTTGGAAACTAGAAAGACCTTGGGGAAGCTACTGGATGGATATGAGGACACGCAAAATGATGTCAAGCATTATCCGAACTGAATCGCCTAACTCTGATGTTGTCCTGTGTAGTTTCAGCTTAGGAGTTGAACACTTCGGAATTCCAAACGGTGTCAGGCTTGATAATGGAAAAGATTACAAAGCTCGTGATATGTTTTATCCAGAAGGACACTATATAGTTTCCGAAGAGGATGAAAAGAAGATATTTAGTAGTCTTGCATCCAACTTGCAGATAGAAGTAACCTATGCGATTCCGTACAATGCCAAAGCAAAACCAATCGAAAGAGTGTTTAACACATTTGAGGAACAGTTGGGCAAGAAGTACCCATCATATGCAGGAAGCAATGCTAAAAAACGACCAGAGGATTTAAAAGAACTTAACATAATGGATGTGATTACACTTGAAGAATTCATAAAGCAACACAATCAGTATGTATATGAAATTTATAACGAATCGGGTCATTCAGGAGATGCAATGTATGGGAGAAGCCCTAATCAGGTATATGCAGATGAACCTTTCACAATTCGCAGGGCATCAAAAGAAGTATTATATTTTAGCCTTATGCGTGTAAAAGGACAGCGTACCGTACAACGGAACGGGGTTACATTTAATGGTGTCCACTTCTATAATGATAACTGTATCAATTATATCGGTCAGAAAGTTACTGCAAGATATGACCCTACAAAACCAGAAATTTTATATATCTTTGATACAAATGAAAACTTTCTATTTGTAGCCGAAGAGATACAAAAACAGGGATGGAATCTAACTGCAGAAGATTACCAAAGGGAAAACCATCGTAAAAAAGTAGCTAAACAGAAAGCATTAAATTCTTATACAGCTGACAACGTGGTAAGAAGCACCGAAGCAATCGGTGAAAGGCTGAAACGTCAAGCCGAAAGCATGGAACGGACAGAGGTCGCAAAACCTAAAACAGTTGAAATTGTCAGAAACGAAAAGATTGAGGAGAATATCAGGCGCATTTCAATGTCTGATATGGAGCGGAACTATGAGGATATTCTCAATAAGAACAAGGCAAGAAAAAGAGCTGTGTCAGACAGGCAGAAGGAACTTGCTGATAAGTTTAAAAAGAAAATGCTTGATAGGGCATACGAAAAGCAGGCATAAGAAAGGAGAACTATGAACAAAGTAGAAATAGCACACACACAGACACTTGATGATATTATCATGGCGGTTTCTTTTGCAGAAGCCGCAGGGGATATATCACTAATTTATGGGGATGCAGGACTTGGGAAAACGGTTTCTTTAAAGCAATACACAAAGATGCACCCTGATGTAATCTACATAGAATTAAAGGATTGTGACAAGTCAGTAAAGGGAGTTTGCGAAAAGATTCTTTCCTGCATCGGAAAGTTGCAACGTGGAACGGACAGGGTTCTTGTGGATGCAATAACAGATTACCTGACAGCCACACCAAAGCTGATTATCATTGATGAAGCTCAGCATCTTTCCATCAGAGCATTGGAAAACCTTAGGGCAATCAATGATGTTACAGAATCTGGAATTGTTCTTTGTGGTAATCCAACAGTATATGACAGGATGCACGGAAGGGGGAAAGCCCATTTTGCACAGCTTTATAGCCGAATTGGGATTCGTAGGCATATAATAGAGCCATCATTGGAAGATATAACAGCTATTTTTAATCCGTATGCACTGGATAAGGAAAGCCTGTTATATCTCCATGAATTAGCTTTACAGCGTGGCGGTATCAGAAATTGTGTAAAAGTTCTTAATATTGCGTTACAGTTTCGAGATAATGAAAAAGAACCTCTTAATATTGACCACCTGCAATCAGCATACCAGCTTAGGAATGGCGAACAATAAAAAGAGGTATAGGGAGTTGCAGCTCCCCATACCGATTATAAAGCCTTTTAACATATTTAACAAGATTTTTGTCAGAAAGGATGGGAATAAAATGATTGATATGGAAATAAGTAAGCCTCTGGATAAAGCATTAAATTTCAACCAAGAAAACTTTTTTGAGTATATGGATGTTCTTTTACATAATATGAATACTGAAATAATCGGAAGTCAATCCATGAAAACCACAAAAAAACTTTATAAATATATTAGATCATTACATCTTGCGGATACAGAGAATATTGTCTTTGAAGTTGAGGATATGGTAAACACAGCACTTTCCGATAATTCAAAATATGCATTCAAAGCCGGATTTATGGAAGCCTGTAGGTTGATGAAGACGTTACAGTCTTTTTAAATACTAAATATACCACTATACCCCCGTTATAACGCGTTATAACGGGGGTATTTCTATGTCTATGTAGAAATTTGCATATATTATAAATCAAGGCAATTTGGAGTCTTTTACAATGTTCCTGATTTGACTTGGTGTTAGGTTATACTTTCGGGATAGTTCTGATATATTACATCCATTGTATTCCTGAATGATAAGACGTTTTCTTGTGTTTCGCAAAACACTTTCCTGCATCGGAAAATAGAGTTCATCCCCCATAGCATACCGACACAATTTTAAAAAGTTATCCAGTCCAATCAGGCTGACAACAGGCTGATAAGTCTCAGATATATCAGATACATCCACATGTTTCAAAAGTCTGTTACTATCCATTTGAATCACCCCCACATGCCATACTTAATAAAGTCAGATTTGCTCATGTTTAGCATCCTGCAAATCTTTTCCTGAATATCATCTAATTTGGAATCGTCTTGTAAAGGTGGTTTCAAAGAATTAACAATAGGCATCATACCATTTATGGCAGGGGGATTTGTCAATGCAACCGAATGAAGTTGTGAAGCTTTGTGGTCTTTTTTCCTAACCAGTACAACAGGAGAAAGATATCTGTATTCCCTATTCTTTAAATAATTTCTTGCTTTTTTAGTCCATTCCACTTTTGCAAATATACCATCACTTTTTAGAACAAGCTCTTTAATCCATCCACCTGCTGGAGCCTGCACATCCATTAAAGTCTGATGCTCGTAGTCAATCACTATATCAATTGCCCTGTGTTCCATGTGTTCCTTCATCATATGGAAACTTTCATTGTCTACTAGAAAATCCCCTTTTTCTGATGATACATAACCTAATGGAAGCACCCTGATATATTCAGGGGCTTCCGTCAAGTTTGCAGTTTGTGACAATATTTCGGTATACACTTCCATATCAATCACCTTCTAGTCTTCAGTGGTTCCGGTACTTCCATACGCTAACTGCCATAAACCAAATCCAACATTATACCTTGCTTTGATTCCGTAAATAACTTCATCATCAAAGAAAATATTGTCATCATCTTCCTTATTCTTGCAGACCAACTTTGCTTTTTCTCTTTCCTGAAATATAAACGGCTTAATGTACCGCTTGGTACAGAATAAGTACCACTGTTCCGCATAGTCTGACAATTCAGGAACAACCAGAAGATCACAGGTATTTTTATTTACATTAGAGCTTCCTGCAATCAGGTCAGCAAATAAAAGTTCTCTTGCAATAGCTTCATTTTGCGGGGCAACAACCAAAAGATCAGGAACAATGTTTAATGATTTATGCGATTCACCCTTAATCGTCATCATTTGCGCCCTTGCTTCTGCATAAGATTTTGCATTCAACTTTTTATTACCCATGTTTGACTGTATGCCTTTATCTCTTCCACCCATTGGATGTTTGTCACAGAAAAAGTTGACTCCATCATAACATTTTTGAGAAAAACCATTCCCCACCAAGTCAAAGATCAGCGAATCTGGATGTTTCTTTGCAGATAATCCCATTTCAGAAATAAGCGGTGCATAAACCCCAAACTGATCATCAGCAATATCATTGACCGGAACTTTAGTTGTCAATTCAAAAGTTCTATTTTTGATCGTATATTCATGTGCAATCAAGTTCTGTATTTCCCTTGAACCGACCCATTCCCTCATGTTTGGAATCTGCCCCATCCATGCGTAAGTTGTTTCCCTTGTTTCAGACGGAACAACCATAGCAATTTTCGGATAGTTAACAGGTGTCTCACTGAATGCCTTGTTAAATGCCGCTGAATATCCGGTAAATAAACCGTTCAAGTTCTGCTGATTTATTACCATTCCAAATCACTCCCTTCTGTCAGATTGTTCTTAACCCACACAATTCGGTCTGTACCGTCCTCAATATCAATCGGATCATCACTCACTTCAATTCCTTCAATAATTCCGGCTTTAGTTTTGTTGATATTATCCAATGTAACTGAGTTTTTTCCTAAAAAGTAGCAGGCTCTACCAATGTCACTTTCGGAAATATTTTTACTGGTATCATAAAGCATATGGCAACCATCTACACAAATCACAGCCTGATTTCCATCAGCCTGATCAATGATTTTGGCGGCAACTCCTACAGTAAAATAACCACTTTTTTCTACAGGTTTTCGGGCGAGTAATGTTCTTGTGTTCACAACAACAAAGTCGCCTTTTTCAATAACTTCTCCTTTTTCAACAATGAACATAGAAACATGTTCATTAGATACATTAAAAAATGAGTTGCTTCTTAAAAAAGCACTAATTAACTTCATAGTCAAATCCTCCTTAATTTTCCATCTGAATTTTTTCTTTTAACTCCCTGAATAGGCAAGAAAATTTTTCCTTAATTTCAGGATACTTTTTGATTTCATCCATTATATTAGATTCAAAAGCTTCAAAAGCAAGTTGCATCTTCTTTTTGTAATCTAGTTCAAGACGTTCTCTTGCAATTTCCGCTTTATTTAGCTCTACAAGTAACCGCCCGGCTTTCTCAACTGGCATTTCATTAAATTCTTCCTCGGCAGTTGCAATTTTCTGCAATAGTCCGCTTTTTAAAATGGCTGTTGTTGCTTTGCTGGCATCAAGTTCGCTTTTATCTCCAATATAATCAATAAAAAACTTTGTCCGTTCTAAGTCATCAGAAACACGTTGAGCCGCCTGATATATTTTTACCGCATAGTTAGAGATTGATGAAAGGCTAATTTTCATGTCATGCTCTGTTTCAAGCCAATGTTGAATATCAGAATACTTCATATTTTCATTTAGAAGCATATCATTCACTTGATCTAATACATCTTTAGGCAACTGGTACATCTTAGAATCAGAACGAGGCTTTCTGACTTTTTCCATCACAGATCAATCCCCATTTCCGAATTGCCGCCGCTCTCTATGAAACGAATTCCTTCGGCGGTAAGTCTGATAACCACATCATCATCCAAAGCATTGAACGCATCTGAATTATTTGAGAACTGAATCAGATTACACTGCTCTAAATAATAAAGCTGATCGGAAATGTCAGGTGTGGTAATCAAACCACATGACATCATTTTGTTGGTCAATGTTTTTGCCGAAAGGGAAAAGTGATAGCCTTTTACAAGACTTCTCAATATGTACCCTCTGATTGAAGCATTGATCTCAGAATTAGAAAAAACACCCATTTGCATCACTCCTTTCTCACGTCATACAAGCTATTTTTAGCTTGCATCAAATACCTTTAACTTATTTTGGACTAAGTTTAAGATATTTTGAGAAAAAAGCAACCCAAAGGGGTGGTTTTTCACGTTTTATAGGGCATATTTCAAGGTTTTTTCACGTTTTGTTGGGAACTTCACACTGGTTCTGTGGCATTTTCATCAAATACTCCGGTTTTCCATTTTTCCAGTTGTCCGCCCCATAAGCCGCCAAAATAAATATATGCCTCATGATCATCATCTACCAGTACAGCAGGATCTATGCTGAAACTTCCTGCTATATAATTTTTCTCCGGGATAAATTTTCCGGCAGGTTTATCGGATACTGCAACACCGATACGGAAAATGCCTTCCTTATCACGTGCCGGGAAAAAGAGATAATATTTTCCATTTTTATATGCCGCATCCGGTGCCCACATTTGTTTTGATACCCATGGAACTTCATCCATATGCAATACTTCACCACAGTCAACACATTCACTGTCTACATTATCCATACAGAGAATGTGATAATCTTCCATATTATACTGGTCTCCATTGTCATTGTCTTCACATTCATGCTGCAGATCGTGTGAAGGATAAATATAAATTTTTCCTTCAAATACATGTGCAGATGGATCTGCAGTATAAATATTTTTTACCAGTGGTTGTTTTTGTTTTGCCATTCTTTTTCTCCTTCAAATCTTTTTATGATTATATATATCATGCTAACATCAGCCTTTTACAGCACCCGCAGTCAATCCGTCTACGATCTGGTTGCTAAAACAGCAGTAAACAATGATTGTCGGCAGGATTGCAATGATAATCGCAGCAAACATCTGTGTATAATTTGTATTATAAGGTCCTACAAACTTGGATAATGCTACCGGCAGTGTTTTTTTTGCGTCATCTGAGATAAATACCATTGCTAAAAGAAGTTCATTCCAGTTCCCGACGAATGCCATCAATGCTGTTACAAAAATACCTGTTTTGGATAATGGCAATGCAATGGATGTAAATATTTTATAAATAGAGCATCCATCTATGCAGGCAGCCTCAAACATTTCATTTGGCATATTTTTGAAAAATCCTGTCATAATAAAAATCGTTGTAGGCAGTGATATTACGGTATAAGGTATGATCAAACCAAGCAGACTGTTATATAAATGCATATTTGAAAATGTTTTAAATAATGGTATTAAAATACAGTGGATCGGAACCATCATTCCGATCAGGAAATATGTCATAACTGCACCGGACATTTTAAAACGCAGTCTTCCGAGTGCAAAACTTGCCATACAGCCTATGATAATATTAAGGATTAATGCGGTAACACATACAATAGCTGAATTTAAGGTTGCAATACCAAGTTTTCCGGCAGTCCATGCAAAAATATAGTTTCCAAGCTGGATTTCTTCGGGCAATGCAAATGGACTTTTAAAAATTTCTGTGTTCGTTTTCAGCGAGACAAAAAACATCCATACCAATGGTGCTAAATAAAGAAAAGCCATCAATACAAGGAATATATAGATCACGATTTTCCATGCCAGTGCTTTCTTATTTCCTTTCATGTAAATTTCCTCCTTACATTTCATAGTTTTCTACTTTTACAAACTTATTAATGAAAAATGTAACCAACAGACATAAAATTAAAAGCACAACACCGATCGTACTTGCATATCCGTATTTAAAATATTTAAATCCCTGCGTATAAAGATGTGTTGCAAGAACTTCCGTCTGATGATTTGGTCCGGCTTCTGTCATGTTAAAGATCAGATCAAAGAATTTTAATGCGCCAATGCAGTTTAAGGACATTGCAATCGCCATCATTGGACGGATCAATGGCATGGTAACATACCAGAAAGCTTTTGTTTTAGTTGCTCCGTCGATATAGGCAGCTTCATAAAGTGATTTATCGATTCCTGATATCTGTGCCATATAAAGCATCATAGATTGTCCTACATACTGCCACAATGCAACAAATGCGATCACTTTCATCGGAAGTGTAATATATCCGCTGACATCCATCAGCCAGAGTGGTCCTTCTATTCCCCATGTTGCAAGAACCTGATTGATACCAAGTTTTGGTGTAAAAATAAACATCCATAACAGTCCGAGTGCTGCTGATGAAAGTACACATGGCAGATAATATATATTCTTAAAAAGGTCTCTTCCTTTTTTTATATTCGTAAGTAATGCTGCTAAAAAAAGACCAACAACAAGTTGTGATACTACGGAAAAAATCATAAAAAATATTGAATTTTTCAATGCGATCTGCATTGTTGTATCTTTCGTAAACAATTTAACATAATTTCCAAATCCGATAAATTCGGGTTTCGATAACGCATCCCAATCACAGAGAGAATAATAAATCGACTGGCAGATTGGTATAAATAATACCAGGGTAAAGAGAATTATTCCCGGTGCAAGAAACAGACAGATGGCTTTTTTATCCCGTAATAGTTTATCCATAAAATTTCCCCCATCAACACATTCATTCTATTTGTGAACACGGGATCCATAACAGATCCCGTGTTCAGGTAATTCAGCTATACATTATTTATTCCAGACATTTTCCTTATAAAAATCTTCAATGATCTGTAATCCATCTTCTACTGAATTGTTTCCAAGATAAATAGAAACCATTGCATCATCAAATGTTGAACCGGCTTCTGTGGAAGCAAGTGATTCATTATAGAATCCAAATGTTCCGGTTGCTTTTGCAAAGACATCCATCACATACTTTAACTGCTTTGGAGCTTTATCATAATCAATATCAACACTGGTAACCGGAATCTTTCCACCGATCTCTGCTGTATATTTCTGTGCAGTCTCATCAGTAAAATATTTCATTAATGCAATACATGCATCCGGATGCTCCGTAGTAGAGCTCATTGCAAGGCTGTCTGTTTTTGCAATGATACGGTTTGGATCGTTACCGCCTTCAATGGCCGGGAACTGGAATACACCGCATTTTTCTTCAAAATCAGGATTGGAACCATTGATCTGTGCGATTGCCCAGGAACCCTGAATTAAGATCGCAGCCTCACCATTATAAAAGTTTGCAGTTGCAACATCATTTGTATCTCCTGCTGCTGTTGGCTGGAAATATTTTGATAACTCAAGCATTTTATTTGCTGCATCCTGGAACGGCTGATCAAGCCAGCTTGCATTACCTGCTGCAATTGCATCAAGATCTGCATTTTCTCTGTCGCAGAGATATCCACACAACATTGATAAACACCATGCTGTTCCTGCACTGATCGTAATCGGAGTATAACCTTTTGACTGAAGTGTCTCACATGCTGCAAGAAGATCATCGTATGTTTCCGGAACATCTACACCGGCATCTGCAAACATTTCTGTGTTATAAAATACACATGCTGCTGCAAGATTGGTAGGTACTGCGTAAATTTTTCCGTCATAAGTCTGTTTATCAAATACACCACCGTTAAACGTATCGTACCATCCGTCTTCATGCAAATAATCTGTAAGATCAGCCGCAACCCCCGGCTCCACATAATCTGTAAGATTTGGTCCAGGTGAAACAATAAATACATCCGGTGTCTGATTGGAAGCAACTAATGCATTTAATTTTGTATAGTATTCTTCCAGATTTGTTGTGATCACATTACAGTGATAAACCCCCTCATAATCTTTGTTGAATCTGTCGATGACATCTTTATAACCCAATGTGATAAGATCTTCCGTTGCCTCCATGTCATCCCAGAACATCCAGGTAATCTCTTCTACATCCCCGTCTGTTTTTGTAGTGCTCTCCTCTTTCTGGTCTGTTTTTTCAGCAGCTGCAACTCCTGATTCAGACGAAGCATTTGTGTTTACCCCGGTATCAGTAGATACTCCACAACCTGCTATTGTTCCCATTGCCATCAATAAGGAAAGACCTGTTGCTAAAACTTTTTTTAACTTCATATGTAACCCCCTTCTTTCACCTGTCAGATATTCTGACTGTGTGAATTGATTTATTTGACAATCTTATCTTATTTCTTACTTGTTTTATTCTCTATACAATAATTGCTTTTTCATAATCAATTCTTGCTTTTTTTTGTATTTAATTCAAAGTACAAATTGCATAATTTGGTAATATTTTTTAAAATATTGTTATGTTTTTTGTGCACATTTCCTTTTTTATAATATGATATTGTTTTTAAAATTGATATATTGTATATATATCTTAAGAAACAGCAATAGATTTTCGATTAATAAAATGCAATATTTCGTAATAAAATTTATATTTTTATATCAATTTAAAAAATACATATAATCTGATTTATGCAGAACATGGCAAAAAATAATTCTAAGGAAGTTTACATAGAAAAGGAGATTTGAATGATAAAATATTTAGATGGTGTTCATGAAACAGTTGGATTTGAAAATAACTCATCCCTTATGCTTTTTGATAATACTGATTATGAAGAATATCCGGTTCATTGGCATACACCCATCGAGCTGATCATGCCAACAGAAGGAACATATGATGTAGACTGCAATCAGATTCCATTTCATATGCGCAAAGGAGACATTATTGTTATTATTCCGGGTACTCTGCACCATATGAAAGCCTGTCATGGGCGACGAATTATTTTTCAGGTTGATATGAACAGTGGAAAACCATTTGAAGAGTTTACTGCATTTCTGCCTTTTTTACAGCCGGCTGTTTTGATCACTCCGGAGGAGGCTCCTGCCATTCACGAGGAAGCTATGTCTCTTATGTTTGGAATCAGAGATGAATATCTCTCTGATACACCGTTATATGAGACGTCTGTTTATGCAAAATTTTTAAAGCTTATCGTTTTGATTGGCAGACAGTTTGCCAGTACCCCGGCAAAATTTGCTGACACAAAACCAACAAAACAAAAAGAGTATATTGATAAATTTATCAGTATTTGTCAATATATCAACCAGCATTGTACAGAAGATATTACCTTAGAACAGGTTGCTGCTTTAGCAGGATTTTCAAAATATCATTTCAGCAGACTGTTTAAAGAATTTACAAATATTTCTTTTTATAAATACCTGAACAACCAGCGGATTTCATATGCTGAAAAACTTCTGTTAGATCCCAATATAAATATAACCGAAGTGGCCATTCACTCCGGTTATAATAGTATTTCCGCGTTTATGCGGATGTTTAAAATTATAAAAAATTGTACTCCAACAGAGTTTCGGAACATGTATCAGTCCTGATATCATTGTGGATGATATCCCAAATTTACACGATAGATATCACTTGCTAACCCCGTCTTGTTGTTTACTGCCATAACAGATAATACATAATCCCCTTCCGGAACAACCAAAGGCTCTGTATAAACCGCTGATTCCCTTGTCGGATCGGTAGAATCCCATGTATAATAAATGGTACAATCTTTCTGTTGTGCAATCGTTATGGTCGTTTCTTCCGAAAAAAGCCCTCCATCCGGTGAGACAGATGGCAGCCTCGGTTTTTTAAACTGAATCTGATACTCTTCTGATACGATATCGCTATAAATACCTTTTTCATTACAGCATACGGCGTTGATTTCAAAATTTCCTGTTCGATTTAATGAAATCCCCCCCTGTGGGTATGGAATTCCATTTTCCTTATCCGGTACCGTACCATCCAGCGTATAATAGATATCATTTTCTGCAATCGAATAAATCACCACTGTAACATAGTCATCATATTGTCCACCAAGCGGAGAAATGATTGGATCATCAACCTCATAATCGTCAAATAATGCAAGTATATCCTCATCGGTAACATTTTCTTTTAAAGAAAGAATACTGTCATAATCCCCCATTTCATCATAAATAGCGATCAGATGCTGATAAGCTTCCTTATTATTTTTATCAAGCTGAAGGATGTCCATATATAAAACAAGTGCCGAATCATATTCTTTCCGGCTTGTATAGATCTCCGCCATTGCCTCACGTACCTTAATATCATCTGGCTGTAATGCGAGCGCCGTTTTATAATATTGCAGTGCATTTTCATAATTATGATCTACCAGTTCTTTTTCCGCCATTTCAATTTGATAATCATAGGAATTTGCATTCTTATTATCAATATAAAGTTTTACAACAACACCAACTGCAGCACCGGCCACTATAAGACAGCAGCAGATAATTAACAACAGATGGCTGTTTTTTTTCTTTTTTGTTTTTTTCAGTTCCGGTTCCTTCTCCTGCGGAGTTTTTACACTCTCTCCGTCTTTTAGAAGCGAACGCAGATAATCATCCTCAAGTACGTTGTAATCCGAAACTATCTGTGCTTCGTGGCCACAGACAGAACAGTAAAGGCAGCCTTTTTTTAACTCTGCCCCACACTTCGCACATTTCATGGGATATCCTCGCTTTCGACTTATTAGAATAATCCGGTAATCACACCGTCATCATCAACATCAATACCGTATGCTGCAGGGTTTTTCGGAAGTCCCGGCATTGTCATGATTGCTCCGGTGATTGCAACCACAAAGCCTGCTCCGGCAGAAACATAAACTTCCCTCACATTGATGGTAAATCCACTCGGACGTCCAAGTTTCGTCTGATCATCGGACAACGAATACTGTGTTTTTGCCATACATACCGGGAAGTCGGACATTCCCATATCTGCAATATGTTTTAACTCTTTTGCTGCAGCAGGTGTATATGTCACACCATCCGCTCCATAGATTTCTTTTGCTATCTTCTCAATCTTCTCCTCTAAGGAAAGATTGTCTTCATATAATGGTTTAAAATGGCTTTCTTTTGTCTCTAATGTTTTTAATACTTTTTCGGCAAGCTCCACACCGCCTTTTCCACCATTTTCCCATACTTTTGCAAGAGCAAATTCACAGTTTCTTTCACGGCAGAACTGTTCGATATAATCGGTCTCTGCCTTGGTATCTGTTACAAATGAATTTAAGGTTACAACAACCGGAACACCATATTTCTGTAAATTTTCGATATGCTTTTCCAGATTCACGATACCCTTTTTTAATGCTTCTAAGTTTTCTTCTCCAAGATCTGCTTTTGCAACACCGCCGTTATATTTTAACGCACGGACCGTTGCAACTAAGACAACAGCATCCGGATGCAGTCCGGCCATGCGGGATTTGATATCGAAAAACTTCTCTGCACCTAAATCAGCGCCGAAACCGGCCTCTGTAATAACATAATCTGCAAGCTTTAAAGCAGTTTTTGTGGCACGGACACTATTACAGCCATGTGCAATATTTGCAAATGGACCACCATGAACGATCGCAGGCGTATGCTCTAACGTCTGAATGAGATTTGGTTTTAAAGCATCTTTTAATAATGCTGCCATTGCGCCGGTTGCTTTGATATCATCGGCAGTGACCGGCTTTCCATCATAAGTATATGCAACAATGATCTTTCCAAGTCTGCGTTTTAAATCATGCATATCGTCGGCGAGACATAAGACGGCCATGATCTCTGATGCAACAGTGATAACAAAATGATCTTCTCTGACCATTCCATCCATTTTTCTGCCAAGTCCGACTACAATATTTCGAAGAACACGGTCATTCATATCCAGGCAGCGCTTCCAGACAACCTGTCTTGGATCAATGCCAAGCTCATTTCCCTGCTGGATATGATTATCGAGCAAAGCAGCAAGCAGGTTATTCGCAGAAGTGATTGCATGAAAGTCACCGGTAAAATGCAGATTCAGATCTTCCATCGGTACAACCTGTGCATAACCACCACCTGCAGCACCACCTTTAATTCCAAAACACGGTCCAAGGGATGGCTCACGAAGTGCAATGACTGCTTTTTTCCCAAGCTGTCCAAATGCCTCTCCAAGTCCGACACTGATTGTCGTTTTTCCCTCTCCTGCCGGAGTCGGATTGATTGCAGTTACAAGGATTAATTTTCCATCTGGTTCATCTTTGACACGTTCGATTAATTCGTCAGAGAGCTTTGCCTTGTATTTACCATAAAGCTCTATTTCGTCTTCTGTGATGCCAAGTTTTTCCGCAACCTCACGGATGTGCAGCATTTTTGCTTCCTGTGCGATTTCGATGTCTGTTTTCATAATGATCCTCCTCGTGTCTTATAAATATTCTTCTTCATATTGTTCAAACTGCTCCTGCGTCATCAAAACGCGGCGCGGTTTTGTACCTTCTTCCGGACCGACAATACCGGCCTCCTCGAGCTGATCCATAATTCTTGCTGCCCGGTTAAATCCAACTTTAAAATAGCGCTGCAGCATTCCGATAGATCCTTTTTCTTTATCGATCAAAAGTTTTGCAGCATCTGTAAAATATGCATCTCTTCCATCTCCGGTTCCCGAATTTGAATCAATGCTTACTGTGGTGTTTTCAGATTCTATATTGTTCATGTGTTCTTCCACTGCAGCATTATAAGAAACCTGTCCATTTTCTTCTTTGATGTAATTGACAACATCCGAAACTTCCTTATCTGAAACAAATGCGCCCTGAATACGCACCGGTTTTGGAATTCCCTGCGGATAAAAAAGCATATCGCCCTTTCCAAGCAATTTTTCCGCACCGTTCATGTCAAGGATTGTTCGCGAATCAACACCGGACGTAACAGCAAAGGCAATACGGCTTGGCATATTTGCCTTGATCAGTCCTGTAATGACATTGACCGATGGACGCTGGGTTGCGATGATCAGATGAATACCTGCTGCACGTGCAAGCTGTGCCAACCGGCAGATTGCTCCCTCTACATCACTTGGTGCAACCATCATCAGATCTGCAAGCTCATCCACGATAATAACAATCTGTGGCATTTTTTCCGGCTTCGGATCACCCTCCACATCAGGAAGACTGTCTATTTTAGCATTATAGCCTTTTAAATTACGGACGTGTGCTTCTGCAAATTTATTGTAGCGGTCCGTCATTTCAGCCACTGCCCAGTTCAGTGCGCCCGCAGCTTTTTTAGGATCGGTAACAACCGGGATCAGAAGATGTGGGATTCCGTTATAAACACTTAATTCCACGACTTTTGGATCGACCATGATCAATTTTACATCTTTCGGATCTGCTTTGTATAAAATACTCATAATAATTGTATTGATGCAGACTGATTTACCAGAACCCGTCGCACCCGCAATCAGAAGATGCGGCATCTTTTCAATATCAGCCACGGATACTTTCCCGCCAATATCCTTTCCGACACAGAAAGATATCTTCGACGGATGGTTTTGGAATTCCTCCGATTCTACCAGTTCACGGAACGATACCATAACATTTTCCTTGTTAGGTACCTCGATACCAATCGCTGCTTTTCCAGGGATTGGAGCCTCGATACGGATATCCGCTGCGGCAAGGTTTAATTTGATGTCGTCTGCTAAATTGACAATCTTACTTACCTTTACACCCATTTCCGGCTGTAACTCATATCTGGTTACGGCAGGTCCACAGCTGATGTTGGTGATCGTGACATTGACACCGAAATTTTTTAATGTCTGCTGCAGTTTCATGGCTGTTTCCTGCAACTGTTTTCTGGTGTCTCCCTGTTTATTTTCCGATTGTTTTAACAGGGTAACTGGAGGAAAAACATATTTTTTCTCCGGTGACGTAATTTCAATGTCCATCTCTTCCGGAATATGATTGTCAGCCTCTTTCGTATGTACCGGTTCAGGAGCAACTGCCTGATGTTTTATTGTTTTAGGCTGTTCTACATTATCATGATTTACCGTTATCACTTCTTCATCCGGTTCTTCCGGCAACGGTTCAGGTTCTAAATCTGCCCTGAATAATGGTATGGAATCCGGTCCTTCCTCGTATGGAGTCTCTTCTGGAACAGGCTCCATTCCAAATGCCATCGCAGGATCCGGCCGTCCCGGCGTAACAAACGATTCTTCCTCCGCAGCAAATAATTCCGTCTTTTCTGTCAGTGCCTGCCCCATTGCCTCTAATGCCTCATCTGAGAATGCAGATGGTGTGGCATTTGATGACATATTTCCAGCAGTCAGTGTGACATGTTTTTCCTCTTTGATCTCCGGCAGATCGATCATATCTTCCGGCAGGATCTCACTGATATCCTGAGAGCGTTTTTGTGGTGTATCCGGGATCAGCTTTGTATCAATGGCAACGCCTTCGACTTTCCTATCCATTCTGCGTTGCTGTTCCCGCTGTTCACGTTCTTCTCTGCGCATTTCGACACGTTCTCTGTGACGCTCATTGCTGATCTTTGCAGACTCATACACCTTGCGCCCGCCCTTTTGCATACCGCGGAATGCCGACCGCTCTGTGATGAGTACAAGTGAAATGATAAGTACGATCACATCGATCACATAAGCGCCAATGACACCAAAGCCGGAACACAGCATATGCGAAAGTCCGCCTCCAATCAGTCCACCACCGCTTTTTGCATCAAAACTGTACCGGTAGGCATCCATTGCAGTTTTTGCATCAGATCCATCGGAAATAAGTTCGAAAAACATGCATAAAAATGCCACAAACAAAGTGACCGCCACCAGTTTTACGGCTGCTACTCTGTTTCCCTGATTTGAGACTGCGAAAAAAGTCCCTACAAGTAATACGATAGGAAATATATATGAAATAATTCCAAATAAACCAAAAAAGAAACGGCTGACTGTGCCTCCTATTGTACCGCCAAATCCAAAATTACTGATAAATAACAAGAGTGAAACAGCAACTACGATCCATAAAACCACCTCGCGTGTAAATTCTGCTTCACGCTCCTGCTGTTTCTTTGTATTTCTCTTATGTCCAGAATTTGTTTTCCTGCCGGATGATGATTTTTTTCCGGTAGTAGAACCCTTCCTATTCCCTGTTGCCAAAATAATACCTCCAAATCAATTTCTGTAAATGTACAGACATATGCATTTATTTATGCCATATAGATATATCCGCCAATTGAGCTCACTCCCACAATCAGGCAGTAAATAGCAAAACCTGTAAATTTTTTCCTGCGGACAACGATAAGCATTGTCTTAATGCAGATATATCCTACCACTGCGGCTACGATCATGCCAACAACGTAACTGGCAATCTCCGCACCAGAAAGTGCAACTGCGGTACATTCTTTTAATTCGAGCACAAGCGCTCCAAGGATTGCCGGGATTGACATTAAAAACGAATATTTTACAGCAAAGTTGCGGTTGAAACCACTGAGCAGGCAGGCTGTGATCGTTGTTCCGGAGCGTGACAAACCCGGAAGGGTTGCAATGCCCTGTGCAATGCCGACTCCGAATGCATTTGTATATGTAACGCTTTTTGGCAGCTTGTTTCCATCCTTGGCATGATCTGCAATAAAAAGCAGAACCGCAGTAAGGATCAGACAAATGCCTGGTATCAACAGTATCTCCGACGCCATTTCCACAACATCCTTTCCGACTACACCAATGATTCCGGTCGGAATCGTAGATACAATAATCAGGACAACTAATTTACGGTAGCTGCTGTTTACGATCCGAAGATAAGGCTCATCTGTCTTACCGGTTTTATTTCCCACAAACCGGACAAAATTGATAAAACAGTCTCTGATGATGCCGATTCCCTCAATGATCATTTTCAAAACATCTTTATAGTACACAACACAGATTGCTGCTAAAGTTCCAATATGCAAAAGGACATCAAACAAAAGTCCTGTATCTGTGTCCACCCCAAATAATATCTTAAAAATCGCCAGATGTCCGGAACTGCTCACGGGTAAGAATTCTGTCAAACCCTGTATGATTCCCATTAATATTGCCTGTAATAATGACATATCTGCCTCCTCTTTGTATCTTCGTAATAAAACGTTCTTTTGCAATAACTTTTTACATACATACTTTATCTTAACATATTTGAGGCAGATTGTCATTAAGTGGTTATTTTTTTTCTATCAGCTGATGCAGTTTGGCAAATGCATCGGAAATGCCACCAACCTCATTGATCAGCCCTTCCTCCACTGCTTCTTTTCCGACCAGTATTGTGCCGAGATCTTTTGTGAGGATTCCGGTATTCATCATCAGTTCTTCCAGCCGTTTTTCATCCGCTTTTGAGTGCGTACTGATAAAGTGAACGATCCGGTCCTGCATTTGTTTAAAATAATCATAGGTTGGTTTTGCACCAATTACGGTTCCATTCATACGCACAGGATGGATCACCATGGTTCCGGATGGCACGATAAAGGAATAATCGGTCGATACCGCCAGCGGTACCCCAATGGAATGACTGCCGCCAAGAACCAGTGAAACTGTTGGCTTGCGGATAGACGCAATCATTTCCGCGATCGCAAGACCACTCTCCACATCTCCACCAACAGTATTTAAAAGCAACAACAGTCCTTCTGTATCCGGATTATCCTCAAGTTCTGCTAACTTCGGCAAAACATGTTCATATTTTGTTGTTTTTGTGGTTGCCGGAAGGCAATCATGCCCCTCAATTTCTCCAATGATCGTTAATAATGAAATTTTATTTTTCATCTGGATCTGACCAAATTCTTTGATCTCTTCATTTCTCTTCTCCTGATTTTCTGCCATGATATACTCCTTTTCTATGAAACAATCGACTGCACGTTCCGCGGGCAGATCTATTGTCATGAACGAAAAAACAGGATGTTTCAAACATCCTGTTCCTTATACAATATTCTTATTTAGTATATCCGGTCTGTAAAAAATCATGCAAAATTACGCACACTCTCATCTTACAATCATTGGTTTCAAAGAGGTATGGTTAACATCCAAGCAGATAATTGTATAACCCTTCATACTTTCCTTTGGAATTGTTCCAGGAATAATCATTTGCCATGCCGCGGTCAATCATCTGGTTCCACTGTTTCCTGCGGTCGAAGAAGATATGTTTGGAATAATTGATCACAGAAAGCATCTCATCTCCATTATAATTTGCAAAGGAAAAACCATCTCCGGTATTTTCATATTCATTGAACGGTTTTACGGTATCTCTTAATCCACCGGTCTCACGGACGATCGGAACGGTACCGTAACGGAATGAGATAAGCTGCGTCAGTCCACAAGGTTCAAAACGGGACGGCATTAAAAAGGCATCTGCTGCTGCGTAAAGCTTATGTGCGAGTTCATCCGAATAACAAATGTTGGCAGATACACGGTCACCGTACTTCCATGCATAATGGCGGAACATATTCTCATACTGTGGATCTCCGGTACCAATAACAACCAGTTGTGTGTAATCATCCACGATCCGGTCAATCGCATAATTTACAAGATCTAAGCCCTTCTGATCGGTCAGTCTGGAAATAAGTCCGATCATGTATTTTTTCTTGTCAACGGCAAGGCCTAATTCTTCCTGCAGTTTTACTTTATTCATATATTTTTTCTTACGGAAATCAGATGGTTTATAATTGGTATAAATCTTTGAATCCGTTGCCGGGTCATACACCTGATAATCAATACCGTTTACAATACCCTGCATGTCGAAATGCCGTGCGGACAACAGACCATTTAAACCTTCTCCGTAATACTCCGTCTGGATCTCCTGTGCATAAGAATCACTGACAGTTGTGATATAATCGGCATAGACAAGACCGCCTTTTAACATATTTGCGTCTTTTTTAAACTCCAGCTTATCCGGTGTAAACAGAGAAGCTGAAAATCCGGTCAGTCCCTGCATGGTCTTGATATCCCATACTCCCTGGAACTTCAGGTTATGAATCGTCATGATACTTTTCATGCCCCAGTAAAAAGAATCCGCCTGAAATTCATTTTTCAGATATACCGGAATTAAGCCGGTCTGCCAGTCATGACAATGGATCAGATCCGGGCAGAAATCAATCTGTTTTAACATGGACAACACAGCCTTGTCAAAGAAACAGAATTTTTCAATGTCATAACGAACATCACCATAAGGTACTGCGCAGTTAAAATATTCCTGATTGTCAATAAAATAATATGTAATGCCATCCATGACATATTTTAAAATGCCGACATACTTATTCGTAATATAACTGCCGGTGCTCATATAAAAATGAGCCACATATTCAAACTTACTGCGAAACTTGTCCGGAATACAGCTGTAATTTGGTATTACGACTCTGACATCCCACTCGTTCTTGTCAAACTCTTTCGGTAATGCTCCACATACATCTGCCAAACCCCCGGTTTTAATAAACGGAACACACTCCGATGCTGCAAAAAGTATTTTCTTCATAGCAATCTCCATTCCTGTGTTTATTCTACATCTATTTCTATTATCATATAACATTTCCAAAAAGAATACCATATTTTTTTACTGCAATGTAAAAAAAACTTTTAGCCCAAACTTCTATTTTCAGATAAAAGAAAAAAACGACACAGATTTTCATCCATGCCGTTTATCTTATGTACCTAAAATATTATTTATTCATCCCAGTTGTGATATACTTCCTGGACATCATCATCATCATCAAGTAAATCCAGAATACGGTTGATATTTGTTAAATCTTCCTCAGCTGTCAGTTCTACATAATTCTGCGGAATCATTGTGACTTCTGCCTCTGCCATAGGAATATTCTCTGCTTCAAGTGCAGCGTGTACTGCCTCAAAATCATCCGGATTTGTAATGATCTCATAGCTGTCCTCTTCCTCAGAAAAGTCCTCTGCACCAGCGTCAAGCGCGATCATCATCAGATCATCTGCATCCATTTCACAGTCTTCTTTTGCAATAATGATCTGTCCCTTTTCATCGAACATATAGGAAACGCATCCCTGTGTACCAATGCTTCCATGTCCTTTTGTAAATGCATTACGGACATTTGCAGCTGTACGGTTCTTATTGTCGGTCAGACATTTTACAATGATAGCCGTTCCGCTCGGACCATATCCCTCATAAGTACAATACTCGTAATTGACGGAGTTGCCTTCACCGGATGCTTTTTTGATACCACGATCAATGGTATCGTTTGGCATGTTGCTTGCTTTTGCTTTGGCAATGACCTGCGCCAGCTTAAAGTTGTTTGCAGGATCCGGACCGCCATCTTTTACTGCAACGGCGATCTCACGTCCGATAATTGTAAAAATCTTTCCTTTTGCTGCATCATTTTTTTCTTTTTTGTGCTTAATATTCGCAAATTTGGAATGTCCTGACATAAATACTTCCTCTTTTCTCACTTGTTTATTGCTTCAAAAATACATTTTATTTTATCACTATTTCCGTTTTCTGGCAAGCCTATTTATGTATACAACTCTAAGCTTACCTCAAGCGCCTTATCTATTTTCACCAGAATCTGGGAATCTAAATGACATACCTTGTCTTTCAAACGTTTTTTATCGATCGTGCGAAGCTGCTCTAAAAGTACCACAGAATCTTTGACCAGATCATATTTTCTGCTGTCAAGTTCCACATGGGTGGGAAGCTTCGCCTTATTCATCTGGGATGTAATCGCTGCACAGATCACAGTCGGACTGTGTCTGTTTCCAACATCATTCTGTATAATGAGTACCGGTCTGACACCGCCCTGTTCCGAACCGATGACCGGTCTTAAATCTGCATAAAAAATATCACCACGTCTAATTACCATATACTTCCACTCCATTTTCTTACTTTACGGATAGTATTGCCAATTTTTACTGGTGTATTCCATTCCTTCCTGTTATTCTGAAAAATGATCTCTTGTTCCAATGATTCTTCCACCATGAATATAAACACGTGGAATACGTTTTCCAAGATCACAGGCGAATTCATAATTAAAACGTCCGGATAACTCACCGACTTCTTCCATGGTAATGCATTCATTACCATCCCTACCGATTAATATGACTTCATCCTCATTCTTAACATCTGGAATATCTGTGACATCTACCATAAACTGGTCCATGCAGACACGTCCAAGAATCGGAGCACGTTTTCCGTGGATCAGAACAGATCCTTTGTTGGAAAGTCCTCTTGCATAGCCATCTGCATAACCGACTGGTATCGTTGCAATTATGCGTGGTTCTTTTGTGACATAAGTTCCACCATAACTGATAGCCCTGCCGGCTGGAAGTTCTTTTACATATGCAACGTGTGTCACAAGCGACAACGCAGGTTTTAAGCTGATGGCTGTCTTATCCACATCCTCAGACGGCCACATTCCATAAAGTGTAATCCCGGCGCGCACCATATCCATATTTGCCTCTGGAATGTCGACAATTCCTGCACTGTTTGAGCAGTGGTGAATCGGGATGCTTACTCCACGGTCTTCTAACATGCTGATCATTTTCTGGAAAAGTTCTATCTGCTGATATGTCGGTTCCTTGTCTTTTTCATCCGCTTTTGCAAAATGGGTGAAAATCCCCTCCACTATAATATGCGGTAGTTTTGAAAGCTGTGCCATCTCATCTGCAGCTTCTTTTGTGACCTGATAACCGATCCGGCTCATTCCGGTATCAATTGCGAAATGAATCTTGCAGTCCCTGCTGATACTTGCAGCTGCAACCGAAAGTTTTTCCGCCATCTCTTTTGTAAATACGGTCGGACGGATGCCTGCTTTGATCATATCTACATACTGATCTGCGAACACATATCCTAAAATCAGGATTGGTTTCTGGATTCCGTGGTTGCGAAGGATCAATCCCTCCTCCACTGTGGCAACTGCATAACCATAAAGGTAATCCAGCTTTTCAATCGTCTCCGCAATTTCTACGGCACCGTGTCCATAGCCGTCTGCCTTGATGACCGCCATAATTTTCGTATCTTTTGCAATGTTTCCACGCATTGCATCCATGTTGTGAAGAATTGCATCCAGATCGATTTCCGCATGCACTCTGCTGTATCTGTTCATGTTGTTCTCCAATCTATTTTTACTTTTTGTTCAACACAAAATCTTCATCTATCGACGTGTATGAATATTTAGTACTTTTTTAATTCCTTCGATCAGATCTGAGGCTGTAAGTCCCTGTAAACCTGTCGTCTGTACCATGATGTCACCTGCCATCCCATGGAGGTATACCCCAAGAGGTGCTGCCTGTCCAGGTATCATTTTCTGTGCCATAAGCGCTCCAATCACACCGCTTAACACATCACCGCTTCCTGCAGTTGCCATTCCGGAATTGCCGGAAAGATTCAGATATCTTTTAGCATCAGGCAGTGCAGTCACCGTATGTTCATCTTTCAAAACGCAAACAACCTGATTTTTATCTGCAAAATCAACAGCTGTCTGTAAAAGACTGTGCTGGATTTCTCCAATTGTTTTTCCGACAAGCCGGCTCATCTCTCCAAGATGTGGTGTGATCACAGCGGTGCTTCTGAAATGTCTCCATATATCCACCCCTGGTAATCCGGCACTTTTCTGCTCTGCTATCAGATTTAATGCATCCGCATCAAAAAGAATGGATGCCTTTTCCTGTGACGTTCCATATTCTAACACAAAATTCAGAATCTGTGCAGAAGTTTTTTCTTTTCCAAGTCCGGGACCTATTACAATGGCATCTGCCCAATCAAGGATTTCCTGTAATACAGCTTCTTTTGGAACTGTATTCCGATCGTAAGTCGTAAGAACTGCCTCCGGTATGCTGCACTGTAAAATAGTTCTGTTTTCTTCCGGAGTCAGCACGCGTACCAGACCACAGCCCGTGGCATAAGCTGCTTTCGCGGATAAGACCGCGGCTCCTGCCATATTGACACTTCCTGCAATCAGCAAAAGTTTTCCATAGCTGCCTTTATTAGAATGACTTTTTCTCGCTGGAAGCAGTGAAAGATCTTTTTCTTCCAACGCCATCACAGCCGGCGGTTCGCCCAGACAGCTTTCTTTTGTAATGCCGATATCGCATACGGTTACCTTGCCGGCATATTCATTTCCCGGCCATAAAATACTGCCTAATTTTGCAAATGCAAATGTGATTGTAAGATCGGCTCGGAATGCCGTACCGAGAATGGCTCCTGTATCTGCTGAGACTCCGGAGGCAATGTCAACGGCTGCTTTTTTTCCCGGAAGTTCATTCATATAACGCAACATGTCCGCATATACACCGGTTACATCTCTTGACAATCCTACGCCAAATACCGCATCTATGACAAGTGTTGGTCTAACCTGTTCCGGTAAATCTGTATAGATAGGAACACCATAAGCATTTAAAATATCCTGTTGCACTCTGTTTTGTTCCGAGCAATGTTCTTTATTCCCAATAAAGACGACTGTGACAGAATATCCTTCCAGAAACAAAAGACGTGCGATTGCAAGACCATCACCGCCATTGTTTCCGCTGCCGCATACGACAATCACTTCTGAGAGATCCATATCCTGTTCATGCAGCTCTCTCACAAATGCCACCGCAGCCCGTTCCATCAATAAAAGTCCCGGCATTTTAAAATGCGAAATGGTATTTGCATCATATTTTTGCATCTCCCGGCTGTCTACAAGATATTTCATGAAATCCTCCTTGTTTTGCGGAGCAAAATGCCTGCCATGCCGCTTTTGCATAGCATGCGCCTATGCAGGAGCAATGCCCAGCAAGCTGTGCAGGATTTTTCTCCTTGTTTTATAAGGCAAAAAACGCCGCACATAAATCTGTGCGGCAGCTATTTGCTCTCTACATTTACAGCACCTTTTCAGTTGCCGTTTTCTTCTGCTTTTTGTTTCTGACAATGTTGTAAGACAACTGCATCAGACTGTCGGAAAGATGTACATTCTCCACAACAACATTTTTGTCAATCAGTTCAAGGTCCACATGTGCAAAATTCCAGATTGCACGGATTCCAAGTCCCACCAGCCTGTTTGCGATCGCGTCCGCTTTCTCCTTTGGCATAGTCAGTGCTGCGATATCCACCTGATTTTCTTCACAGAAACTCTCTAATTCATCTAACATACGGATTTTGATCCCGCGTACAGTCACTCCGTCAAGCGCCGGATTTACATCAAAAAGTCCTATGATAACAAAGCCAAGTTTCTCAAATTTTACATAATTGGTAAGTGCCTGACCAAGGTTACCGGCACCCATTACAATAATATTGTGTCTCTCATTTAAGCCTAAGATCTTACCGATCTCTTCGTATAAATATTTTACATTATAGCCGTAACCCTGTTGACCGAAACCACCAAAATTATTCAGATCCTGTCTGATCTGAGACGCAGTTACATTCATACGTTTGCTCAGATCGTTGGATGATATACGTTCTACACCGGCATCTAATAGTTCTCCGAGGTAACGATAATAACGCGGCATTCTTCGGATCACTGCCTGTGATATCTCTTTTTCCTGCACAAAAGGTTCCACCTTTCTTACGTTCTCCCGTTTATTATAGTGATTTCCTCTGTGTCTGTCAATGTGTGAAATTTTTAACTATCTTTTGCTTCATCCAGCTGCATCGATAGATCTTCCCATGTTTCATAGCAGACTTCAAGACGTTTCCTGCACTCCTGCTGTCTTGCGGCAAGTTCATTTAACTTTGCAGAGTTAACCGCATTTTCCGGCTTTGCACATTCCTCATCGATCGTGTTTATTTCTTCCTCCAATGCTGCAATTTCTTCCTCTGCTTTTTTCAGGCTGTTTTCAATCTTACGGATTCGCGCCTGTTCTGCTTTCTGCGCCTGCCAGTCAAGTTTAGTCGCTGCATCATCCGTTTTTTTCGCCTGCGCATCTGTGTTCTCCTGTGGTCTCACATACAACTGCGTCATGATATCATGTTTTTCCAGATAATAATCATAATTTCCGATGTAATTGACGACCGTCTCTCCTGTTAATTCAAGAATCCTTGTTGCTGTCTGATTGATAAAATAGCGGTCATGTGAAACGAAAAATACAGTTCCGGTATACTGATTCAATGCAGATTCCAAAATTTCCTTAGAAGTGATATCCAAATGGTTTGTCGGCTCATCTAAAATAAGAAAATTCGCATCTGAAAGCATCAGTTTTGCTAAAGAAACACGTCCTCTTTCTCCACCACTCAGATCCGAAATCCGCTTAAATACATCATCATTCGTAAACAAAAATGCTGCTAATACATTGCGGATCTTTGTGTTATTCAGATTTGGATAGGCATCCGAAATCTCTTCAAATATGGTCTTTTCCATATGTAAAAGCTGATGTTCCTGATCGTAATATCCAATATGCACATTCGAACCAAGTGTCACAGCACCACTATCCGCCGGTATCAGATTATTGATGATCTTTAGTATGGTTGTTTTTCCGGTTCCGTTATTGCCAATCAGTGCCACACGCTCCCCCCGTTTGATTTCAAACGAGATATCAGAAAACAATGTGACCGGCGGATAGGATTTTGCGAGATCTGACACAGTAAGAACATCATTCCCGCTGACCACATTCGGCTCTAATACAATCTTAATGTCTGTATTATCCTCAACCGGTTTTTCAATGCGTTCGATCTTATCTAACATTTTTTCGCGGCTTTCTGCACGCTTGATAGATTTTTCCCGGTTAAACGATTTTAACTTTGTGATAACTTCTTCCTGATGCTTGATCTCACGCTGCTGGTTGTAATATTGTTTTAATAAGTCCTCACGGACTTTTGCCTTTTTCTTTGCAAAATCCGAATAATTTCCCTGATAGACATATGCTTTGTGCTGGAAAATCTCAACAACCTTTGTGACAACACGGTCTAAGAAATAGCGGTCATGTGCCACGATCACAACAGCACCCTTATAAGCACGCAGAAAATTTTCAAGCCAGCGGATCGACTCCATATCCAGATGGTTCGTCGGCTCATCTAAAAGAAGGACATCCGGCTTTGTAACTAAAAGTTTGCCAAGTGAAACTCTGGTCTTCTGACCTCCGGACAATTCATTCATCTGCTTTTCGAAATCCTCATCCGAAAAACCGAGACCTTTTAAAATACCAGTCACTTCGCTGCGGTATGCATAACCGCCCTGCAGTTCAAATTCATGGCTCTGGCGGTGATAAATATCCATCAGCTTTTCAAGATCCCCGCCAGTGCGTTTATTCATTTCCAACTCCATATCCCGGAGTTTCTGCTCCATATCAAGGATATCGGCTCTCGCATAAAGGACCTCATCATAAATGGTTCTATGGCCGGATACATCCTGATACTGTGCCAGATAGCCGATGGTCTTATCCTTTGCAAGAATCACTTCACCGGCATCGGACGTTTCTTCGCCCATAATAATTTTAAGCAGCGTAGACTTGCCGGCACCATTGATGCCGACAATCGCTGCTTTTTCATTTGCTTCAATATGAAAACTTACATCTTTTAATATCTCATCTGTTCCAAAGGACTTTGAGATACTCTGACATGACAAAATCATTTTAAACTTTCCTCTAACGTCGTTCTGATTGCCTTGATAAAATCTTCACTGTTTAATACGACCGGATTCGGATTTGTAGTAATCAGCGCAAGGTCTTTTGTCATTTTACCATCTTCAATGGTCTTAATACAAGCCTTTTCGAGTTTTTCTGCAAAATCAGATAATGCCTGGTTAGAATCAAGTTCGCCACGTTTTTTAAGGGCTCCTGTCCATGCAAAAATAGTTGCAACAGAGTTTGTGGATGTCTCCTCACCTTTTAAGTGTTTGTAATAATGACGCTGTACTGTTCCATGTGCAGCCTCATACTCATAATAGCCATCCGGGGAAACCAGTACGGAAGTCATCATTGCAAGAGAACCAAACGCGCTGGAAACCATATCACTCATAACATCGCCATCATAATTTTTGCATGCCCAGATATAACCACCCTCAGATTTCATTACACGGGCAACTGCATCATCGATCAGGGTATAGAAATAAGTAATTCCTGCTTTTTCAAATTTTTCTTTGTATTCTGCATCAAAGATTTCCTGGAAAATATCTTTAAAAGTGTGGTCATATTTTTTGGAGATCGTATCTTTTGTTGCAAACCACAGATCCTGTTTTATATCAAGTGCATAGTTAAAACAGCTCTTTGCAAAACTCTCAATCGAATTGCAGAGATTGTGCTGTCCCTGAACGACACCTGCTCCGGTAAAATTGTGGATCAGTTCTCTCGTCTCTGTGCCATCTTCGGCTGTATAAACTAATTCACATTTGCCAGCTCCCGGAATCTTCATCTCGGATGCTTTGTATACATCACCATATGCATGACGTGCGATCGTGATCGGTTTTTTCCAGTTTTTTACACACGGCTCAATTCCTTTTACAACGATCGGTGCGCGGAATACCGTACCGTCTAACATGGCACGGATCGTACCATTCGGGCTCTTCCACATTTCTTTTAAGTTGTATTCGGTCATACGTGCTGCATTTGGTGTGATGGTTGCACATTTTACAGCAACACCATATTTTTTGGTAGCATTGGCAGAATCAACTGTCACCTGGTCATCCGTCTCGTTGCGGTGCTCTAATCCGAGATCATAATACTCTGTTTTTAAATCAATAAATGGAAGAAGTAACTCGTCTTTGATCATTTTCCAGAGGATTCTTGTCATCTCATCTCCGTCCATCTCTACCAGTGGGGTTGTCATTTTGATTTTTTCCATTGTGTTCTCCTTTTCTATTGAAATAAATTGTCCCATCCATAGTTATCCATATTGTGAATGGTGTTCATCATGTGTTCATTTGCCAGTTTTTCTGCCAGACCGGCATCGTGTTTTTTTAATGCCTCTACGATCTGTCTGTGTTCCTGATTTGACTGTACAGAACGTTTCGGATCCGCAAGTGTGATCTTACGGACACGCTGTACATAATGATGGAAATCAAGCAATACATGTTTCAATTCCTTGCTGTCGGAAGCATTATATAAAATTTCATGAAAACGATTGTCTAATTCCACAACCTGTTCTGAATTTCCCTTCGCTGCATGAAAGTCCGACAGATATATATTTTCATCCAGTTCATCCAGCTGTTCCTTGGTGATCTTATCCGCTGCCCACTTTGCACAGAGTCCTTCCAGGCGTGATCTTATCTCATAAATATCCTGAATATCTTTCTTAGAGATGCCTACAACGTAAGCACCTTTATTCGGGATAATGGTAACCAGTCCCTCAAGTTCAAGCTGGCGGAGTGCCTCACGCACCGGAGTACGGCTGACCCCCAACTCTTCGCCGATATTTTTTTCCTTTAACTCCTCATCTGTTGCATATTTTCCGGACAAAATATTTTCACGGATCGTATGAAACACACGGGAACTTAAGGAATAATTATCCTCTCCCATATATTACACCTCATGCTCCTATTGTTACGTTTAATTCCTTGCAGCATTTCTCAATTTCTTCTACCAATTCTTTATCAGTCAGTACCGTAACTCGTCCATCTTCATATTGTTTGTCTACCCATACTTTTACTTTTTTAACAAGTTCTGAGTTCTTATCAACGCTCTTATCTTTTGGAAGATGATAATAAGAGTTGATCCAGAGCGCGATTCCTGCAAGACCGGATGTGTTAGAAACAGATACCAGTGGCGGTCTGTTTAAAAATTTTCCGGTATCAAAAATATTGTAGATCTCCTCGTTTTTCAGAAGTCCATCTGCATGTATTCCTGCTCTCGTCACATTAAAGTTGCTGCCGACAAACGGTGTACGGCTCGGCTGTACATATCCAAGTTCTTTTTCAAAATATTCTGCCAGTTCTGTGATCACGGTGGTATCCATACCATCAAGTGTTCCCTTTAACTGTGCATATTCAAAAACCATAGCTTCAAGCGGTGTATTACCGGTACGCTCTCCGATTCCAAAAAGTGAACAGTTCACACCGCACGCACCATAAAGCCATGCTGTCGATGAATTGCTGACTGCCTTATAGAAATCATTATGTCCGTGAAATTCGATCAGTTCGCTTGGAACACCGGCATGTACTCTGAGTCCATAGATGATTCCCGGAATAGATCTTGGTATTACAGCTCCCGGATAGTTGACCCCGTATCCCATGGTATCACAGACACGGATCTTGACCGGAATCTTATACTCATCCATCAGTTTCATAAGTTCCAGACAGAATGGAATGACGAATCCATAGATGTCGGAACGTGTGATATCTTCCAGATGACATCTCGGGCTGATTCCTGTCTCAAGACATTCTCTTACGATAGACAGATAATGTTCCATTGCCTCACGTCTTGTCATCTTTAGTTTATAGAATATATGATAGTCCGAACAGCTTACCAGAATACCAGTCTCTTTCATTCCGATCTCTTTCACCAGTTCGAAATCTTTCTTGCTCGCACGGATCCAGCTTGTTATCTCCGGGAAT
>ERZ1108170.439-NODE-439-length-33634-cov-5.910063_pt1 | contig 33634 bp, 36 predicted proteins | sample MGYA00403705_ERZ1108170 | MGnify/ENA primary metagenome ERZ1108170 (study PRJEB35170, sample SAMEA104062422) | human gut metagenome | biome: human gut; feature: human-associated habitat; material: faeces | place: Denmark | collected 2012-06-15 ...
GGCGGCCAGCGGGCATAGGGGGGCGCAGCGGAACCCCGCAGCGGGCGCGCAGGCTTTTGCCCCCAGCGGACGCCGCCATCTGCGAAGCGGGGGCGGCGGGCGCGGTTAAGGGGCAAAGCCGATGAGGGCCGCGGCCCGCCGTTTCGGCGGGACGGGGCCGCGCGCATACCGAAGAGTGCTGACGCCATCAGGCGGCAGCACAACGAGCGGCAACGGGGGGGCGGCACGGCAGCGGCGCAGGCCGCGACGGAGCCCCCCACGGCAGCCGCGAGCATCCCCCATGCACCCACAGTCTCCGCCGCGAGCTACCGTCACGCGGCGGAAGTGGGGGCCCTATTTATAGGGCCACCACTCTTCCCCGCGTTCGGCGTAGTAGTCGCTGACGTATTCGACGCACTGCTGCTCGTATTCGTCTTGCAGCATCCGGTAGGCCGCGTCGCGCTCTGCGGCCGTCTCAGTAACGGCACGTGGGGCGTCGAGCGTCACGCGGTTCTCCCGTTCATACGCTGCGAGCTCTTCGAGGACCAGTGTGCGCAGCAGCGAATAGCGCGTGGTCCGTATCCAGAAGCAGTATGCGTCGAGACGGGCCAGCTCTACCGGCGTTAGCTTGGTCCCGATAGAACGAAGATGTTTCGCGTCCCACGCTCGCCGCTGCTGCTGCCGTTTCGCTTCCGCTTCCGTCATTCCCTGCACCATGACGCCAACCCCGCAATGAACGCAGCGTTCGTCGCCTTGCCCTTGTCATAGGCTGCAATGTTCCCGAGATAGTGTTTGAGCATGTCTGGATTGCCGTACGTGTAGGCCCATTCTATCGCGTGCCGGATGCAGCGTTCGACCCTTGATGGCGTCGTGTCGTGCTTGGTTGCGATGGCCGGATACAGCTCTTTTGTCATGTGGTGCGCGAGCTCTTCGTCCGCTGCGACCAGCTTTACACCGTCCACGATGTACCGCCAGCCCCGCACGTTCGGCTGCACGCCAATCAAGCGCAGCATGACCGCAATTTGACACTCTAAGGCTTTTTCTTCCACCAGTAAGACCCCCATTTCGTGTTGTTCTGGTAACCCCAATCTTAACAAGAAACTTGTAATTCGTCAAGATGTAGTGCTATCCGATTCAAGAAAACACTACATGTGGTGTCTACGCGTTAGCGTATGCCTTGGGTGGCGAAGCCATGTACACCGCACCTACATTGCGCAGCGCGTGCAGCTCTTCAAGCTGCAATCTGCCAATGTCGGGGTCAAGGGGCAGTGCCCCTTGCGTTCTCTTGGGGGATCAAAAGGGGGCCATTCTCTCACGTGAGAGAATGGCCCCCTTTTTCCGCGCCCCTGCACGGTGCAGGGATAGAAGCGCGCTATCGCGCTGCCTTTTATGCTGTTCAGCAGAACTGCACTGGCTCAGTGGCCGCCTTGAGCCACTCCAGCTCATCCCCACTCAGATACGGCGAGATCGCCGCAAAGACCTTAGCGTGATAAGCATTCAAAAGCTCCACATCGCGCGACGAGAGCAGCGACAGATCGATCGCATCGCGGTCATACGGCACGAGCGTCAGCGGTTCGAGCGCAAGGAAGCGGCCGTACTCGTTGACCTCAGCCTCGCGTACAACGACGAGGTTCTCAATGCGCACGCCGAACTTGCCGGCAAGGTAAATGCCCGGCTCGTTCGAGAAGATCATGCCCTCTTCAATGACGCAGTGGCGCTTCTGGCGCTTCACGTCCCAGTGTACGCGCTCAGGGCCCTCATGCACGCCGAGGACGAAGCCCACGCCGTGGCCCGTGCCGTGGTTGAAGTCGAGGCCCGCTTCCCACAGCGGCGTGCGGGCCAGCATGTCAAGGTTTTCGCCCATGCAGCCGTGCAGGAACTTGGCCGCGCCCAGCTGTATGTGTCCGCGCAGGACAAGCGTGTAGATGCGCTTTTCCTCGTCCGTGAGCGGCCCCAGCGCGATGGTGCGGGTGATGTCGGTCGTGCCCTCCAAATACTGAGCGCCCGTGTCGGCGAGGCAGAAGCCGCGCGGCTCCATGGGAATGTCGGTCTCCTCGGTCGGCTCGTAGTGGACGATCGCGCCGTGCGCGCCGTAGGCGAGGATGGGGTCGAAGCTCTGCTCAAGATAGTGCTCACCCTCGGCGCGAAGAGATTCGAGCTTTTTCGACGCGCTGAGCTCGGTGATCGGCTCTTTGCCGATCGTGTGCTTGAGCCAGTAGATGAAGCGCGTGACGGCCACGCCGTCCTTGATGTGGGCGAGGCGCTCGTTCTCCTGCTCGGCGGGCGTTTTCATCGCCTTCATCAGCTGAATGGGGCTCGTGCGGTCGAGCACTTCGGCACTCTCCGGCACGCTTTGCAGAATGCGGTAGTTGGCGCGCTCGCCGTCGAGCAGTACGCGGGTGCCCGTGGGCAGCGCCGCGACGAGGCGGTAGATGTCGTCATAGGGGGCGAGCGTTACGCCGTCAGATTTCAAATGTGCTTCGATCTCTGCGCTCACGGCCTCTCTCTGCACGCAGAGCGTGGCCTTGTCCTGCTCAAGCAGCAGATACGAGAGGAACACAGGTGTGAAGAGCACGTCGTTGCCGCGCAGATTCAGCAGCCACGCGACCTCGTCGAGAGAGGGGATGACGAACACGCTTGCGCCCATCTCCTTCATCTTGCCGCGCACCATTGCGAGCTTTTCCCTGCGCGTCAGGCCTGCATACTTTACGTCCAGCTCCCACACCGGCTCGCACGAGAGTGCGGGGCGGTCCGCCCACACAAGGTCGACAAGGTCCTCGTCGCCCGCAAAGCGGATGTGCTTCTCGCGCGTCTTTTCGCCGATCGAACGAGCGAAGTCGTTGCTGATCGTGCGCGAGTCGAAGCCGATCCAGCCGTTTTCAGGAACGTGGTCGCGCAGGAACGCGGGGATCTCAGGCACGCCGGGCTGGCCCATGCGCATGAGCTCAATACCGCTGCCTTCTAACTGCTGCGAGGCCTGCAGAAAGTAGCGGCCATCCGTCCACAGCGCGGCGGCGTCCGGCAGCACGACGAGCGTACCGGCAGAGCCAGTGAAGCCGGAGAGAGATTCGCGCGCCTTAAAGTGCGCGCCGACATATTCCGAGGTGTGGAAGTCGTCGGTCACGACGACGTAGGCATCGATATGGCGCTTGGCCATCTCCGCGCGCAAAAGTGCGAGCTTTTCGACAGGTTTCATCACAAAATCACTCCATTTCTTTGATACGATAGCCCTTGCCTTATTCGGCAAAGCTCTCCGTCAGCGTGACGAGCACGTTCGTCATGGCCTCAAGGCTGTCCGCGGGGATCCACTCGCGCACGCCATGATAGTTGTAGCCGCCGGTGGAGAGATTGGGGCAGGGAAGACCGTCCCAGGACAAGCGCGCGCCGTCCGTGCCGCCGCGGATGGGTACACACTGCGGCTCGACGCCGTTGGCGCGGAAGGCGTTTTCCGCGCGCTCGATGAGGTGGAAGTGGGGGAGAATCTTCTCCTTCATGTTGTAGTAGCTGTCGCTGATCTGGGCCTCGGCCGTGCCGTCGCCGTAAATTTCGTCAAGGCGCGCGGCGCAGTCGGCAAAGAGCGCCTTTTTCTCTTCAAAGCGCTCGCGGTCGTGGTCGCGGATGATATAGCGGAGCGTCGCCTCGGTCACGCTGCCGCTCATCTCGGTCAGGTGGAAGAAGCCCTCGTAGCCGTCGGTTTTCTCCGGCACTTCGTCCTCGGGCAGCATCGCGTGGAAGGTCATCGCCGCGGTCGCGGCGTTGATCATGACATTTTTGGCGCTGCCGGGGTGGACGCCGACGCCGTGCACCGTCAGAACGGCGGACGCGGCGTTGAAGTTTTCAAATTCGATCTCACCGAGCGGGCCGCCGTCCACGGTGTAGCCGTAGTCACAGCCGAGTTCCTGCACGTCGAGCCCGTCCACGCCGTTGCCGATCTCCTCGTCGGTCGTGAAGATGACGCGCACTTCGCCGTGTTTGACGTTTTTCTCAATCATCGTCTCGACCGCGGCCATGATCTCGGCGACGCCGGCCTTGTCGTCCGCGCCGAGCAGCGTCGTGCCGTCGGTGACGATGAGCTCTTCGCCCACATGGCTTTCAAGGCCAGGGCAGAGCGCCTCGGTGAGGGAGACAGTGTCGTTGAGCTTCAGCTCGCCGCCCTCGTAGCGCACGAGGCGGGGCTTGACGTTTTCGCCCGAAGCGTCGGGAGCGGTGTCCATGTGCGCGATGAGCGCAATGACGGGCGCGTCCACGCCCTCGCTCGCGGGGAGCGTTGCGAGCACGTTGCCGCAGTCGTCCATGTGGACGTCCTCGAGCTTCAGCGCTTCAAGCTCCTGCATCAGCGCGCGGCCGAGGTCCTTCTGCCGCTCCGTAGAGGGCGAGGTGCCGGTGAATTCATCCGAGGTGGTGTAATAGGTCACATAGCGCAGAAAACGCGATTTGGCAGATTCCATTTTGGGGTACCTCCTTGCAGTCATGCTGCGTGATATTTCACGCTCAGTGTACCACAAAAGGGGGCGAACTGTAAAGCGGCGGAGCACCGATCCGCGCAAAAGTGAAACGGTGCAAAAGATTCTTTTGCTTGACAAAGGGCGGCAGTTGATAATATAGTGTGATACATATTAAATAAGAAACTGGGAGGGAAGAGGAAAAATGAACGTGGAAACCATCACGAGCCGGCAGAATCCGCTGATGACGCACCTGCGCAAGCTCGCTTCCTCCCGGTCTTACCGCAAAAAGAGCGGCGAATATCTCTGCGACGGGACAAAGCTCTTGGACGAAGCGCTCAAGTGGGGCGCACCGGTCCAAACGGCGGTGTTCTCCGACGGTGTGGACATTCCGGCGCTTCCCGATACCGTGCGCGCCGTGCGCGTGAGCGAAGACCTGATGCGCTCGGTGAGCCCAATGGAGACGCCGCAGGGCGCACTGTTTACGGTCGCGCTTCCCGAGACGAAGCTGCCCGAAACGCTTGCGGGTAAGCACTATCTCGTGCTGGACGGCGTGCAGGACCCCGGGAACGTGGGGACCATCCTGCGCACGGCGGACGCGTTTGAGTGCGACGGCGTGTTCTTAGTCAACGCCTGCGCCGACCTCTTCAATCCCAAGACGGCGCGCGCCACGATGGGCGCGATCTTCCGCCGCGAGGCGTACAGCGTCACGCCGGAGGAGCTTTTCGCGCTGCTCGGTAAAAGCGGCGTCCCGCTCTACGGCACGGCGCTGCGCGAGGACACCGTGCCGCTGTCTGACGCGAACCTGTCCAAAGCCGCTGTCGCCATCGGCAGCGAGGGGCGCGGACTGTCGCAGCAAATGCTGGATGAGTGCGCCAAGACGCTCAAAATTCCCATGAGCCCGCGCTGCGAGTCGCTCAACGCGGCCATCGCGGCGACGGTCGTTCTGTGGGAGATGTATCGCTGAAACAAACAAGGAGGTGCTCTTCATGGCGGGCCTTAAATACTGGGTGTGGCTCTCGGAGGTCAAGGGACTGACAAACCGCTCAAAGCTTCTGCTGCTCGACTATTTCGGCACGCCGGAGAACGTCTACTATGCCGACGAGGACGAGTACCGCCTCGTCGAGGGCATCGAGCCGCGGCAGATCGCGCTGCTCGCGGAAAAATCGTTGGAAAACGCCGACCGTATCCTCGGCGCGTGTTCGCGGCTGGGGCTGCGGCTTCTCACGATGCAGGACGCGGACTATCCGATGCGCCTGCGCAATATCTTTGAGCCGCCGTGCCTGCTTTATGTCAAAGGCCAGCTCCCCGTTATCGACGAGGAGGTCGCTGTCGCCATGGTCGGTACGCGCAAGGCCTCGCCCTACGGCATCGAAGCGGCGGAGAAGATCGCCTACGGTCTGTGCAAGCAGGGCGCGGTCGTGATCTCCGGCGCGGCGGCGGGCGTGGACAGCGCATCTCACCGCGGCGCGCTGCGCGCGGGCGGAAAGACCATCGCTGTGCTCGGCAACGGGCTGGACATTGTCTATCCCGCGGAGAATGAATGGCTGTACCGCGATATCGCTGCCTCGGGCGCGCTCATCAGCGAGTATCCGCCCGGGACGGCGGCCGAGGCGTGGCACTTTCCCGTGCGAAACCGCATCATCAGCGGCTTGAGCCTCGCCACCATCGTGGTCGAAGCGCCGGAAAAGAGCGGCGCGCTCATCACGGCGAATACCGCGCTTGAGCAGGGACGCGATGTTTTCGCCGTTCCCGGTCCGATCGACGCGCCACTCAGCCGCGGCTGCAACCGCTTGATCGCGGACGGCGCGGCGGGCCTCATCACCGACAGTTGGGATGTGCTGCGCGAGTACGAGGCCATCTATCCGCATAAAATACTCGGCGAGCGCGTGGAGCTTCCGCGTACGCTCGGCTATCAGGCGCGCGAGGAGCAAGCGCACGCCAAGCAGGCCGCGGCGGAGGAAATACTGTCGCTGCCGACACTGAATTTGAAAACCAACGACGCGGGGCTGACCGACGATCAGATCGCCATTCTGCGCACACTCAAAGACGGCGCGCTGCAGGTGGATGACCTGATCGAAAAGACGCAGATCCCCACGCGCCGTGTTCTTTCCGCGCTCACGATGATGGAGCTTGAAGGCTACGTCGAGCAGGGCAGCGGCAAGCATTTTTCTTTGACCGTCACACTACTGGAGGAATAATATTCATGGCAAAAAAGCATCTGGTGATCGTCGAGTCTCCGGCCAAGGCGAAAACCATTGGAAAATATCTCGGCAAGGACTACGAGGTCAAGGCCAGCATGGGCCATTTGCGCGACCTGCCCAAGAGCAAGCTGGGCGTCGATATCGAGCACGACTTCGAGCCCGTCTATCAGCCCATCCGCGGAAAAGAGGAGCTCATCAGCGAGCTCAAAAAGGCCGCCAAGAGCAGCGATACCGTGTATCTTGCAACGGACCCGGACCGCGAGGGCGAAGCCATCTCGTGGCATCTAAAGGCGCTTTTGAATCTGGACGATGAAAAGGCCAAGCGCGTGACCTTCAACGAGATCACGAAAAAGGTCGTCTCCGAGAGCATCAAGGAGCCGCGCGCCATCGACCAGGATTTGGTTGACGCGCAGCAGGCGCGCCGCGTGCTCGACCGCATCGTGGGCTATCAGCTGAGCCCGCTTCTGTGGAAGAAGGTCCGCCGCGGCCTGTCCGCGGGCCGCGTGCAGTCCGTCGCTGTGCGCATGGTCGACGACCGCGAAAAGGAAATTCAGGCCTTCGAGGCGCAGGAATACTGGACACTTGACGCCGACCTCACCGATGAGGCGACGCACAAGACCTTTGAGGCGCACTATTACGGCAAGGACGGTAAAAAGGTCGAGCCGACCTCCGGCGAGCAAGTGGACAGCATCATTGCCGACATCGGCGACAAGCCCTTTACCGTGACGAATATCAAGCGCACGGACAAGCAGCGCTCCCCGTCTCTGCCGTTCACCACTTCCACCTTACAGCAGGAGGCCTCGCGCAAGCTCAACATGACGCCGCGCCGCACCATGGCCATCGCCCAGCAGCTTTATGAGGGCGTGGACATCACGGGCGAGGGCACGGTGGGTCTCATCACCTACATGCGTACCGACTCGCTGCGCATCTCCGAAGAGGCCATCGCTGCGGCGAAGACGTTTATTTTGGGACGCTACGGGCAGAGCTACTATCCCAAAACCGCCCGCCACTACAAGGCCAAGGCCGGCGCGCAGGACGCGCACGAGGCCATCCGCCCCTCGAACGTCAACCTGACGCCCGAGCAGATCAAGGGCGATCTGACGGGCGAGCAATATCGTCTGTACCGCCTGATCTGGAGCCGCTTTTTGGCCTCCCAGATGGCGAACGCTGTGTATGACAGCGTGAGCGCGCAGATCATGGCGGGCGGACACGAGTTCCACGCGAGCGCCAGCAACCTGAAATTCTCCGGCTACACCGCCGTTTACGAGGAGTCTCGCGATGACGACAGCAAGGAGGAAAAAGAGGGCACGCTGCCGCCGCTTGTCGAGGGGCAGGGCTTGACGCTCGAGGCATATACGCCGCTCCAGCACTTCACTCAGCCGCCCGCGCGCTACACGGACGCGACGCTCATCCGCGCGATGGAGCAGAACGGCATCGGCCGCCCGTCGACCTACGCGCCGACGGTCTCGACGATCTTAGACCGCGAATACGTCATCAAGGACGGAAAATACCTGCGTCCTACGCCGCTCGGCGAGGTGGTGACGGGCCTGATGGAAGAGCGCTTCCCCGACATCGTGGACATGAAGTTCACCGCCCGCATGGAGGAAAAGCTCGATACCGTCGAAGAGGGCAAGACCGCGTGGAAGGACGTCATCCGCGACTTTTACGGCGGCTTTGAGCGCGACCTTGAGAACGCCGAGAAGGCGCTCGAGGGTGTGAGACTCAAGGTCCCCGATGAGGTCAGCGAGGAGAAGTGCGACGTCTGCGGCCGCAACATGGTCATCAAGAGCGGGCGTTTTGGCCGCTTCCTGGCCTGCCCGGGCTACCCTGAGTGCACGTTCACCAAGCCCCTTGTCATCGAAATGCCGGGCCGCTGCCCCAAGTGTGGCGGGCGCATGATGAAGCGCACCGGCGTGAGCAAGAAGACGAACAAGCAGTACACGTACTACGCCTGCGAATTCTCCACCAGCAGCGATCCCGAGAAGAAGTGCGACTTCATGACTTGGGATGTGCCGACGAAGGACGACTGCCCCGAGTGCGGCCAGACGATGTTCAAAAAGGCGGGCAAGGGCTTTAAGCGCCCGTACTGCATCAACCCCGCGTGTTCGCGCTTTGTGCCGGAAGACCAGCGCGGCTATGTGAAAAAGAAGACCACCGAGACCGCGGAAGAGGGCGCGGAGAGCGCCGAAGCCGCCGATGCGGCGGAGACCGCAGAAAAGAAGACCGCCGCCAGGAAGACGACGGCTAAGAAGAGCACCACCGCAAAGAAAACGAGCACAAAAGCGGCGAGCACCAAGAAGACCGCGACGAAGACCGCCGCAGCGAAGAAAACGACAAAGAAGGCCGTAGCCGAGGATGGTGCAGAAAAGCCCGCAAAAAAGACGGCGGCAAAGAAGACCGCGACCACGAAAAAGACGGCCGCTGAGAAGACGACCACCAAGTCCGCGGCCAAAAAGACCGCGGAGAAAGAAGAGAACTGATGCAAGTAACTGTGATCGGTGCCGGCCTTGCCGGCTGCGAGGCTGCCTGGCAGCTCGCGCAGCGCGGCATCGCCGTGACGCTGCATGAAATGAAACCCGAAAAGACCACCCCCGCGCACCACACGGCGGATTTTGCCGAGCTTTGCTGCTCGAATTCGCTGCGCTCGGACCAGATCGAAAACGCGGTCGGCCTTCTCAAAGAGGAGCTGCGCCGCCTCGATTCGCTGATCCTTGCCTGCGCGGACGCGACGCGCGTGGAGGCGGGCGGCGCGCTGGCGGTCGACCGCTACGGCTTTTCAAAGCTCGTGACAGAGAAGATCCGTTCGCATCCCAATATCACGGTTGTCCCCGGCGAGGTGACGGCCATCCCCAAGGGGAACGTCATCATCGCCTCGGGCCCCTTGACGAGCGACGCGCTCGCCGCCGCCATCGCCGAAAAGATCGGCAACGGGCACACGCTGAACTTTTTCGATGCCGCCGCGCCGCTCGTGACGTTTGAGAGCGTCGACATGGATTCGGCGTTTTTCGCCTCGCGCTACGGCAAGGGGACGGCGGACTACATCAACTGTCCGATGACGGAGGAGGAGTACGATGCCTTCTGGCAGGCGCTCACGACCGCCGAGGAAGCGAGCGTACACGGCTTTGAGGATAAAAACGTCTTCGAGGGCTGCATGCCCGTCGAGGTCATGGCGCGCCGCGGACACGATACGCTCTGCTACGGCCCCCTCAAGCCGCGCGGTCTGCGAGACCCGAAGACGGGGAAAGAGCCCTATGCCGTCGTCCAGCTGCGGCGCGACAACGCGCAGGGCAGCGTCTATAACCTTGTCGGCTTCCAGACGCATCTGCGCTTTCCCGAGCAGAAGCGCGTGTTTTCGATGATCCCCGCGCTGCATGATGCGGAGTTTGTGCGCTACGGCGTGATGCACCGCAACACCTATCTCCGCTCGCCGGGGATGCTGGACCGCTACTATCGCCTGATCGCGGATGACCGCATCGCCTTTGCCGGGCAGATGACCGGCGTGGAGGGCTATATCGAGTCCGCGGCTTCGGGCTTTCTGGCGGGCATCGAGATGGCAAGAAGACTCGAAGGCAAACCGCCCGTCGATTTCCCGCGCGAGACGGCCATCGGGGCGCTGGGGCTTTACATCAGCGATACGACGGTCTCGGACTTTCAGCCGATGAACGTGAACTTTGGTATCATGCCGCCGCTGGGCTACCGCATCAAGGGCGGCAAGCGCGTGAAAAATGCGCAGCTCGCCGCGCGCTCGCTTGAAAAGATCGACGCGATGCGCGAGGACGTGCTGAGTGACAGGAAAGGAGAGTGACCCCGTGAAGATCATTGTCGACGCCATGGGCGGCGATTTCGCCCCGCTCGCGCCCGTCAAGGGCGCGCTGATGGCGCAGGAGAAGTACGGCGTGGACATCGTCCTGACCGGAAAAACGGAAGAGATCTTGAAGGCCCTGCAGCAGTGCGGCTGCAAGGAGCTCCCCAAGGGCATGGAGATCGCCAACGCGACCGAGGTGGTCGAGATCTGCGACGATCCGGCGACGGCCTTTAAGCACAAGAAGGATTCGTCCCTCACCGTGGGGCTCAATATGCTGCACGCGGGCGACGCGGACGGCTTTGTCAGCGCGGGCAGCACAGGCGCGCTCCTTGCGGGCGCGACGCTCGTTGTCAAGCGCATCCGCGGTCTGCGCCGCGCGGCGCTCGCGCCGACCATCCCGACGGCCAAGGGCAAGGCGGTACTCATCGACTGCGGCGCGAACGCCGAGTGCACGGTCGAATACCTGCTGCAATTTGCGTATCTTGGCAGCTACTACGCGCAGAAGGTGCTCGGCGTCGAAAATCCGCGCGTTGGCCTTTTGAACATCGGTGCAGAGGAGAGCAAGGGCGACACGCTGCGCCGCGAAACGTATCAGAAGCTCAAGGAAGCGGGCGAGGCGGGGCATCTCAACTTCACCGGCAACATTGAGGCAAAGGAAGCGATGCTCGGTGAGTGCGACGTTATCGTCGCCGACGGCTACAGCGGCAACATCATGCTCAAGAGCATCGAGGGCACGGGCAAGCTTCTTTCCATCAAATTGAAGGAAATGCTGATGCACAGCACCGGCACGAAGCTGGCGGCGCTGCTGCTCAAGGGACAGCTCGGCGATTTCAAGAAAATGCTCGACGCGAACGAGGTCGGCGGTACGGCGCTGCTCGGCATCTCGAAGCCGGTCGTCAAGGCGCACGGCAGCGCGAGTGAGGTCGGTATCTGCAATGCGGTCCGTCAGGCGATGGAAGTCGCGCGCAGCGGTATCATCGACGACATCGCGCAAAATATCGACAAGATGCGTATTGAACAGAAGGCAGAATAACGCGAATGCCAAAAAGCGGCAAAATGGGTATTGACAGTACAGTGCCTTTGCCGTATCATTTGGAAGAACCAAAACCGTGAGAGGAAGTATAAGACTTATGAGCCCCGAAGAAATTTTCAAAACGATGCAGAAGCTGATCGTCGAGCAGTTCGCGCTCGACCCCGATGAGGTCACGATGGACAGCTCTTTTGAGGAAGATCTTGGCGCCGACTCCGTGGATCTTGTCGAACTGGTGATGGCCATGGAGGAAGAGTTTGAGCTCGATGAGATCCCCGAGGAGGAGCTCACCTCGCTCAAGACGGTGGGCGACTGCGTGCGCTACCTGAGCACGAAGCTCGGTTAAGAAGAAAAAAGCCGCCCCGCTTTGCGCGGGGCGTCCTTTTATCAGGAGGAAACACCATGCAGGCCTTGGAAGAAAAGCTGCAATATCATTTCAAAAATCCGGCGCTGCTCGAAGAGGCGCTGCGCCACAGCTCGTATGCCAACGAGCACCGCGGCGCAAACTTTTTCAGCAACGAGCGCCTGGAATTCCTGGGTGACAGCGTGCTCGGCTTTGTGACGGCGGAGTATCTGTTTGCCAAGCATCCTACCGCGCCGGAGGGGGAGCTGACGCGCATCCGCGCGCTGCTCGTGTGCGAGGACAGCCTGCACGAGGTCGCGCAGCGCCTGGAGCTTGGAAAATACTTAAAGCTCGGCAACGGCGAGGAGAGCTGCGGCGGCCGCACGCGTCCGTCTATCCTGGCCGACGCGACCGAGGCGGTGTTTGCCGCGGTGTATCTTGACGGCGGCATCAGCGCGGCCAGCGCGCTCATCCACCGCGTATTGCTCGACACCGAGCGCGAGGAGGTCGCTGAGGAAAAGCGCCGCGACTACAAGACCATTTTGCAGGAATTCGTGCAGCGCACGCCGAACCAGACGCTTTCCTACCGCCTGTTTGGTGAGAGCGGCCCCGACCATGACAAGACGTTCTATTTCGAAGTGCTGCTCAACGGCAGCGCCGTGGGCAAGGGCGCGGGCCGCAGCAAGAAGGAAGCCGAGCAGATGGCTGCAAAAGACGCGCTCGAAAAACTGACGGACCAGCGCTGAAAAGATGATCACCGACTGCTTTGACGATAAGACTGAACCCGTCATCAGCCTGCGGGACTTTTATGGCGAACAAAAGCACCTTGTCGAAACGTGCCTGATCCTGTTTTCGCAGAAGATCTATCAGCATTTGCTGGAAGCCTTTCCCTGCGAAAAGATCGGCCTGATCGGCGCGTGCAACGGGAACATCCCCATTTACCGCATGAATTACAAGGGAAAGGACATCGCGTTTTACCTCTCGGGTATCGGCTCGGCGATTGCCGCGTCGGAGTGCTATGAGGCGAGCTGGATCGTCGGTGCGTCGAAGTTCGTGATGTTCGGTTCCTGCGGGAGCCTGAATCGGGAGGCGACGAGGGGCAAATTCATCGTCCCGACGGAGAGTTACCGCGGCGAGGGCTGCTCGTATTATTTCGCCGCGCCGTCCGACTATATCACGGTCGAGAATGCACAGAAGCTCTCGGCCATCTTTACCGAGCTGGGCGTCCCACACGTGACGGGGCGGGTTTGGACGACGGACGCCATGATCCGCGAGACCGCGGGCCTCGTCGCGCAGCGAAGAAGCGAGGGCTGTCTCGCCGTGGAGATGGAGCTCGCCGGTGTGCAGGCGGTGTGCAGTTTTTACGGCTTATCGCTCTATAACTTCCTCGAGGCGGGGGACGTGCTGGAGGAGAGCGGCTACGATGTCGCCAATCTTCGCGGCGCGAACCACGACCTCGGCAAGCTCTATATCGCGCTGGAAACGGCGCTGCGCATCTGAATAGAATCGAAAACGCCATGACGAAAGTCACGGCGTTTCTTTTTTGCTGTTTTTCTTCTTTTCAAAGAGGATCGACAGCCCCGCGTAGAGCAGGAACAGCCCGAACGGCTTGCGGAAGACGCTGCTGTCGACCATTGTCGTCAAAAACGCGGCGGCGAGCGCACAGAGCGTGCCGGTCGGGATGGCCGCGCGCAGGACGGCTTTGTCGAGATATCCGTTTTTGCGATGCGCGAAGAGCGAGATGCCCGCGGTTGGCAGAAAATAGAGCAGGTTGATGGCCTGCGCTGTGCGCTGCTCCACGCCGAAAAAGAGCGTCATGCATAAAAGAAGCAGTGTCCCGCCGCCGACGCCCCAGGACGAGAGGATTCCCGTCAAAAGCCCGCAGAGCGCGGGAAAGAGCCAGTCCGTCACAGAAGGTACCTCACCGCGCCATAGAGCAGAAACAGCGCGAAAATGCGCTTGAGCCATGTGTTCGGCACGTCCTTGAAGAGCCTGCCGCCGATCCATCCGCCTGCAAGCCCACCGACAAGGTAGGGGAGCGCCTCTCCGAGCGGCAGCGCGCCGCGGAACGCATACACGAGCACCGACACAAGGCAGAACGGGAAGATGACGGCCACACAGGTCGCGAGTGCCGTCTTGTCGGAGAGTTTTGCCCACGAGCGCAGCAAAAAGACGAGCGGAATGCCGCCGCCCCCGCCGAATAAGCCGTTCACCGTGCCCGCGAGCGCGCCGCAGACGCGGTATTTGCTCTTTTCCGTCATGCTGTCACCGCCTTTTTCGATGCTATGTAGCGGCCGCCTGAGGGGCGGCTGCAAAAATTACTGCTTCTTGAAGCTCTGGCAGTCGGTGCACTGGTCCATGGTGGGGTTGGCCTCGTGCGTGCCGACCTGGATGGCGTTCAGACCGCAGTACTGGGCGTCCTTGCAGTGGTTGGCGCAGTTGGTCACGGCGCAGCGAATAGAGGTGTTGGGCGTGCAGGAGCAGCCGTTATTGGTATGATCGGTCATGGATTTGTCCTCCTGAAAAAGTTGTTTTGGCGTTTGCCGCGCTTAGTTTGCGCGCATTTTTGCCCGCTATGCAAAAGGAAGAACATTCCAATAAAAAACGTCCGGCTGATATTCAGCCGGACGTTTTTTCACTTGTCATTTTAGAAGCTCGTCGATCGCGCGGTAAAGCTCGGAGAGCGTCTCCTCGTCATTTTGCTGGATGGCGGCGGTGACGCAGGTATCCATGTGGTTGCGCAAAATCTGACGGCTGGTCGAGCGGATAGCGGACTCCACCGCGGCGAGCTGGATCAGCACCTCGGAGCAGTCGCGGTCGTCCTCCACCATCTTTTTGATGGATTCGAGATGCCCGATGGCACGCGCAAGGCGGTTGCTGATCTTTTTCGTCTGCTCGGGGTCATGGACATGCCCGTGCACATGGGGGTGCTCGTGGCCGTGCTCATGGACGTGTTCGTGCTCGCTCATGGCATTCTCCTTTAGAACTTCAACTCGCCGACGCTTGCTTCCACGGTGCGGATATACGCGCGGTCGATGATCTGCTGGGCGACGGCCTCGAGATACGGCGTGAGGGGCATGTCGTTGTCCATCTCGGGGACTTTGGTGCGGAGCAGATCGTAGATGGCCTGCGTGCCCTTGGCGCAGCGCTTGTCCTCGTAGCAGTCGAGCGCCTGACCGTCGCAGATGAGCTCGGCGGCGAGGATATACTTGGCGAGGTGCATCGAGTCGTAGGCCTTCTTGGCGGCGTTGTAGCCCATGTTGACGTAGTCCTCCTGGTTGGCGCAGGTGGTCAGGTTGTCGACCACGGCAGGGTGCGCAAGGATGCGCAGTTCACCCTGAAGGCCCGCGGAGGCGTACTGGATCATCATAAGGCCATTGTTGAAGTCGGCGTTCTTGTTGAGGAACGCCGGCAGCTCGCTCACCAAGCTGTTGAGCAGGCGGTCGATGCGGCTGTTGCTCATTTTGCACAGATCTGTGATCGCGATGCAGAGATTGTCGGACGCCATACCAGCATAGGTGCCGTCGGCATTGCAGCCCATCAGCGCGACCGCACCGCCGTCCTCCTCATCGAAGATGAGCGGGTTGTCGACGGACGAGTTGAGCTCGATGGCGAGAGTCGTCTGTGCGTCCTTGACGGCCTTTTTGACCGGGCCGTGGAGCTGCGGCATGCAGCGGATGGACAGCGCGTCCTGCACGCGGTGGCCGCGGTAGCGCTCAAGCATGGGGCTGTCCTTCAAAATGGCGCGGATGTTGGCCGCGGTGTTGATCTGGTCGGGGTGCGGACGCACGGCCATCAGGCGCTCGTCCATAGCCATCAGTGTACCCTTGAGCACCTCGAGCGTGAAAGAGCCCGCAATGTCTGCCGTCAGGCTGAGCGTCTGCGCGTCATAGATCGCAAGCGACGCGAACGCGGTGACGGACGTGGTGCCGGAGAGCAGGATAAGGCCTTCTTTGGAAGAAAGCACGACGGGCTTGAGGCCCGCGCGCTTGAGCACCTCTGCGCCGTCAAGCGTTTTGCCCTGATAGGTGGCCTTGCCCTCGCCGATCATCACCATGCCGATGTGGCCCTCGAGCGTCAGATAGCCGACGGAGCCATGACCGGGGACGACGGGGCTGATGCCCGCGTTGAGCATGTCGCGGATCAGCGCGAGCGTTTCAAGACGGATGCCCGTATGGCCGGAGCCGAAGTGGCAGAGCATGACGAACATCATCGCGCGCGTGCACTCCTCGGCGATGGGCTCGCCGACGGCGCAGGTGTGGGCGTAGATGTTGTTGCGCTGGATCGTCTCGCGGTCCTTTTCGGGGATGAACTTCTTCCAGTTGTCACCAAGGCCCGTGGTCAGACCATAGATGGCCTTGCCCTCGTGGCTGAAGCGGTCGACATGGGCGCGGCAGTGGTTGACGCGCTCTTTATATTCTTTGGAAAACGCGACCTTCGCGCCAAAGCGCGCGACACTGACGAGGTCGTTGATGGTGGCGGTGCCGCCAAGCGTAACAGTGTTCATATCGGATCGTACCTCTTGAATGTGGGTGTCGCTCTCTTACAGGGAGCTGTCGGTCTTGTAGCCGTCGGCCTCGATGGCGATGTAGCGCACCTTTTTGCCCATCTCTATCTCGCCGTAGAACGCGACGTAGTACGGGCGGTAGAAGGGACGGTAGGACGCGACCTCCATCGAGGTGATGATGTGGCCCGAATGGCGGCGCATGATGCGCATGGCGACACGCTTGGCCTGGGCGATGATCTTCTCTTTGTCGAAGGTGGAATCCTGGCACATGTCGGGATCGAGGTCGGCTTCGTAAAGCGGGAGCGGCTGCTCGTGATAGCTCGCCGTGCAGCGCGTGCCTTCGACGATCATGCAGATCTTCTGCGAGTTGCCGCCCACCTGGCCCTTGCGGGTGAAAAAGCGCTCCACAAGGCCGGGCTTGAAATAGGCGTCGAACACGACTTCAAAGCTCTGCAAATAGAGCTGCTTCATCGTGATCTTGCCGCCGCCGTACATGGCCTTGCCGATCAGGTTGCCGCCGCCGCGGGCCTTGACAAAGGCCTCGGAGTCGGTCATCTTCTTTTGGGTGATTAAAACGTCCACTGTGCGGGAACCTCCTTGAAACGGAATGGGAGAGTAAAAAAGCAAATACGAGAAAGACAGATTCCGCGGGGGAATCAGCCTACCTTTTCATCATACGCCAACGCTGGGGGAATGACAAGCCGCTTTTAGCGCGTTTTGTGGCAAAAACGGAAGAGTTTACACATTTTTTCGGCAAGCGGAAACTGAAAAGCTGCTTTTTTGCGAAAGAAACAGCCGCTTGCCGGTTCATGCCACTTTTGTGCATAACGCAGAAACGATTGACCGTTTGGCATGAAAAGATTATACTAAGCTACCGTTGAAAAAAGCGTTGAATCCGTTGGGCGGCCCGCATGGCGAAGCGGGCGGCGATGCGCTGCGGATTCAACGATAATTCGTCGGCAAAGCATTATGATAAAATAAGAATGCTTCATAGCATCGTTGTATCATTGCTGTGGAGGGCGGAGGATAGCGCCCCCGAAAAGGCAATGCAGATAAAATAAGAAATCAGGCAAGCAATAAAAAGAGGAGATAGCAATATGTCTTTACTGACCAGCAAGCTGAGCGACGAGAATCGCAAGAAAGCGCACGAGCTTTTTGGAGTGCCCGAGCAGTTCGACGAAGTGGCCGACCTGATGGTGCACGAGGAGGAATGGCAGGTCATTCTTCTGATGGGCAAGGAGCCCATGACGGAAAAGGAACTGCGTAAGCTCATGGAGAAGAACCGCCTGGCCGCGTCGCCCTACGTGCTCATCAACCGCATGTACTCCCGCAACGTACTCAACAAGGTCACGGATGCGGACGAGCCGACCTGGAAGATCAGCGACTTCTACAGCCGCTATTCCTACTATGCGCAGTTTGAGTACTATGAGTTCGGCTGTCTGCCGAGAGAGCTCATCGAGGCGCTCTACGACTGGCAGACAGAGATTTATCAGTCGATCTATCTGCCGCAAGTGAAGGCCAAGGTCGCCGGTGAGGGCGTCTATGTCCACAACCAGACGTATCTGACGCTCGAGGAGTTCGATAAGATCATCGACGGGCATCACGGCAGCATCCATCTTGTGCCCTGCAACTGCAAGAGCCAGAAGTATTTCCACGACCGCAAGCTCAATGTGTGCGTCAACATGAACGACGGGCCGAACAGCGCGGTCGACCGCGGCATGGGCGAGCCCATCAGCCCTGAGGACATGAAAAAGAAGGTGCGCGAGTTCAACGCCAGCGGACTCATGCAGAACGGCGAGGACGGCTTCATCTGCAACTGCGACGGTCTGTGCTGCTTCCCGATGCAGATGGCCTATAAGGCCGGCTCCCGCCTGATCTATCCCGAATCCAACTGGAAGATCGACTGGCACGAGGACGAGTGCGTCAACTGCGGCAAGTGCACGAAGATTTGCAACTTCGGTGCGTTCTACAAGGACGACAACCGCAAGGTGCACTACGATGTGGACAAGTGCTGGGGCTGCACCATCTGCGCGCCCAACTGCCCGAAGCACGCTATCCACCTGCTGCCGAGAGAGCAGAAGGCCTGAGAGAAGCACTAAGGCACTACGCAATAGCATTTTGGCCGGACGGTACCCTAAAAGTGGCCGCCCGGCCTTTTTCTTGCTTTGCGCGAGAAATGGAGAGAGGAAGTCAGCACCATGGCACTTATCAAAGTTCTGATCATCTTTGTGGTGATCCTCGCCCTGCTCAACAAACGCCTGCCCCTTTATCTTGCGATGATTTTTGGTTCACTCCTGATGATCGTGATGTTCCGTCTGCCGCTCGCCACGGCGGGGCAGACGGCGCTGCGCACGCTCACGGGCTGGGACGTCTGGTCAGTGAACCTTGCGATGTATGTGATCTCGGTGCTCGTCTACGAGCTTGACCTGCGCCATCGGTTCGAGGATGCACAGCGGGCGATGAATGGACTAATGCGCGACCCGAGGCTCAACACGTCGCTTGCCTGCATGTTCATCGGCCTGATGCAGGGCCCCGCCACCGTGACGATCTGCGGCGGCATGGTGGACACGATGGCGGGCGACCACCTCAAAAACGATGAAAAGGCGGCGGTCGCCACGTACCTCCGCCACATTCCCGAGGCTATGGTGCCGACGTTTACGGGCGTCATTGTGGCGTGCAGCATCAGCGGCATTTCCATTTCATCGTTTTTCGTATGGATGCTCCCGATGGCGCTGCTGACGCTTCTGGCAATTTACCTTGTCTATCTGCACCGCGTGCCGCGCACAGTCGGCGAGACGGGACGCAGCAAAAAAGAGTGCGTGCGTCTGCTTTTGCGGAGCCTGTGGTCGCTGCTGCTGGCAATCGCGGTGATCATCGTGTTTTCGCTGCCGACGTGGGCCGTCGTGACGGTCATCGCGACCGTCAACGCGCTGGTCGAAAAATTCTCCGCGCAGGAGGTGCGCGATACGCTCATCAAGGGCTTTGACCTAAAGTCGCTGCTCGGTATTACGATGACGTATGTCTTCAAGGACCTTTTGATCCTTGGCGGCGTGATCGACGTGCTGCCGACGTATTTCGAGCATCTGCCCATTCCGGCGTTTCTGGTGCTCGTGATCCTGTACGCGTTCGGCACGCTGGTCGCGGGATCGAGCGCCGCGGCCGCGGCCTTTATCCCGCTGGCCTACACCATGATCCCGAACGGCGGCGCGTTTTTGCTGGCGCTGCTGATGAGCGTCAGCTTCGCCTCGAGTCAGCTGAGCCCCACGCACATCTGCACGGCGATCATCTCGGACTATTTCGGCGTCACATTCTTCGCCACGGTCAAAAAGCTCCTGCCGCTGTTTCTGCTCACCGTTCTCATCGCCTGCGGCTATTACATGCTGCAGACGGCGGTATTCTGAAGAAAACAAACAAGGCCTGTGCCAAGCAGCACAGGCCTTGTTCGATTTGCTGTAAAGGGAAAATCAAAGGGAAAACAGAGCAAAAAATGCAGACCCTTTCCCCTAAACGGAGATTTCGGGCGATTTTCAGAGAAAAACCAAAATTTAGAAAACATAAAAATACAACTAATTCAATATAAAAAGAAAGGATTCCAAACATTTCTGCTTGAAATCCTAACTTCTGTCAGGAGGCTTCGATTCGAATATTTTTCTAAATCAATCCTTGATAATCGTATCAGTCTTCCAACTCCGCCTCGTGCTTGAGGATCGCGCTGGTGGCAGCGTCGATCTCGTAGTCATATTCCATATTGCCGGATTTGAACTCGATTTCGTAGACGAGCTTTCCGTCCTCATCATCCAGCTCAATGTCCATGTCATACGCCTGATTTTCACTCAAGCCCGCATGGTTCAGGGCGATGGACTTTGCCTTGGCGTAGCCGATATCCTGCACCGTTCCGGACGGCGCGGGCTTTTGACCAGAGGGCTTCGTCGTTTCATTCGATGCGGAAACGGCAGCCAATAAATCTTTCTGCCCGCTGAGCACCTTCCCTGTGTAGGCATCCACTAGATACTCGAACTCGCCCCATGCCGTTTGCAGCTCTACTTCGTAGTGTGCAGGGGATTCGTCGAGTTCGGGATCGACCTCCGCTGTAACGGAATCCACCGCCGTCGTTCCGGCATACTCCTCCGCAGCGGTACGGGCTGCATCCATACCAATCGGCATGGCAGGTGCGCCCGCTTCGGCGAGGTCCTTGAGCTCTTCGACCGAAAGCTTTGCCAGCGCGTCAAACTTCAGCGTGGCGTTGAGTGCAAGCACACGGTTCACCAGCGCCGCCTTTCCGGTCGAAATGCTGTTTTCCCGCGCCTGCTGCGTAAGTCCCGCGTTCTGCGTAAGCGTCTGCGTCAGGACGGACGCCCTCGATTCGCTTGTCTGCAAAACACCGTCCACGGTGCTCGTCAGCTCGCGCTGGAGTTTTTCCGCGCGAGCGGTATCCTTGTCCTCCACCGAGATCATGATGGCGGAGGAAATGCTATTGAGGTAGCCGTTTCGCACAAGGCTGCCCACGATAGCATTCACCGCCACATCGAGCTTCGCGCCCTTGAGATCCGCGCCGTTGCCCATATCCGCAAGGATAGCTTTCGCGTCCTCGTTGAGCGGTGTGCAGACAAGGACCTTTTCGCTTCGATTCACCTTCAGCTCAATGCTCGGGTTCACATCCAGTGACACCACGGACGCAACCGCGTTCGCCCTCTGGTAGAAGAGTCCCCCGCCGCTGAGCAGCATCACCGCAAGGCAGGCGGCGATGAGCGATGTCCATCTTCTCTTTGCTGCTTTTTTCGTTTTCATGTTGATTACCGTTCCTTTCCGCGCTTCACAGCGGGAGAGAACGCCGCTCACATCGTCCGGCGCGGTCTTTTCAAGCGCCGCAGCCAGCCTCTGCTCCATTTTGTCATTGGTCATCGGGCGTCATCTCCTTCCAGAAAAATTCGCATCTTTTTCAATGCTCTGTGATATTTCGACAGGACGTTGGGAAGCGGCAGCGCAAGAAGCGCCGCGATCTCCCTGTGTTTTAGGCCCGTGACCGCGTGGAGCAGCACAACGCGCCGTTCCTCATCAGCGAGGCTTGCCAGCGCGCCTTGCAGCAGCGTGCGCTCATCAGTGTCCAAACCGCATTCCTGCGCGGGAATGGCGTCCCATTCCTCCTCACTGAGCGCGGTATGACGTTCCTCGCGCCGTAGGCGTATCAGGCACAGGTTACGGCACACGGTCAGAAGCCAGCCCATCGGCGAGCCGGTGGGACGGTACTGCTCCGCACAGTCCCACACCTGCACATAGACGTCCTGCGTGAGATCCTGCGCGTCGTGCGCGTTTTTAAGGTAGGAAAGCGCTAAGCCGTACACCGCCGTGCGCGTGCGCTGATACAGCGCCGCCAAAGCGTCACGCTCACCGCCGGCAATGTGAATCAGCAACTGCTGCAGCTCGTGTCGATCCTCTGCCGGAGCGTATTCGGTTGTCATCAGCAAGCTGAGCATAGGCTTCCGTCTCCTGTCATCCATGTAATGCACGGAAAGGACGATTTATTGCACGGGATTTTTTATTTTTATGATTTTGTTTCTTTCGCCTCATCGAACTGCAACATTCTGTGATCCTCCGTCAGCACCTTCATCTGACTGATGGCAATGGCATTGAGTTTCGCCAAACGCTCCGCCTGCGGGACTCCTTCGTTGATGAAAACCGCGTTCAGATTTTCCAGATTAGACAGGCACACGAGCTGCGAAACATTGGCATAGTCACGGATGTTACCCTTAAGATCTGGATTGGTGTCGCGCCACTCTTTTGCCGTCATCCCGAACAGTGCCATATTCAAAACATCGGCTTCGTTGGCATAGACCAGCGAAATCTGCCGCGCAGACAGCTCCGGCGGAATCAGATTTTCCTTGATGGCATCGGTATGAATGCGATAATTGATCTTGGCAAGGTTGCGCTTGATGTCCCAACCGAGTTGCTTCATCTCCTCGGTCTTGAGGCGCTCAAACTCCTTGACTAAGTAGAGCTTAAACTCCACGGAGATCCATGAGGCAAACTCAAACGCGATCTCCTTATGTGCGTAGGTCCCGCCATAGCGGCCAGCCTTGGAAACAATGCCGATGGCATCAGTCGCATCTACCCATTTCTGCGGTGTCATCACAAAGCTGTTCAACCCCGCCTGACTTCTAAACGCATCGAATTCGACACGGTTAAAATTCGGATTGTAGAGTGTTTCCCACACGCCGAGGAACTCGATGGTGTTTCTGTTGCGAAGCCAGTTTTGAATAATGTAGCGTGGATTATCACTATCCTTGATTTTTGCAATGTCTGTCAAACTGAGGAAATCATCTCGCTTGAGATCCCACTGCACGTTGATTTCTGTTCCACGAACGACCAGTTTATCCATTTCTATTGCCCTCTCTTGCAGTCAGTTCATGCAGCAGTCCTTGACACCCCTCCAGCACATCCTGCCACGTTGTCTCGAAATTGCCTGTGCACCACGGGTCGGCAACATCGCCGGGGCGGTCGGTGTAGTCCATCAGGAGGCGGAGCTTGCCGTCCGGGTTGCCGCCGCAGATGCGCTGCATATTCCGCAGATTCGCACTGTCCATGATCGTACTTGTCGTAGTCCTGATTGGTGAGCTGCCGTGCTACGTGACCGTCGCAGGAGATCCCGTGCTCCGCCAGCTTGCGCCGCGCCAGAGGATAGACCGGATTGCCAATTTCCTCCCGGCTGGTGGCCGCCGACTCGATATGGAATTGTGACGCCAGCCCAGCTTTCTTCACCAAGTCCTTCATCACGAACTCGGCCATGGGGCTGCGGCAGATATTCCCATGACACACAAAGAGTATCTTTTTCATTGCATTCGCTCTCCCGTGTTACTTCTTTTTCACCAGTATAGCAGGAAACCGCTTGCTCGTCGAGAGAAGAATACAGCCACGCCTGAGATTCTATGGCTTCCAGCAATTTCGCTTTCTTCCAACCGAAGTGCAGTGCGGCGCGGATGTACCACGCCCGTTCCTCGCTGCTACCGCACCGCTCTAAAATCGCCGCATTCCGCGTCCAGCCGAGGTTCATCGCCAGCCGCATGATTTCAGGGGATTCCTCGTAGGCTGCGTAAAACGCCCGCATCCGGCGCAGATTGCGGGGAGAGAAGCCCTCGACCGCAGGATAGGTCATTTGCAGGTGCTCGGACGCTGCAACAGCCGCGCCTTTCTCTGCTCTGCCGCTGACCACTCGGCCAATCTCGCGGTACAATTCCATCTGCGGCAGTTGCGCCGCCATAAGCGCGTCCAGTGCGGCAAACATGATGGTGTAATCTGTGGGCTTGCGGATGTTCATGGGCTTTCTCCTTTCTGGCGTTGTGTGCCTGTTCTGTAAAGTAGAAGCAGCGGAATGGCAATGCCATCCCGCTGCTGTTTCAATTTTAAAGGTTGGTTTCCTCCAGAGGGTTCGGTCGGTATCCGTCCATCAGAGTATCGTTCTCCATGATGAAGGGGTGCGTCGTATCCTGACCCCAAGAGGTGTCGTATTTCTCCATCAGGTAGTCGCTCAATTCCGTGCGGTTTTGGAGATTCACTAAACGGTATGGCTCCTGGAACGCCACCTTTTCGATGAAGTACAGCGAACCGTCCTCCGCGGGCAGCAGCACGCCGACATGACCAATAAAGAGCGTGTTGTCCTCATCCGAGAATTTATCGTGGAAGACAACAGAGATCATGCTCGCTTTGCTGTCGGCAAACGCGATGCCGCGGGCTGCCCAGCCCTCCTGAAGCGCTTTGACCTGTGCTTCGACCTCTGTGCTGTCCGCGGCATTCACCGGCGCGAACAACGCGCAGAATTTGGCGGTGCTGTCCCCGCAGAGTGCGTCAGGATCGGCGTCGACTGTCTCTAAATCGGTAAAGAGCGAGTCCTCGCCCTGTACCTCCGGCTGGTCGGCTCCTGCTGTGATGAATTCGCTGAACAGGCCAAATGCTGTAATGCGGCAGTTATAACCGGGAAAGCTGCCGTTTGCCGCCGCCCATTCATCCTGCATGTCATAGGGATCATACTTGGTATCGGTCGGTGCGGCACTCTCGAAACTATCGGTCAGCCACTCGCTCTTGACGCTGGCGTTAAACTGTTCCACTCGATTCAGTAGAGCAGCAATGCGGGATTCTTCGATTCCTGAATCCGAGAGAAGCTCGGAAAGCTGTTTTCTGGAATCCTCATCGGTCAGGTTGGAATATTCCACCGCCTCCAGCGCAGGCTGCTCTGTGGTCGGTTCTTCCTGCTTGCCGCAGGCAGTCAAGACAACAGCAGCGGAGAGCAAGCATAGAATTAGCACCGTGGCTCGTATTTGTCTATACATAGGTTGTAACCTTCCTTACCTCATAAATTAGTTCATTGCATTTGTAGTATTGCCTAAAAATTGAATGCTCGAATATCATAGCGTATTTTGTAAAAAAGTCTATGTCAAAATTAAAAACATTCTGCAAAGCTGCAAAGGAAAAAACGGCAAGCCTGCCATTCTTTCCTTTGCGGTCTTATCTTATAAGGCCCACGCCCGCAACGGGATATGCTTGGCATAGATCATTCGAATTTTCTCCGCTTTGGCTGATCCACGACCTGCTCAATTTCTACGCCGTTGCGGAAGGTGGCCTTGATGCGGTTGCCTGCCAGAACGGTGACCTTTTCCAGCATCTGATAGACTACACCGTCGTCCCACTCTGTGATTCCCATGGTCACAGCGGTCATTGCCGAGGCTGCCGCATGGATACGGCGGCTGATCTGCTCCTGTTCCTGCCGGATACTGAGAATAGCGGCCTTTCGGCGTTTCAGTTCCTCCATTGTGGCGGAGATGGCACGGAAACGCTCAGCGTATTCGTCCGCGTCACCATTTGCCGCCTCTGCCAGAAGCGTATCGAACTGTTTGCCCAACTCTGTGACCGCTCGCTCAATGTCTCCGAGGCTCATGCTCTCACCGGGAACCGGAGCCAATTCCTGCTCCATCGCATCCACCAGTTGATCCGCCAGAACCTTGCGCCCCGACATAGACGCATTGATGGCTGCCAGCACCGCCTGCTGAAGCGGTGTTTCATCCAGCGTCGGAGATTCTTTGCAGTATTTCTTGCCATAATCCAAGCGGCTGCTGCAGCGCCACACGGCGCGTTTCTCACCGTGCTGTGTCCACACCACTCTGCGGTACGCCGTTCCGCACTCACCGCAGAACAGCAGACCGCTGAGCGCGTACTTGCCGCTGTAGCGGCTCATACCTGTGGGGGCGCTCTTTTTCGTGCCGCCGGTCTGGGCCCGGCGACGCGCCAGCTCCATCTGCACGGCATCGAACCGTTCCCGCGGGATAATGGCCTCATGGTGGTTCTGAATCAGATACATGGGAAGCTGTCCAGTATTTCGGATGACCTGCTTGCTGATGCAGTCCCGAATGAAGGTCTTTTGGAGCAGGACGTCACCGCAGTATTTTTCATCAGAGAGGATCGTCCGCAGATTGGAGGTTGTCCATTCCGTCGTTCCTGCCGTATTCTTAAATCCTCCTGCTTCCAAGGTTTCCTTGATATTGCGCAGCGTCTGACCGGATAGGTACAGCTCGTAAATCTTTCGGACAGTCTCTGCCTGCTCTGCGTTGACCACCATCTCTCCGTCAGGGTTCTTCTCGTACCCCAACAAGGTCTTATACTGGATGTTTGCTTTCCCCGTCCGCATCGCTTGATGCTTGCCCCACTTGACACGGGAGGATATCCCTTCGCTTTCGGACTGTGCGAAGGCGCCGTGGATGGTGATGAGGAATTCGCTTTCCGGGTAGATAGAATTGATGTTCTGCTCCTCGAAGATGACCGGGATGCCCATGCTGCGCAGCTCGCGGGTATAGCTCAGAGTGTCCACGGTGTTGCGGGCGAAGCGGGATACCGATTTGGCGAGGATCATGTCGATCTTGCCCTTCCTGCACTGCCGGATCATGCGAAGAAAATCCTTGCGCTTGCAGGCGGAGGTACCGGTGATACCCTCATCCGCGAAGATATCCGCCATCGTCCAGTTGGGATTTGCCATGATCTTTTCCGTGTAGTAGTCTCTCTGGTTCTCATAACTGTTAAGCTGCTCATCTTTTTTCGTAGACACACGGCAGTATGCAGCTACCCGAAGATTTTTCTTCTTTTTCTGGTCTTGAAGTGTTTCTTCCTTTGCGGGGATGATAATGACCTTCGGTTCAGGGCGGGTCTGCGTCATACATTATCACACTCCTCTAAGACTTGATTGTTTTTCAGCAGGACTTTGACCGTCTTACTGCCATATCTCGGCGTGGTCTCTCGTGAGAATATGCAAATCGAGGGCTTCTGGTACTACCTGTTTCTCGGCGTTTTTGAGGCGGCGACCATCCACTACGCGGTGGCGAAAATATTGGACCCGCTGCTGTTCGGGCGCGGCTGGTGTGGCTACGCCTGCTGGACGGCGATGGTGCTGGATTTTCTGCCCTATCAGCAGCCGCAGAAGCAGCGCAAGGAAAAACTGGGCATTCTCTGCTACGAGTGCACAAAGGCCTGCCCCACAAAGGCGCTGCGTTAACGGTAGTTGTCGTACCCATCACGCGATAAGTGTCAAGGGCACAGGGGGCCTTAAAGCAAAATCGGAACCGTCTCGGTCCCGATTTATCCTTTTTGCCGCTGCTTACTCGGCGGATCTTCTGTTGTTTCCGTTCAGCCTTTCCTGCTCCGATCCTATTCTGTGTCAAAGACGATTTTGCAATTGTGCAGACCAGAAGTCCCTGAAGTATTGCGCCGCAATTACGGAAAAATGTTATCGGAGTTCTTTCGGGGCATTTTGGCGGCAAGGTGCCAGCACGCTAAACAGAGAATATTGATCAGCAGTACATGAACGATCATGTTAGGCACTGTAAAGTTGTATGTGTTTGAAACCTCGCCAAACTCCAGAAGATAGCGGCAGCCCATCCCCGCCAAAATATATAAAGAATTGAATGCCATGAGCATAGGCGTCGTTTTTAATAGGCAGCCCTTTTTGTACGGGAACGCCTGCGATAAGAACGCACCCATGATGAGGCACCACATAACGGATAAGTAAACGCTGTACCAATGAGAGCCATTCGGATAAGTCTTTGTAAAATTATATGTCGGAAACAGGAAACACCCCATAAATGAGCCTAACAGGAACGCCAGCCAGCGAAAGACAGTTCTTTTCTGCTTTTCAGAGGGAGTCTTTCCGTGATTGGAAAACTTTATTTTGCCGTTTATGTATGCAAACGCCAACGCAGGAATGCCACCGCAAACCGCGCAGGTCAAAAGCAGCATAAGTATCAGTTCACCCATTGTGCTCCTCCATATCGTACTTTAAGTGACAGACCTGTGCGTTCATCATACCATAACGCAAAAGAGTGCGCAACCGAATTTGCGGCTTTGCGCCGGAAATACAGCACCAAAAACCGAATCGTGGATCGTAGAGCATTTTCGGCTAAAATAGAAAATCGGCATGATTTCTCTATTTTTTCCCCCATATTCTACCGTCAGGGGATGTTTTTTTCCTCAGACTTGCTCTATGCTCAAAGCATCTTCAATACAGGAGGCATTTCAAATGAACCAGACAGCCATCGGCAGCTACATCGCGCGCAAGCGCAGGGAACAGAATCTGACGCAGGAGCAACTGGCAGAGCAGCTCAGCGTGTCCAACAAGACCATCTCCAAGTGGGAGAATGGAAAGTGTATGCCAGACTACAGCATCATTCAAAAGCTCTGCGAGGCGATTCATGTGACGCTCCCGGAGCTGATGGACGGCGAGAACGCGGCGGACAGCAGCGTGCGCGTCTACGACGATGCACAGATCCTCGACCTGCTGCGCTGCACGCAGGAACTGGAGCGGCAGAAGGGCATTCTTTACGGCCTTGTCCTTGTCGTCCTCGGTATTGCCAGCAGCGCCATGTCAGGGACAGTCGGAGGTACTGATGTGCAGGATTTTGTCTCCGGCATTTTGATGGGGCTCTCTATTGTGGAAATTCTCGCTGGCATTGGAGTTGCCGGGAAAAAGCTCCTAAATCAGTAATAAGGGGGAGGACAGCTTCGTCCTCCCTCTTATTTTTTGCTGTCTGCCGGTCAGAATACCCGGAAGCTACCGCGCGTCAGCGGGATATCCCCGCCGTACTGCCGGAAGTAGTCCAGCAGCAGATCGGACATCTCCGTGCCGATCTCGCACACGACCGGGCAGCCGACGTAGCAGTCGTACCCGCCCGTGCCGCTGGCGCGGTAGCTGCTCAGACATGCGGTAAATACGTCCGTATCCTTCACGGGCGCTCCGTTGACCGTCAGCTTGGCCACGCGCTTGCCGACCGGCTTTGTGATATCGTAGGCATAGCTCACGCCGGCGTAGTAGTCGTAATTGTAATGCTCGACCTTGGGCTTCAGAAAGCAGTCCGACACGCGCAGCGTGCCGTCCGGGCTTCGGGTGAAGTATTCCGCGCTGCGCTCCATCGCCCTGCGCAGGACTGCGCCGGTGATCTCAAGCACCGTCAGCGTATTCGTGTAGGGATAGGCGTTGAGAATATCCCTGCGGCGCACGGTCTGCGGGAGGCCCGCCGCGTCGTTGGCAAGGCTCGTGACCGAAAGCTGCGCGCCGCTCGCGGCAAGCTGCACCGTGTTGAAGAGGTCCGCGAGCGCGGTGCCCTCTGCCGCCATGCGCAGCGGCGTATCCGGCGTCATCGGCATTTTCAGGTGGCCCACCACCTGATCGAGCCATTCCTGCGCGCCGCGCTCCAGATCGGCAAACTCCGCGAGCCAGTCCGCCCGGCACTCGCCGTGCGCGCGGACCGTTTCGCTGGAAAAGCGCTTTTCGCCGCCGGACACGACAGCCTCCACGCGCAGAAACTCCTGTCCCTTGTCGGACGGCTGCACGACGAACGTGCCGCTCACCGTCTGCCCAGGGACGGACATATGCTGGTGCCCGGTCAACAGAATATCGAAATCCAACTCCCGGCAGATGCGGTAGGCGACGTTCTCGTGGGTCGTGGAGAGCACGCGCCCCGTGGCAAGGTCGCGCTCAAAGCCGCCGTGGTAGACGCACACCGTCAGGTCGACCTGCCCCCGCAGCTTTTCCAGTGCGGCGGCCACGGCGGGGATCGGGTCGGTGATCGCAATGCCGGCAAGATGCTCCGGCTTTTCCCAGATGTTCACATAGTCGGTCACGATGCCGATGATGCCGATCCGCAGTCCGTTTTCCAGTGTGTGGATGCGCGCGGGAAAGCGCACCCCCGCCCCGTCCCGGCGCACGTTTTCACACACGCAGCAGGCCTGCAGCGCATCGAGGTAGCTGTCAAGGTACGGCATCCCGTAGTTGAAGTCGTGGTTGCCCAGCGTCACATAGTCATAGCCGCAGCGGTTCATCATGTCGGCAAAGCGAGCGGCGCTGCCGACGGTATCGTGGCAGAAGGCCCCCAGCGGCGAGCTCTGCAGGATGTCGCCGCCGTCGATGACGAGGGTGTTGCCGTCCTTGTGGAAGCGGCTGGCGCACTTGAAGAGCCCCAGCTCCTTTTCCTCGCTGCCGCGGTAGTCGGTGGGGTAGATGTAGCCGTGCAGGTCGGAGGTGAAGTAAATGGTCAGCTTTTTTTCGTCCATACCTTACCCCCGTGCCAGCTTGACGCGGATCTTTGCCGAGATCCACTCGATGATGAGCACCAGCACGATCAGCCCCAGCAGGATCGCGCCGACCTCGTTCCAGCGATACGAGTTCATGGCGAAGATCAGCGGCGCGCCGATGCCGCCCGCGCCCACAAGGCCGAGCACGGTCGCGTCGCGCAGGTTCATGTCGAAGCGGTAGATGATCGTGGAGATGAAGTCCGCCGTCAGCTGCGGCAGGATGCCGTAGCGGATCTTCTGGAAGGTGGTGCAGCCCGCGGCGTCCAGCGATTCCAGAATTCGCTTGTCGAGGTCCTCGATGCTCTCGATGAACATCTTCGACACCATGCCGATCGAGCAGAGCGACATCGTCAAAAGGCCCGCAAACGGGCCGGGGCCGGTGACACGGATGAACATCAGGCCGTAGACGAATGCGGGGATGGTGCGGATGCCGGCGATGAGCACGCGGCCGATGAACGCCACGCCCTTCGGCACCAGATTGCTCGCCGACAGAAACGACAGCGGCAGCGAGATCACCGCGCCCACGACCGTGCCGAGGAACGCAATGCAGAACGTTTCCAGCAGCAGGTACGGCACGCCGTTCGTGCCGAAGGTAAACAGCAGCTTTGTCGAGGGATGGAAAATACCGGAGAGGATGTTCCCCGCCACCTCCAATCCGTTGCCGGTGGGGTTGCTGACCTTCACCGCCGTGCCGGACCAGGCGAGAAGGCAGGCGACGATAAAGGCCGCCAGCAGCTGCCACACCCATGTTTTCGGTGCGGAGGCGTAGGCTTTTTTGATTCTTTCGTTCATTGCCCTTTTCCCCTTACGTCAGGCGCTTGCGCAGCGCGTGGCTGAGGCCCTCGATGACCATGACGGTGACAAAGAGGACAATCAGGATCATGCCAAGGCTGTCGTATTCGCGCCAGCCGATCTTTTCATTCATGATAAGGCCCAGTCCGCCCGCGCCCACATAGCCGAGGATGGAGGCATAGCGCACGTTGCCCTCCAGGCAGAACAGTGACACGGACAGATAGGTGGGCAGCACCTGCGGAAAAACGGCGGTCGTAAAGGCGCGCAGGCGCGTGGCACCCAGCGCCTCCATCGCCTCATAGGGCCCCATATCCACCGTTTCGATGATCTCAAAGAGCTGCTTGCCCACATAGGCAAACGTGAAAACGGCGATGGCGCAGGTACCGGCCATCGTGCCGAGGCCGAAAATGTATGTGGCGATCAGCGCACACACGAGCGTCGGCAGCGTGCGCACAAGGCTCAGAAAAAGGCGCACGAGAAACACCACGGCGCGGTTCGTTACGATATTGCTGGCCGCGGCGATGGCAAACGGGATCGCCAGCACAGCGCCGATGAACGAACCGAGGAAGGACATCTTGATCGTGTCCCACAGCGGCTGCCAGATCTTGCCGAGATAGGCGGTGTTCGGTGGAAACATCGCCTTGAGGATATCGAAGAACTTGCCGCCCTTTGTGACCAACACAGAGAGGTCAAAGCCCGTAATGCGGATGGAAAGAATCGCCAGCAAAGCCACGATCACAATGACCAGCGGCGCGCGGCTGCGCTTTTCCTCCACCCCGGTGCCGTTCGGCAGCGTGTAGATACGGGGCTTGAAGATGCGGTCGTACAGGCTCATACGCTTGCCTCCGTCCCGGTATCCTCCCCGTAGATGGAATCGAGCACCGCCTGATCGACCTTATCAGACGGACCGTCATAGACAATCTTACCGGCGCGGATGCCGATGATGCGGTCGGCATATTCCAGCGCCAGCTCCACATGGTGAATGTTGAGCAGGATGGAGATGCCCAGCTCCTGATTGATGCGCACAAAGTCCTGCATCACCTGCTTGGCCGTCACGGGGTCGAGCGCGGCGACCGGCTCGTCCGCCAGAATGATGCTCGGGCTCTGCGTCAGCGTCCGCGCCAGCGCCACGCGCTGCTGCTGCCCGCCGGAGAGTTGGTCGGCGCGCATGTACGCCTTATCGAGAATGCCGACCTTGTCGAGCGACTCGAGCGCCTTGAGCTTGTCCTCCTTGCGGAACGCGCCCAGAAGCACGCGCCAGAACGGCATATCCGGCACGCAGGCGGAGAGCACGTTTTTGATGACGCTCGTGCGCGTGACCAGATTGAATGACTGGAACACCATGCCGATGCCGCGTCGGAACTGCCGCAGCGCCTTGCCGGAAAGGGTGCTCACGTCCGTTCCGTTCACCGTCAGCGTGCCGGCGGTGATCCGGTGCATGCGGTTCACCGCGCGCAGCAGCGTCGATTTTCCCGCGCCGGAGCGGCCGATGATGGCGACGAACTCGCCGTCCTGAATGGTCAGGTTCACATCGTCAAGTCCCACCGTGCCGTTGGAATATACCTTGGATACATGGTCAAATACGATCATACGGTTTCCTCTTTTTCTTGAATAAAACGCGGGGAGGACGGCACAGCGGAAGGTCCTCACCGTGCATGTCCTCCCCGCGTTTGGGAAAGTTTTGATTTAGTTCGCGGCGGTCAACTCCTGAATGAGCTTCTGCGCGGCGCGCTCGTTGTCATAGTCGGAGGACTGCGCCTTCTGATAGCCGTTGTGGCTGTAGATGGCGATGACCTGCTTGCCCTCGTCGGTGTTGCCGATGTTGATGAAGGCATCCTGCAGGGCGGCGATCAGACCGTCGTCCATGATGGGAGAGTTCTTGCTCACGGAGATGGTGTCATTGTAAATGGGCGCGGTGACACCGATGACATTGGTCTCCTCCCAGATGGAGCCCTCACAGCCAAATTCACTATTCCAGCGCTCGGCATAGTCACGGCGGGCATCGGCATAGGTCACGAGCACATCGACCTGACCGGAGGCGAGACGAGCGAAAGCGCTGGCGTAGGAATCGGACTGCACGGCACTGCTCAGATCAGAGATACCCTTGCCGTAGTGATCCTGTAACCACAGGGCGGGGTAGATGTAGCCTGCGGGGGAAGAGGTGCCCATGATGCTCCAGTTGGCGCTGTCGAGGTCCTCCCAGGTCAGCTCCTCGCCGTTGTTGACCTTGGCAGCCAGCTCCTGACCCTTGTCGGAGGGACCGGCAATAATCAGCGCGCGGTAGGAGACCGCCTGCTTGTCGGACGCCTCGGTGGGCTGACCGTCGTTCCAGTCCTTGGCGTTGTCGGAGTCCTTGTTCAGGCCGTCGCGGGTGGCGGTCAGGATGACGTCCACATCGTCGCTGAACAGCGCGTAGGTGCCGCCCGGCAGCCAGCCCAGATCGACGGTGCCGGCGGCCATGGCCTCGCCGGTCGCCTCGTAGTTGGTGCCGACGGTGATGTTGATATCCTTCACGTCGTAGCCCTGCTCGAGCAGCGCGGCCTTGAGCAGCTCCGGCAGATTTTTGGTGCCGGTGATGATCACGTCAGCGTCCTTGGAGGGGACGAACTGGAGCTCGAGGGTACGATCAATGGAAACAGTGTCGGCCATAGCGGAAATGGCGAAAACGCACATCAGCACGGCCAGGACAAGGGTCAGGAGCTTTTTCATAGCTAAATCCTCCTTGATGTTTCGCGCGGTTTTTTGTTGACGCATACAGTATATCACAGGCGCTCAGATGAAGGAAGGGGAAAAACGGCAAAAGTTCGGATTTTTTTTCAAATTCTTAACGGAATGTAAACGGCACGTGAAGCAAATTATGCAAAATGTAAAAATCAGCGCATAAAAACCGCATGTATCGGAAAACCGACGCCGCCCGGTTGCGAAACGGG
>ERZ1108170.440-NODE-440-length-33526-cov-5.007260_pt1 | contig 33526 bp, 36 predicted proteins | sample MGYA00403705_ERZ1108170 | MGnify/ENA primary metagenome ERZ1108170 (study PRJEB35170, sample SAMEA104062422) | human gut metagenome | biome: human gut; feature: human-associated habitat; material: faeces | place: Denmark | collected 2012-06-15 ...
GAACGGAAAGCAGCACTATATTATTGTAAATGCTGAGGGTATTCATCATATTTAAAACAGATTCTTTCATGTCATCTCCATCAAGAACACGACGACGTTCTTTGTACATGACTTCTCTCTGTTCATTATTAACTCTATCATAGTCTAACAGATTCTTACGAATACCGAAGTTGTTATTCTCGATCTTCTTCTGTGCTTTTTCAATTGTCTTGCTGATCGTCTTATGCTGGATTTCTTCTCCTTCTGGAATTCCCAGTGCATTGTATATGCTGATCATTCTTTCAGATCCAAATAATCTCATCAGATCATCTTCCAGAGATAAATAGAACTTAGATTCACCTGGATCTCCCTGACGTCCGGCACGACCACGCAACTGATTATCGATACGTCTGGATTCATGACGTTCTGTACCAATGATACGAAGTCCGCCAAGTTCCTGAACGCCCTCTCCGAGTTTGATATCGGTACCACGTCCGGCCATGTTCGTCGCGATTGTCACCGCACCGGCCACACCGGCATCGGCAATGATTTCTGCCTCCAGCTCATGATACTTCGCATTCAAGACTTTGTGCTTGATTCCACGTCGTTTCAACATTTCGCTGAGTTCTTCGGATGCCTCGATCGTAATCGTACCGACGAGAACCGGCTGCTTACGCTCGTAGCAGTCTGCGATATCTTCCACGATCGCATTCAGTTTTTCACGTTTTGTCTTATAAACCGAATCGTTGTAGTCAATACGGGCAATCGGTTTATTAGTAGGTACTTCCACAACGTCCATTCCGTAAATTTCACGGAACTCTTTTTCCTCGGTAAGCGCTGTACCTGTCATACCGCATTTTTTGTTGTATTTATTAAAGAAGTTCTGGAACGTAATCGTTGCCAGCGTCTTACTTTCTCTTTTTACTTTTACATGCTCTTTTGCTTCGATCGCCTGATGCAGACCGTCTGAATAACGGCGTCCCGGCATGATACGTCCGGTAAACTCATCAACGATCAGTACCTCATCATCTTTTACAACATAATCCTGGTCGCGGAACATCAGGTTGTGTGCACGCAGGGCAAGGATCACATTGTGCTGGATCTCAAGGTTCTCTGCATCTGCAAGGTTATCGATCTTAAAGAACTGCTCAACCTTTTTCACACCTTCCTGTGTCAGGCTGACAACCTTGTCCTTCTCATTGACAAGGAAATCACCGGTCTCTTCCTGTTCAATACCCATGATGGCATCCATCTTAGAGTACTCCGGCACATCCTCACCACGTTTCATCTGCTGTGCCAAAATATCACATGCCTCATAAAGACGGGTGGATTTTCCACTCTGTCCGGAAATAATGAGCGGTGTACGCGCCTCATCGATCAATACAGAATCGACCTCATCGATGATCGCATAATGGAGTCCCCTCTGAACAAGCTGCTCCTTGTAAATAACCATGTTGTCTCTCAGATAATCAAATCCAAGTTCGTTGTTTGTCACATAAGTGATATCACAGTTATATGCTTCACGGCGCTCATCATTGGTCATGGAATTTAAAACTACTCCGACTTTTAATCCAAGAAACTCATGGATCTGTCCCATCCACTCAGAGTCACGCTTTGCAAGGTAATCGTTGACTGTTACGATACACACACCCTTGCCCTCTAAGGCATTCAGGTATGCAGGAAGTGTGGAAACAAGTGTCTTACCTTCACCGGTCTTCATCTCTGCGATACGTCCCTGATGCAAGATAATACCACCGATGATCTGTACACGGTAATGTTCCATTCCAAGCACACGTTTTGCTGCTTCACGGACAGTTGCATATGCCTCCGGCAGAAGATCATCCAGTGTCTCTCCTTTTTCTAATCTTTCTTTATATTCTTTTGTCTTGTCTCTTAATTCTTCATCGGACAGCGCCCCCATGGCGTCACGGTATGACTCCACTTTGTCAACGAGCGGGTAAATTCTTTTTAACTCGCGTTCGCTGTGTGTTCCGAATAACTTTGTAAATGCGCTCATAAAAACTCCTATTCCTGGCTTGGTTTCTCAAATTTGCAAGTCTGCTTTCCGTTCCTTTTGCATTCTAAGCCTTGCACAATATCGTTATTGTAACACTTTTCGGGTATTACCACAACTAAAATAGGGGTAAATGTTTTGTGAATTTTTTATTAACGTAGAAAAAATCCTTGCGTTACAGCATTCTTGTGTTTATACTCTTACTGAATCGCACTTTCTGCGATGGCACACAGGATATAATCTACAACAAAGGAGGAATCTGATATGACTTATTCTTATAAAACAAAAGGAACCTGCTCCACACAGATTGATTTAGAACTGGATGGAAATATTGTTCACAATGTAAAATTTACAGGCGGATGCAACGGCAACCTGCAGGCAATCCCAAAATTAGTGGAAGGTCTTACCGTAGAACAGGTGGAAGAAAAAATCGGCGGTATCCGCTGTGGCGGACGTCCTACTTCCTGCGGTGACCAGCTTGCAAAAGCATGCCGTGAAGCATTAGAGGCATCCAAAAACGCATAGGATATCCTATCAACTTATTTCAGTTGTCCGATATGAGCAAAAAAGACTGGCACAGATATGATAAAATGCCTCATATCTGTGCCAGTCTTTTTATACGCATTTCACTATTTCGACGATATTTTTACGGTTCCTGCAGCACCGGCTGTATCTGCTTTCCTTTCAATGCCGCCTCGATCGTTTCCGGTAACAGCTCAATTTTGGCGACCATGGAATTTGGCTTGCTCTTATAATTATCCTGTCCAAACGGCACAAAATAAATATTTTTCATATTCATCAGCATTCCAATATTTTTAAAACCGGCCCCAAGGGCATCGTTCGTGGAGATTGCAATAACAAGCGGTTTTCCATTCCGCATATGCGCCTTTGCCGCCATCAGCACCGGTGTGTCGACGATCCCTCCGGTCAGTTTTGCCGCGGTATTTCCGGTACAAGGTGCGATCACCATAATATCAAGAAAATTATTAGGCCCGATCGGTTCTGCTGCACAGATTGAACGTATTCCTTCATTTCCCGTGATCTCGCAGATCTTCTCCACATATTCTTTTGCACTGCCAAATCTGGTATCGCAGGTTTGTGCATTATATGAAAAAATCGGAATCACATTGGCCCCCATCTCACAGAGATGCTCCACCGCTATTTTTGCCTTTGCAAACGTGCAGAAGGATCCTGTGATTCCAAAACCAATGTTATATTTATCAAAATCCATCAAACACTTTCCCCCTGTTTTTCCTGCAAAATAAACCGTTCAACGGAGCGTTCCAAAATATATGCACTCTCTTTTGGCGCATATTTTCCCGGAATTCCCAGCACATGATCTGCGTGGATGCCATATTCTTTCGCACATGCAAAATCCGTCCCGCCATCTCCGGATGCAATATCCACAATATAAGCATCTCTTGGCAGTTCCTTTATGATTTTTTCCGTAATAACAAGTGCCGGAACCGTATTAACAACCATCGCAGCTCCCATCGCCTCCTCCGGTCCAAATGCAAAATCCACTGCGTAAAAGCCATCCCCTTTTGCCTCTTTGCGCACTTCCCTTCTTCTCGCAAGCACGGTCACACGCGCTCCAAGTGCCCCAAGTCTTTTGGCAATCGCCTTCCCGCAATATCCATATCCAGTCACAAGCACTTTTGCTTCATCAATATTATAAGGACTCTTCTCCACAAGTTCTGCAATCGTTCCCTCCGCTGTTGCCACAGCATTTTCCTCCGTCACAACCGTATCTTCCATAAAATCCAGAAAATGAATGTCTCTTCCCGTTAAAAGTTCTCTCTGCTCTGTGGAAAAACACCCTCCAATCACAAGTGTTTTCTTTTCCAGATTTTTGTTCAATATATCATAAAAAATTTCCTGTTCCGGTATCTTCTGTACCGGAATTGGAAGAATCAGTACATCTGCCTTATCCAGAAAACGTTTCAGCTTCTCTAACTGCTGCAATGCTGTTTCACGGTTTCTGATATCGAGGCAGCGTACATTATGACCTTTCTTTGTCAATATCTCAGCAAGATAAACCTGACGCATATCACTGATCAGAAGAATTGTCTGTCTGTCCATACAAACCCCTTTACGCTCCCTTCACATTATTATATGAGTCTTTCGCTCCCGCTGTTCCTTTCCCTGCTTTATTTTGCGTCAGTCTATCTTATTTCATTATTTTTCATTCTGTTTGCATTTTCTGAATTTTTCATCATTTTTACGCAATTTTTTCTTACTTTTTATTTTTTTTACTTTTTTTCTATATTCTTATTGACAAATTAATTTTTATCAGATATAATCAAGTTACAAAATAACAAAAGGAAAACGAAAGAAAACAAAAACGGTTGCAGAAGAGGCAATCAGAAAGGAAGGTACAGACCACCAGAAAGATAACGATTTACCCCAAACGATATTAAGAAAGAGAGGTACAGACCACCGAAAACTTAAATGCATTCGTTTTTTCATTCAAAAGAGGAAAGAAAACATGACGATCCTAAGAAAGGATTTATGAATCAGTATCAGACGAGATAATCAGATATGATACGATGTCAGGAGTCATAAGAAAAACAGATCCGGATTGAAGATAAAGCGAAGAAGTACAAAAGAATCTGAGACAGGCTCAGAAAAAAACAAATGAATTGAGGTAGAGTCCCATGGACGAGATAGTTTAGAAGGCGGCATCGAATGAATTAATTCCATACGGTGTCGCCTTCATTATGCGTCACAGCCACTCTGCCTGTAAGCTGTATATGCTCCCCGCAGACGAAAATAAAATTTCGCCGCAGGTTTTCTTTTTTATAACTGTGTCACTACGAAAATATCATAGATCGCGCGGATTGCATTTTCAAAATCTGCATTGCTGACACCAATGATAATGTTCAGCTCAGAAGATCCCTGATCGATCATCTTAACATTGATATTTGCATGTGCGAGTGCAGAAAAAATTCTTCCTGCTGTTCCACGGGTAGATTTCATACCACGTCCTACAACTGCGATCAGTGCTAAATCTCCCTCTAACTCAATGCTGTCCGGTTTTGCCAGACGATGGATTGCAGAGATAACGGACTGCTCTTTTCCCTCAAACTCTGGCTGATGTACAAAAATTGTCATTGTATCGATACCAGACGGCATATGCTCAAATGAAATTCCATTTTCCTCAAATGCAGATAAAACTTTTCTTCCAAAACCTACTTCAGAGTTCATCATATCCTTATCAATATTGACGGAAACAAAGCCTTTCTTTCCGGCAATACCTGTGATCGTGTACTTTGACTGATGACAGGTGCTCTCAACGATCCATGTACCTGCATCATCCGGCGCATTCGTGTTACGGATGTTAATTGGAATGCCGGCTTTCCGGACAGGGAATACCGCATCCTCATGTAACACGCTTGCACCCATGTAAGAAAGCTCTCTTAACTCGCGGTAAGTGATTGTTTTGATTGTTTCCGGATGATCAATGATTCTAGGATCTGCAACCAGGAAACCAGATACGTCTGTCCAGTTCTCATAGCAGGATGCATGCACGGCTCTTGATACGATGGAACCTGTAATATCAGAACCGCCTCTTGAAAATGTACGGACACTTCCATCTGGATTTGAACCGTAAAATCCCGGAATTACCGCGCGCTCAATCTTTGCAAGACGTTTGCCCAATACTTTATCAGTCTTTTCCGCATCAAAGTTTCCTTCTTTATCAAAGAAAATAACCTCTGCAGCGTCTACAAACTCGTACCCCAGATAGTTTGCCATGATAATACCGTTTAAATATTCTCCACGGGAAGCTGCGTAATCCACACCGGCTTTATTTTTGAAATTCTCTGCGATTTTCTTAAACTCATCTTCCAATGATAATTTCAGATTCAGACCATTGATAATTGTGTCATAGCGGTCTTTAATCTTCATTAACGGCACGCGGAAATCTTCTTCTGCCTCCACCAGGTCATAACACGCATATAACATATCCGTAACCTTAGTGTCCTTGGAATTTCTTTTTCCCGGTGCACTCGGAACTACATATCTTCTCTCTTTATCTGCATTGATAATTTTACCAACCTTTGCAAACTGTTCTGCACTTGCAAGAGAGCTGCCGCCAAATTTCACAACTTTAATCATTTTCTTCTGAACCTCCACTTACTTTCGCGGGTAAGAAAACACCCGATACTATCCATATAATGAATATATATTATCATAAAAGCGGTTCCCGTCAAATGATTTTTCGGATTTTTAGTTCCATGGAATCAAAATTTTTACTTTTATTTTATATTATGTCAACCTTTCATTACCTGTACTTATAAGTGCTTTAAATTCAGGTAATACTAACCGGTCCCATCAGTACTTCACACGCCACATAAAGTGACAGATCCGGTCTTGTCGTCATTTTCCATTTTACCAGTGTAAAACTGCATGTCTGTGATTTCAATTCCTGTAATGCCATACGGATGCACACATTTAGCCGTTTTTTATAATTTCTTGCAGCACTCGTCGGATCACTGACGCCAAAACGTTCGAATGGTTTCCAGAAATACCGCACCAGAAAACGCGACAATTTCCAACAGACCGAATTAAAAAAATCTGCCTGATGTCCGTGGAGCATACAAATATCTCTGCCACCCTCGCAATTATCTAAAAATACGGGAAAGATGCCTGTTTTCCCACAACTCCTCCCCGTCACCGAATTCAAAATAGGTGAAACCGTGCGCGATATAGTAATTTAACGCAGCCATATACAGATGCTGGTTTTTTAAAAAATTATCATTCGCCCCTCCCTCTCCTCTATGGCAGTCGCTGATGATGATATAGCGGCTGCAACTGTCAAGTGGAAGATGAATTGCCTCCGAAAGTGCTTCATCGATTCTCATCTGGCAGGAAAATAAATGGTATTTTTTTTATTTTCCATACTTCCGTCCTCGCATCCGAAACGCATGTTTCAAACACCATGGGAGCTGATAATACAAAAATAAAAGCCGGTCAGGTGTAGTAACAAACGGATGCGTGACCACACGGTAAAAGAAACAGCAACAACAGTTCCATGCCTGCACAATGCTTCGCAAAACAGCGGAACAAAACTTATACTTCTCACAAAAATCCATCCTCACATAAACTTCATTACGGCAGATTCGGTATTTATTTCCCGGTATTTTTTCTTTCGCCCGTTTTAATCCTCCAAAAAATGCTTCTGCCATACATTCATCTTTAAACCGCATTGTCGTCACCAGCGTCAAATCTGATGTTTTTGAAAACATCCCCATTCGAAATCCGGTCAGCCACCAGTGCCTTTTCTGCAGAAAATAAACCTTTTTCCGCTTACGGTCTAACCTGCACTGGATAAATGGCATATCCTGATCTTCCACCGCCTCAAAATGAGCGATCCGGTAAAATTGCTCCGGTATGATTTTTCCGGCATGGTACACACCAACCTCACCACCGGTATTGATGCCATACTGCCCTTTCCAAAATTCGATCAGCCAGGTTTCTCCGCCATAATCAAAATAAACGGGCAATGCATCAAATACCATACCTGCACCCACTGCCGCTTTGTCATATAATGCCTCATACCCCTGTTTTTTCTGCCATGCGTTCTCTCCTGATGTGAACACATCCTCACACGGCACATAACAAAAGCCGAATGGTTCTGCAATTTCATTCAAACATTGAATTTTTTCTGCATTACACATCCGGCGTATTTTTTTCTTACTCTTTTCTCTTCTTACCAGGATAATCACTGCTGCAATCAATAAAACAAGCAGGATCACCACCAGACATCCAATTTTTATTACATGATAATCGGGCATTTTTCCCTCCTGCATACTTTTTCAGGAATCCATATCCTGTACTATAAGATATGCAGAAAGCTGCGCAGTGTACATATAGCAATCATTTTCACACTTCACTGACAAATCTTTGATTATGGATCATCAGCGCGCCAGCAGTCCTCTCGAAAAATAATCTGCCATAGCCAGTGCCTGCTGTTCTACGTCGCGGAACACATCAATACTCTGCTCATATTCGCCATTGACCTGATGCTCGATTTCTTCCCGGGTCAGATCCAGATGATTTAGAAGCATATTTCTGGTCTCCCTGCCCTCAAAATACGGATTATAATTTGCAAAAAGAGTTGCCATCTGATTGGCATTGCGATACCACTCCTGCACCAGTGCATCGTAATCGGACATGTTTTTTGCTTTCAATGCCTGAATGATCTGTCCGCCGATTTCAATATGTTCGGTCAGAAGATTGCGGAGCTGCCTTGTCGTTGCAATTGGAAGATACCTTGCAAATACATCCGTGATCTCATCTGCGGTCTCAAGCAACCGTTCTTCCACCGCCTGCTGGTCTGCATTGTCTGCGACCGCACTCATCAGGTACATTCTGGTCCAGTAAACATGATTTAACCATGCAAGACGCATATCCTCGTTGAGACGGAGGATGGAATCCTCACGCTCCGATTCGGTCTCGTTGTTACCTCCGGCATTTCCTGTTCCTCCGCCCGTGTTTCCGCCTCCCGGATTCTGCGGAGGCACATATCCCTCTCCCGGGCAGATCAATAGCTGCATTCCAATCTGAAGATTATATGGATTGACTCCCGGATTTCCAAGGATCAGTTCCGTCACTGTCGTGTGATACTGTCTCGATAATTTATACAGGGAGTCGCCTGCCTGTATCGTATGCATAATTTTGTTCTGACAATACATATCTTTATTTCCAACCATAACTTTTTCATATTATGATATGAAAACATAAAAAAAATGTGAAATACCATTTCGGACATTTCACATTTTTTCTATCAGCTTTTTCATATCAGTAAAAACATTCACAGCTTTCACAGACTGTACATTTATGCTTGATACATCCCACCATGTCTACAGCAGCGTCGCAAAAATCGGTGCCGCGATTACCGTCAGAATACCTGCCACTGCTATGGAAAGGCTGCTCATTGCACCTTCAATTTCACCGAGTTCCAATGCCTTTGCCGTTCCAAGTGCATGCGAGGAGGATCCGATTGCGATTCCTTTTGCCACCGGTTCTTCAATTTTGAAAACGTGGCAGATTGTTTCCGCTAACACATTTCCGATAATACCTGTGATAATAATGACTGCCACCGTGATCGTGACATAACCGCCAATTTCCTCCGAAATTCCCATCCCGATCGCCGTTGTGATTGACTTCGGAAGAAGTGTGACATACTGCGCATGATCAAAATGGAATAACAGCGATAAGACCAGTACACAGATCACACTCGTCAGAACGCCGGAGATCAATCCTGCAAAAATCGCCGCAACGTTCTGTTTCAGCAGTTCAAACTGCTCATAAAGCGGGATCGCTAAACATACCGTTGCCGGAGTCAGAAGATAGCTTAAATATTTTGCGCCCTCGTTGTAACTCTCGTATGGAATATGGAATGCAACCAGAAAAACGATCACGGCAACAATCGAAATTAAAAGCGGATTGAACACTGCCAGTTTTAATTTTTTCTTTAAAAACACGCCTAGCTCATATGCCAAAATGCTGATCGCGACACCAAAAAATACCGAATCACATAAAAACTCTTTCATTACTGCTCTCCTTTCTTTTTCCCTCTGCGCATGACAAACTGCGTCACATGACCAGACACGATCATGACCACGATCGTTGACACTACCATGATCACAACGATCTGCACACAGATCGGACGCAATGCATCCCATGCATCAATCAGCCCTGCGCCAGCCGGAATAAACATAAGCGGCATGATCTCAATCATGAATTTTCCCGCATCTTTGACTGCTGCAAGTGGAAGGATTCTTGTTTCCAGTGCAATAAATAAGAGAACCAGACCGTAAATGCTTGCCGGTACCGGAAATGGGAGCACATATTTTAACAACTCTCCCAGAAAGGAAAATAACAGAATAATCATAAATTGTCTCAAGTACTTCATAAAATATCCTTTTCTTCAGAGGCCTCTCTGAAACTTCAAATTTTAGCCGGATATAATCATAGCACTTTTTGTTAGAATATCAACCTTTTCTGTTACTAATTACCCATTTGTATTTTTAAAAAAACATCTTATTGGTTCTTCAGTTTGTGACGCGCCGGATTTTCTATCACTTCCCCGGTTGCATCAAAACAGGAACCATGGCAGGGGCACTCAAAGGTCTGCTCTTTTGCGTTCCAATGCAGAACACATCCCATATGGGTACACCTGTTTTTTATGCGCGGCTTTAAAATTCCCTTCATCGCCTCCCACATATTGATTGCAAGCTGTGGCTTTAAAATGCTGCGCGACGGATTAAAAATAGCTGCAAATTCATTTTCTCTTCCCTGCACAAGATCTGACAGAACGATTGCCGAGATCATTGCTCCTGTCATTCCCCATTTTCCAAATCCGGTCGCAACAAAAAGATCCGGCGTCGATGAAGAATAATTGCCAATATAGGGCATACCGTCTAACGTCATACAGTCCTGCGCTGCCCACTGCCCGGTAATTTCTGCTTCCGGGAAATAAAGTTTTGCCTGTTCTCTTAATTTTTCAAATCCATCCGGCTCTTTTCCGGTGCGATGGGTAATTCCTCCTAAAAGCAGTGTATCCCCATAGCCGCGCATGGAAAGCCCGCCTTTTTTTGCCTCCAGATAAATGCTATCCGGTATCTTCGTATTTTTTAACGAAAGTACATAGGAGCGTTCCTGGTACAGTTTCACAAAATAACTGCCACGCCGGTTAATAAACGGAAAATGTGTTGCCACGATCACTTTTTCCGCAGCCACTGACCCATGATCGGTCAACGCAAAATATTCCGTCATTTCCCGCACAGGAGAATGCTCATAAATATTCAGATTTTTTGCAATGGCAGCCACAAATTTTAACGGATGAAACTGTGCCTGCCCCGGGAAACGGACTGCACCTGCGGTTTCAAACGGCAGATCCACCTGCTCTACATATTCTGCCGGAAATCCAAGCTGCATGACTGCCACCGCTTCCCGTTTCAGTTTTTCCGCGTCCATACGGTCAAACACATACGAATCGACTTCCTTCATATCGCAGTCGATGAGCCATCCAAGGTCTTTGTAACGCTTTAATGCAAGTTCGTTAACGCGAAGATAACCGTCTGCAACCTCTCTTCCCGCCCTGCGGATCAGACTGTCATAAATCAGACCGTGCTGGGATGTGATCTTTGCGGTCGTATTTCCGGTTACACCACTGCAGATGGTATCTGCCTCCAACAGACAGTAATCCACGCCTGCCCGCTGCAAAAAATACGCACATAAAATGCCTGCCATTCCTCCGCCAATAATCAAAACCTTTGTCCGGATATCTTTTGTCAATGTATGAAACTCCGGCAGTTCTGCCGTCTTTTTCCAGATTGATTCCATGATTTCTCCTGACTTTCTTATCTGCTTAAAGTCAGTATGTGTCACATCATTAAATTTTATTCAGGCAGGATTGAATTCAACTGTGTTCTCCGCTCCTCCCATTCCTCATAAAAGTCACGCCCACTGTCGTATGGACGGAAAAAGAAAATCTGTAACACCATCATGCAGACCGTCTTTTTCTCATCCTCCACACTCAGCCGGCTTAAATACTGCTGCATGTTCTTTTTGAAATCGTGCCACTCTGCTAAAAACTGCTGATATCGTTTTAGCTGCGGCGTATCTAACCATTTTTCCACTTTGATTTTGGTTTTGCCGCGTTCGCAGGCACCACTCTGCAGAAAATAAGAAATACCCTGTTCCTCATAAATTCTTCCCAGAGGAAATAATCTGCAGATTCCCGGACGATATGCATGGATACTGCACCGTCCCATCTCATTTAAAAATACACAGGTATCCGTCTGTTCCTGCATTTTCAAATGCGGCACGATCAATCCATCTTCCACATGAAGTCCGACATAAGACTGCATCAATTTTTCAAATCCCATCCCCAGCTCTGTCTCTAACCGTTTACAATCATATGGATCGACTAAAACCGTATCTCCCATCTGTTCGCAGCAGCTATGGCAGCCCTCGCAGTCACTGCAGCCGACACGGACCATATCATGTACGCCGTATATTTTTCCATCTGAAATTTCATTGATATCCTGTAACATATATGATATTCCTCTTTCCTGTCTTCTGCCTAAGATACGCCGCCTGAAGTGTAAAAAATATAATCCAATGTTTTATTCCTATAAATTTTTATCCAAAAATGCAAGCATATTTTCACTCCACATTTTTGCGGAAGTGTGATATCCAAGCCCAACTCCGTGATCACCGGTTGGATAAATTTCACACAAATGCGTTACGCCTGCTTTTTCCAATGCTTCATCCAAACGTACCGTATTGCTTGCCGGCACGCAGCCATCATCCGCATTGGCATATGCATAAGTCACCGGATAATCCGATGTAATATGGAACTCTACCGATAATTTTTCACGTAGTCCCGGTTTCTCATTCGTATTATAAATATAACTTCCCTCGTGGTATTCCGAGGTGAAACTGATGACCGGATATAACAGTCCGACCGCGTCCGGTCTGGCAGAAATTTTTCTGTATTGTTCTACCATATCAGCTTTCTGGAATTTTGCAAGGTTTTCCAGTACATTTTCCTTTAATTCCTCATGAAGCAGCGCCTCACTCGCACAGAGATGACCACCGGCAGATGCCCCCACGATCACAATCCGGTCCGGATCTACCTGATATTCCGCTGCATGTGCCCGCACATACATAATGGCTCTTGCAAGATCCATCTGTGGAAGCGGATAATAATTCGGACGAATGCGGTAGCATAAAATAAATGCCTTGTAACCACCATCACGTTCCATACGCTGCGCAGGCTGAAGTCCTTCATTATAGTAGGACACCATCTCGTAACCCCCACCCGGACAGAGGATCACTGCAGGTCTTAAATCTGTCCCATTTCTTTTTTCCTTAGAAACCGCCACAGATTCGTATGGTGGTATGGAATCACTGCCCGCCGTATGTGCAAACGCTTCATTATCCACGGCAGGATCACCGGTAAACAGCCAGACACCTTCCTCCATATTTAAATCTGCCTGCGGAATTCCATCTTTCCAGTGCGGCATCTTATCCCCTGCCGATGCATCCTCGTTTTCACTCCACAGTGGAATGTATTTAAATTTCTTTGTCTCCGCCGTTTCTTTGATCAGATTGGCACACTCTAAAAAGGCATCCGCTAAAAACGGAGCCCCCCACTCCATCGTTTCTTCCTTCTCGATCTGCGCCATCGTATGATCCCTGTGCTCCACCGGCACACGTGCCATAAAACAGGTTGGAAACAGATTGCCGATTGCACATCCGACCGGCTCTGTATTTAAAATTTCATTCATGGTGTTGTTTTTCGTAAACATGTAACTGCCTCTCTTTAGACTAATTTTATCAATGCATTGACTCCTGTTTCACATATTATAATGTGTGTCCCATCTTTATCAAAACACTGCTATCATACAAAAAAATCTGATGATACTATTAATATACATCAGATTTTTTGTGACCGGTACCAGAAAAACTATATTATTTTTGCATGGAGATTTTGTCTAAGCCAGACTCTTACAGATTGTGTCCATATCCCTGCATCCAACTGGACCATACTTTTTCACATCCACCATGCATTCATAATAACAGCCACCGGTTCATTATCTTTACTTTCAAAATCACTGACATATTCCCGATCTATCTGATAATCAACATGTGGCAATAATTTAGCCGCCGCGTATGTCTGAATATCATCTCCCAAATTCATTGTTGACTTGTGAATCACTATACCAAATTTCATACTTGTATGATCTCCATATTCTTTATTTTACTATACGCATAAATTGTTGCTTCAATTTTACCCCCCTTGTAAATTGTCAAACATTTCTGTTATTTTTAGAAACACTACAATTCATTGTAAATATGGAATATTTCAAAAGATGGTCCACAACTCTTATTTTTACCATTTTTCAAAAAAAAGAACATGGCTGCCGCCATGTTCCTTCTCTCGCAATATTCAATTTCCCTAATTAGAAATTAGTCCTCAAACGGAATTACCGCTCCATCATAAGTATCGTTGATGAATTTCTTGATCTCATCCGATTTTAATACTTTTACAAGTGCCTGGATGCCAGGGTTGTTCTCGTTTCCTTCTTTTACAGCGATGACATTTACATATGTTTTTGCTGCTTCAGAATCAGATGTCTCGTATGCTAAGGAATCCTGTGCTACAGAGTAACCTGCCTGTAATGCGTAGTTACCGTTTAATACAACGAATGCAACTTCCGGTGCAACTCTTGCTACCTGCTCTGCTGCAAGTTCTTCAATCTTAATGTTGTGTGGGTTCTCGGCGATATCGTTTACAGTTGCCTCTAAACCAGCGCCATCTTTTAAAGTGATGATTCCGTTATCCTGTAACAGTAATAATGCTCTTGCTTCGTTTGTGGTATCGTTTGGTACTGCGATCGTATCACCGTCTGCTAACTCAGAGAGATCTTTCTTTGTTCCCGGATAGATCCCGAATGGCTCATAGTGGATACCACCTGCATTGACAAGGTGTGTACCTTTCTCAGCGTTAAAGTTCTCTAAGTAAGGAATATGCTGGAAGTAGTTTGCATCAAATTCGCCGCTCTCTACAACTTCGTTTGGAAGTACATAGTCATCAAAAATTGTGATCTCTAAGTCCCATCCCTGATCTGCAAGGATTTTCTTTGCTTCCTCTAAGATCTCTGCGTGTGGTGTTGCGGAAGCTGCTACAGTGATTGTTCCGCCCTCTGTTGTCTGTGTGTCAGCAACACTCTCTGCTGCTTCACTTTCTGCTGCAGTGGTATCTGCAACTGCTACAGTGTTGTCTGTTTCTGCTGCGTTATTATCTGCAGCTTCATTGACTGCAGTGTTGCTGCTTCCGCAGCCTGCAAATGCAGATACTGCTAAAACGCCCGCTAAGATTGTGGTAAGTACTCTTTTTTTCATAATATGAATCCTCCTTGTTTATATCAATGTTAAAAAACATTGTTTACGTTTATTTTCTGCGATCTAAATTGCTCGCAAGTTTCATACCGATCGTCTGGAATATCTGGAATAAAATTACCAGTAAAATAACTGTAACAATCATGATATCGGTCTGCCATCTGGTGTAACCATAGCGGATGGCGATATCTCCAAGTCCGCCGCCACCGACGGTTCCCGCCATTGCGGAATATCCTAAAATTGTTCCAAGTGAAATGGTTGCTCCTACGATCAGGGATGTACGTGCTTCCACTAACATGACCTTTGTTACGATGGTAAAATTGGATGCTCCCATGGAACGTGCTGCCTCGATGACACCTGCGTCCACTTCCTTTAAGGAAGATTCCACCATTCGTGCAATATATGGTGCTGCTGCTATGACAAGCGGAACAATTGTCGCTGTCGGACCGTAGCTTCTTCCAATCAGAAATCTTGTAAACGGAATCAGCACGATCAGTAAAATCAAAAACGGTACGCTTCGGATCAGGTTCGCGATCACATCTAATACCTTGTAAACTGCTGCGTTTGGATGAATTCCATCTTTGTCAGTGACTGTTAAGAGAATTCCCATCGGAAGTCCGATCACATAACCGATCAGTGTCGATGTCAATGTCATATAAAGTGTATCTTTGATGCCCTCTAACAGCATCATGATAATCTGCTCACTCCACATCTTCGGTCACCTCCTCAACTGCAAGTCCTTTTTCTTTTAAATATTCCTCGATATCCACCTGTAAATGTCTGTCCTCCGGAAGTCCTAAAATCATCTCTCCCTTAGCAACACCACCGACATTCTTTGTATCTGCCCTTAAAATATTTACCGGTGTTTTAAACTGTAAGATCATATTTGCTATAACCGGTTCAAATGCTGAATTTTCAGAGAATACAATTCGGATCTTTTTGTCTCCCTGCATCCGCTCCTGCACTACATTTGCCAATGGCACATTGTTATTGCCAGGCTGGTCTCTTAAGATCAGTTCCTTTGCAGCTTTTGATTTCGGATGAGAAAAGATATCCTCCACCAGTCCGTCTTCTACCAGTATACCGTGTTCAATGATCGCCACATGACTGCAGATCTCACGGATCACCGACATCTGATGTGTGATGATCACGATCGTGATGCTAAGTTTTTCATTGATTTCTTTTAGCAGTGAAAGAATCGAAGCCGTTGTCTGTGGATCTAAGGCACTGGTTGCCTCATCACAAAGCAAAATCTTCGGATCAGAAGCAAGTGCTCTTGCGATTGCAACTCTCTGCCTCTGTCCTCCGGAAAGCTGTGCCGGATATGCCTTTTCTTTCTCAGAAAGTCCAACCGTCTTTAAAAGTTCTCTTGCTCTTTCTCTCGCCTCTTTCTTTTTCTTTCCCTGAATCTGCATCGGGAAACATACATTGTCGAGTACATTCTTTTGCATGAGAAGGTTAAAATTCTGAAAGATCATTGCAATATCACTGCGCTGCCCTCTTAGTTCCTTCTCTGTCAATGTTCCTAATTCCTGACCTTCAATCAGCACCTGACCTTCTGTCGGTTTCTCTAAGAAATTCAGGCACCGTACCAGTGTACTTTTTCCTGCTCCCGACATACCGATGATTCCGTAAATATCTCCCTGCTCCACCGTCAGATTGATATCACTTAATGCTTCAACGGTCACACCCTTTTGTTCAAATCTTTTATAGAGATGTCTGACCTCGATTGCTGCCATACATATTCTCCTTTCTCCCTGCCTTATGTGAACACTCTGTTCTTTTGCGCTCCGCGCTCCATATTAACACAAATTTTACGTGAAGGCAAAAAAACAGATGCTCCCTCGCGGAAACATCTGTCTTACACTATCTATCAATGCATAAAATCAGATATCTTTCCGCACACGAAACCGTCCCATACGACACATACACATCATGTCACACATGGATCTTGTCATCATCATTTTGTCTAATGTTGTATAGGTGTTATGTTCTGTACGCATATCTGATTTCTCCTTTCTCCTACTGCCCTGTCTTGATTTGATAGTCCTTATTATAACAGGTAGTCCAAGAAAGTGTTAATATTGGAAACCTTGAGTCAGTTATAGGTTTACCCTATAGCTGATCACATCACATTTTCCCTGTATTTTTTTAATTCTTCAATATAAATTTCTCCGATATGACTGACTTTCGCCCCTTTTCGCTTCACATAACCAATGCGCATTTTCTCTGTCTCTTTTAGCGGGATTGCCATATAATCACTGCCATTTAGTTCCTCACAGATAATTCCGGAACAAAGTGTATAGGCATTTAATCCGATCATCAGATTGAGAAGGGTAGCACGGTCATTTGCCTTAATCAGTCTTTTATAGTCATATGTACTCTTCATTTCCTCCGCCAGATACAAAGAATGATGCTCTCCCTGATCAAAGGAAAGACATGGATAGGTATCCAGCTCCTCCATCGAGATCACTTTCTGTTTTGCCAGTGGATGTCCGGACCACAGATAGACATAAGTATCACAGGAAAACAGTTCGATAAATTCCAGACCATGTTCTCTGATAATCTTATTCATTACTTTTTCATTGAAATCATTCAGATATAAAACTCCGATCTCACTCCGGAAATTTTTCACATTTTCAAGCACATCATACGTTGTCGTTTCATGGACTGCAAATTCATACCGCTCCATGCCAGCCTGTTTTACCGTCTCCACAAATGCCTTGACTGCAAACGTATAATGCTGCATGGAAACACTGAACTTTTCTTTCATCTGCTTGTCAATGTAGCGGGAAGTAAGCAGTTGAAACTGTTCTGTGACCTGTCTTGCATATCCTAAAAACTCTTCTCCCTCCGGTGTAACAAGGATTCCACGGTTAGAACGCACAAATAGATCAAATCCGATTTCCGTTTCCAGTTCCCGGATTGTCTCAGAGAGACTCGGCTGGGAAAGAAACAGTGTTTTCGCCGCCTCATTCATTGATCCGCAGTCTGCGATCGTTAAAGCATATTTTAACTGCTGCAGTGTCATCTGATCCCCCCTTTAGAACTTCGCATCCCCGGTCTGTTTTAAATATCTCTTCTTGCTCGAAAAACCTCTTCCCGACACCTCACTGACTTTATTGATGATCACAAAGGCATCCGGATCTACTTCATGAATTAATTTTTCTGTCCTGGCAAGCTCACGCATAGATACCACGGTCAAGAGCATCATTGTATTATTTCTTAAGAATCCGGTTTCACTGTTTAGCAAAGTTACCCCGCGGTCAATATCATTTAATACCGCTGCGCGAATCTCATCGATATGACTGCTGACAACTTTGATCTGCATTTTTGCTGTTCCAAGCATCAGGCATTTATCTAACACTGCACTGTAAACGATCACAAGCAGAATACCGTAAAGGACCTGTTCGCCGCTGCTGTGAAACACCTGAAGCAGTAAGATCAGCATATCAAATACATAGATGGAACTTGACACCGGTATCTTAAAGTACTTATTTAAGATCAGCGGTGGAATATCCATGCCTCCTGTAGAAGCCCCCATTCGTATCACAAGTCCGATTGCCGCTCCGATACAAATACCTCCAAAAACCGTGCATAAAATCAGGTCATCCGTAATCCGGTAACCGCCAAGCAGTCTCGTGATCAGCTCAAGCGCGATTGGGTAACTGAACGTGCTGACAATAGTGTTTGCTGCAAATTTCCATCCGAATGCAAAAAATCCGATCAGAAACATGACGGTATTAAACAGGAATACAAACACGGTGACCGGCGTATGAAAAACATCATTGACAAACAATGCGATACCGGTTGTTCCACCGGTGATCAGCCCGCTTGGCAGAATAAACATTGCAATTCCAAATGCATAAATGCAGTTTCCAAATATCACAACCAATGTTTCCACAATTCGTTTTAAAATCTGTCGCATAAATCATTTTCTCCGTAGTTATTCTTCGTCATCCTCATCCATGACATCTTCTTCATATTCGTCATACGCTCTCTGATGTCTCTTTTTGCCGCGGTTTTGATCCTGATGCGCCACATCACGGATCAGACTTACGATTCCTTTATAAATTTCACGTATAACCGCAAAAATAAAAAACATCACAATAAACCCGACCACACCAAATACGATATCCGCAAACTCCATATTACCGGTATTCGTCACTTTCTGACCAATCTCAATCGCAAAAGTGATCACAATAATCAGCGTAAAAACATAGATCCATGCGATCACCATCACATGATCGTGTTTTGCAAGCCATTTAAAAACAGGATATACCACAAAAATAAACATCATTCCCAAAATGCCAATAACTAAAAAATGCAGTTCCTTATCACTGAAATTATATTCATATGCGTCATTTAGCCGGAGCAGATAGCCGTGTATCCTTGCAATTAGTTCTACAATCCCGTAAATTAATTCTTTCATAAAATCCTCATTTCCTGTGTGAAAAATCTTATTTTTCACACGCTTCATCCTTTCTGCCGAAAATTATCGTAATATATCTTTTTTTATTTGTAAAGATAGAATTCGAAAACAAATGCCCGGAGTCTTGTGACTCCGGGCATCTCTCATCTACGTTGTAACCTGTTATCAATATACATGTTTCTTTGACTTATGTGTCTCTCTTGCTTCTTCTACTGCGGCATGATCTGCAATATTGATTTTGGCTGCTACCTTTTTCTTTTTTAATGGATGTTTTGGATTCTTATCTGACATACTACACGCTTCCTTTCTGCATATCATCTTTCATCCTTTTACTTTATTTCCTTGCTTCGGTTACGTTATAGCACTATAAATCAGCAAAGTCAAGTATTATCTATCTATTTTTTTGTTATTTTATTATTTCTTTGTAATTTTCAGAATATTTTTACAATTCATAATCTGAACCTAATGCCGCATAATATACACGCAACCCATGCCGCTTCTTCTCCACATAATCCATTCGAACCAGCAGGTTGACAAATTCCTGTATCATACCTTTTTCCCATCGTCTGTTATATTCTTCATTCACTGCTTCTGTTAATTCAGCAGTACACATCTCTGCATTTCTGTCCCACAGAATATTTAAGATCATATTGGCTGTGTCCGGAAGATTGTCTAAAAATACACTTTCCAATTCCATCACTCTGCTCCTCATCTTTCGTAATGCTCCGGTATTTGTTAAAATCGTAGCTTTCTGCCCATGAGTGTAGCATAGATTTGATGGCATTAAAATAGATATTCCCTATATTCTCTGAAACACGTCCTTTTCTATTTTGGTATTCTTAAGATGCAAGATTTTTTTGCGTTTAAGCGTCAATTCCAAGCTCTGCCGGAAGGAAACGCGGACAGACATTCTCGGATGATGTGATCACAGACGCTGCCAGACGTGTTCCGATCTCTACCGCCTCCTCTAAGTTTTTCCTGTATGTCAGGCCGCTTGCCACACCGGCGCAAAACGCATCCCCCGCGCCTGTCGTATCTTTTACCTGTACTTTCTTTGCCGGACAGATACCATAAACACCTTCTCTGTCTGCGTACACCGCACCTTTGCCACCCATGGTCACCACCATGGAAGGAATGTTGGCACGTTTTACACAGCCGGCAAGGATTTCTGCAAGTACCTCCGGCGTCTTTTCGCTGTAATCATCAGAAAAGAACATCCCTGCTTCTAGCTGATTACAGATAAAGCAGTCAAATTTCCGCAGAAAATCTCTTCTCTCTGCTGCAATACTCATATTGCTGACCACCCCATAAAGTGGTTTTTGGAACTTTTCACACAGACTTACGACCTTTTTTACGATCTCTTTATCCATATCCACTTCAATCACAACAGAATCCGCGTTTTCAAAAATCTCATCTCCGGATTTTTCTAACACATCAAGGATCGGCATCAGATTCGGCCGCTGTGAGATTGAACCGGCAACATCTCCATGATGGTCAAATACGGCAAGCCAGGTTCCCATTCCATTTGGTATTGTTAACATGTATTCTGTGTTTACTTTATGATTCTGCAGTTTGTGGATAACGTCGCTTCCAAGTGCCGAATCATCCACAATTCCCAAAAATGTAGGACGCAGCTCAATATTGGCGATATCCTCCACAACGTTACGGCTGACACCTCCATGGATATATTCGATCCTTCCTGCATTTCTTCCATCCGGGATATAAATATCTTCCGGGAATCCTTTGATATCCACAAATACTGCGCCAATTACTACAATTCCATTTTTATTTACTGCCATATATTCAAATTACCTTTCTACCGTTTTCTGATATGGATTTCCGGGATTGCCACACTGTCATAGGTAATTCCCGGCTTTTTGTCATCTTCCTGTGCCGCTTCCTCCGGCTCATGTGTATGGATCTCCGGAACCGCAAGATTATCATAGGTCAGATTATATTCGTGTCCCTTCTCTCTTTTCTTTCTGAATTTAAACATACATACTCCGTTTCTTCTATTATAATATATTGATAAAAAATGTAATAACCAGACTGTTGATAAAATCTGCAAACAGGCTTCCGATCAGAGGAATGATCAGGTACGCCTTTACGGACGGGGCATATTTTTCACACAGCACCTGCATGTTTGCCATGGCATTCGGCGTTGCTCCCATTCCAAATCCACAGGTTCCCGCTGCAAGCACTGCTGCATCGTAATCTTTTCCCATCACATAAAATACTACAAATTTTGCAAATACACAGATCAGAACTGCCTGTACTGCCAGCAATATGATAAGCGGCAATGCAAGTGACGCCAGCTGCCACAGCTTTAACGTGATCATTGCCATTCCAAGAAACAGCGACAGCGAGATACCGCCGATATCATTGATCTCTCCCATATGGATCACAAATTTACCGGAATACTCTCCAATGTTACGAAACAGTGCTGCCGCGATCATTGCACCGATATAGATTGGGAACGTCATTCCTGTTTTCGTCAGAAGCCAGGAAAAAATGGTGCCCAGACCGATTGCCAAAATGAGCTGAAACATTGCAGAGGCATACATATTCGCATGACGCTCATGTTTCTTTTCATCTTCCACCAAAAGACTGTCATCCTCCGGCACAACCGTATCGAGCAGATTTTTCTTTTCGATCAGTCTCTTGCCAAGAGGTCCGCCAACCAGACTTCCCGCGATCAGTCCAAATGTTGCTGCTGCCGTACAGATCGTTGTTGCGCCTTCCACATTCAGATCCTCCAAAACCGGACCAAACGCACCAGCGGTTCCATGTCCACCCACCATCGGGATCGAACCGGTACACATTCCGATCAGCGCATCGATGCCAAGCAGACGTGATGTCCCGACCGCAAGCAGATTCTGTGAGACAATCAGAAGAATGACCAGTCCTAAAAATACCGCCAGTGACTTTCCTCCACTCTTTAATACCTTCAGATTCGCCTGAAATCCTACCGAAGTGAAAAAGAATACCATACACACTTCCCTTAAGGTATCATCAAAGGAGATCTCCATAAATCCACTGCTGTAACAGATACATGTGACGATTGCAAACAGCAGTCCTCCGACAACCGGTGCCGGAATACAGAATTTTTCCAGCACATGTATCTTTTGTTTTAAATAACTACCAAGCATCAGCACCAGCACCGAAGCTGCCAGTGTCTGATACATATCCAACTGAACTTCCATATTTATCCTTTCGATTTCAATTCCCGAACCGGATCTTATTTTTCAAATCCGGTAACTACTCTGTCGGCACCTCAATACCACACTCTGCATAATATGCCGCTGCACCCTTATGAAACGGGATCGTGATTCCCCCGATTGCAGACTGCTCGTCCTCTTTTAATTCGATCGAGGTCGCATAACGGATATCTTTCCCATGTGAAAATAAAAGTGCCGTCAGCTCTTTTACCGTATCCTCCGATAAATGATCACTTGCCAGAAGCACCGCCTGTACAGACAGTGTCTTTACTTCCTCCGTCTGACCGGTATAAGTATCTGCCGGAATCGTATATTCGGAATAAAACGGATATGCAGCTTTTAACCGGTTCCGGCATTTTACATCAATACCTAAAAGACGGATCCCGCATTCCTTTGCCAATTCTTCGATCACCGTGGTCTGTGTTCCCGCTGTACAAAAGAATGCATCAATCTCTCCCTCTGCAAGTTTTGCTGCCGCTTCCGTATAATCTAAATTGACAGTCTTTGCCATATCTTTACTGATACCCTGCGCCTGTAGGATCTGATTTGCATTCCGCTCCGTACCGGATTCCTCCGCCCCGATGCTGATTGTCTTTCCAAGCAGATCATCCAGTGATGTAATATCCGAATCCGCACGCACGACGATCTGACATGCTTCCGGGTAAAGTGCTGCCACCGCTTTATACCCCTGGTATGCCCCATCACGGAATTCCCCTGTTCCGTGATAAGCTTCCTCCACCAGATCTGCCTGCGCGATCCCAAGCTCAATATATTTGCCGGAAAGAAGTCTGATATTTGCCGCCGATCCGGCAGTATTTCTTGTTTCAAGTTTATAAGAAAAATCCTCTTTATTCGCAAGACTGACATATGCATTGGCAAAGGAATCATACATTCCACCTATACCTGCAGCCCCAAACCGGATTGTTTTCTGATTCACGCTGCATCCTGACAGCAATAAAACCATTGCCAGTCCAAGAACAATATACCGACTTTTTTTCAAATTAATCCTCCATTTCTGCGCTGTCTTTTGTTTCAAGACTATGCATCCGATCTCGCATACGCATTTTTCATCTGACCACTCAGTTCAAACAGTACCTTATCGAGCGTGTCTGCAGTCTCTTTCTTTAACATGCCGGCAACCGCACGGTTTGCCTCATGCCGGATCTCTTTTCTTTTCACTGCATCTGTCTCTTCCAAAAGAAGCGCATCATACCGGTTGATAATTTCATGCCCTTTCGCTAACACATGCTCTTTATATCTTTCAATATGAAATACCGAACTCCGGTAAGAAGCATCTGCCATCGCCGCGATCATTCTGCTTGACCAGTAGAAATTATCTGTGGAAACTTCACCTGTGGTGTTGCAAAGATAATCCGGTGTCTCATCGATATCTGCATAAAACGGAACCAGTACATTAAACGCATTTGAGGCAAATGCGATCCATTCGATCACATTACAATCGTTTTCCATTCCCGGACGCATCTGGATCACAGATAAAAAGTCATTGCGGTTGATTCCAATCGAACGGTATGCGCCGCGCATATTTTTCTCCCCATATGCTGCGTACGGATCATATGATGTTCCCTGGAAATGAGATGACAACACGTATTTTACATCCTCCACCGTAATTTTCTTTTCCGGTACCATGCACCACGGGATATCATCGGACTGTGGCGTATAATCCGCATTTTCTCCATCCCAGACTTTCGTATGGGGATTTAAACAGCGCTCCATATACCATGCTCTCGGTGTATTGTATACATGGTCTGCATCATCATGACTGCCAAATGCATCCCTCGGATTTAAGCTGCCGTCCATCGAAAGATTCAGATGATTTTTTTCTATAAATTCTTTCATATCCGAAGAACACATATATTCTTTCTGTTCCGAGAATGCATCTTCCATGTCAAAGTGATCAATTCCAAGCTGATTTGGCATGACAACGTACACATCATCCGGCACTCTTCTCGCGATCCAGTGATGTCCGCCGATCGTCTCAAGCCACCAGATCTCGTTTTGATCCTGAAAAGCGATTCCGTTCATCTCATAAGTGCCATATTGCTCTAACAGGGAACCCAGGCGTTTCACACCCTCTCTTGCACTGCGGATGTAAGGCAAAACGATACATACAATATCTTCCTCTCCAATTCCGCCAGGAACTTCTTCCCTGCCACCTTCTGCCGGCTGAAGTTCAACTAACGGATCTGCACCAAGCACACGCGGATTTGATGTGATCGTCTCCGTTGCCGTCATCGCAACATTCGCCTCGTTGACACCTGCCGCTGCCCAGATTCCTTCCCCATCCACGGCATTCGGCACCGCCGTATAGCGCATCGGATCATCCGGCAATTCTATCGTCACATGAGATATAACGGATTTGTATGTTTTTGGCTGTTCATCCGGATGAACAACAACAAATTTTTTCGGTGTAAAGTGTCCGGAACCCGAATCATCATTTCTTGCAATCATCGTAGATCCGTCATAAGATGCATTCTTTCCAACAAGTATTGTAGTACACGCCATTTTTATTATCTCCTCTCGTGTGTTTTATCTATTCTGTTTCCTTATAGAAAATTTTATCTTTCTCTAAAACTGTTCCAATGCCGTCCTTTACTTCGACGATGCAGACAGAGCAATTCTTTGGAATACCACCGCGCCAGATGTCCTCTTTGTCCTCATAAAAGTTTGCCAGAAGGCAGCGTCCGGCTGCCCCATGTGTCGATATGAAGATTGTAGCATTTTCATATGCCTTATTCTGTACCAGTGACTGATAAAAATCGTTGGTACGTTTTAAAACATCCTGAAAACTTTCTCCGCCCGGAGCTTTCATGCAGTGATACGGATCGTTGTAAAATTTATCAATAAAATCCGGCGGAAGGACTTTGCTATCCCTCACACATTCTCCCTCCCAGTCGCCAAAAGAAAGTTCTATGATACGTCTGTCTGTGATCATCGGGAGATGTCTTCCCGCCATCACAAGTTCCGCCGTCTGTTTTGCACGGAGCAGCGGGCTTGAAATGACAAGGTCAAAATCAATGTCTTTCATCCCTTCCCCGGTCAGTTCTGCAAGGCGCACCCCTGCATCATTTAACATGATATCGCGCTGCCCCTGCAGTTTCTTTTCTTTATTCCATGATGTTTCGCCGTGTCTGATTATGTATAATTTCATATGTTCTGCCTTTCTGTATTTTATCTTATGTGATAGCTATTGTACCATAACGTTATTTTATTTGAAATATACCGGAAAACATTATATACTATTCTCATCTTATCAGAAAAGAGAAATGTATTTATGAATCGATTATTTGATACATCCATTGATGTGAATCTCAGACAATTTTACATACTGGTCATTTGCGGATGCCTTGGAAATTTTTCTGGTTTTCTCAGCAATGCCGTTATTTATGGATTCGGACCAGGTACCTTTTTCTGCGGCACGTGTGCACTGCTCATCCTTCTGAGCAGTTTTTATGGTGTCCATTTTGGACATACAAAACAGGCCTCCTATTTGGTAGTCTCACTGCTTACTTTTATAGAATTTCCGTTTCTTTATTATATTTATCATACAAATACGATTGTTTACATGATTTTAAGCATCGCTGCCATCGCCATTTTCATCCCGGCCTCCCACGCCCTGATTTTTGCAGCTTTAGCCGTTTTCTGTGATGTTTTTATCGTAATTTTTTCTTATTATCATCCGGCTCCATGGGCTGTGAGCACAGAACAGGAGGCATTTTATTCCACCCTTTGTTCTCTGGTAATTTCTCTGTTTTGCGTATTTATGGTCACTTTACTTTTAAAGGTTCAATATGAAAAACAGGCCAACGATCTAAGAACCCTGGGCGAACAGTTAAAAAACGCCGCTGACCACGATACACTGACTGCACTTTATAACAGACGCTATCTAAACCAGTATTTAGAGCAGCTGATTCAAAATGGTCATACTGATTTTTATGCTGTTTTACTGGATTTAGATTTTTTCAAGAAAATCAATGACACCTATGGACATGTATTCGGCGACGAAGTGTTGGTTACTTTCAGTCGGATTTTAAAAAAGAATCTGCCGGATGGCGGTATTGCTGTCCGCTTTGGCGGGGAAGAATTTATGCTGATCCTTCCTGACACTACCGAAAACAATATCCGCAATCTTTTACAATGCATGAGAGCCGACTACAAAAAATTCATAAAAGAAAAGAAAAATACCGTTTACTCTTTCAGCAGCGGCATTGCACAATACCAAAATGGAATGGAGATTTCCACCCTCTACAGTCTCGCCGACAAAAAACTATATTGTGCAAAGAATGATAACCGTGATAAAGATGTATTTTGATCAGCTTACAGATCCTTTTTAGCCGCTTTTTTCAGACACTTTTTCCGCACAAAATAATAGCAGACCACCTGCATGATAATCGTAACCAGCCAGGATGCCGGATACGAGATAAACAAAAAATACAGAGATCTGTGAAGCGGGAAAAATACAAAGATCCATAAAATACGCATTCCGACCGTACCGATCACAGACAATATCATTGGAACAGAGGAATACCCCATACCGCGCAGTGCACCCGGAAAAAGATCCATGATACCGCACAGGAAATACGGCACTGTTGTGATAGAGAGTATCTCTAACCCACATGCTACCACATCCGGTTCTTTGGTATAAATCGTCAATATCTGTGCACCAAAGAAATATGCACCACATCCAAGCACAACGGCAACTCCCACCGACAAAATCAGACAATCAACAAGAACACGATCCATTCTCTTATATTTTCCCACACCAAAATTCTGACTGGTAAAGCTCATACAAGCCTGTGTGACTGAATTGATTGAAACATACAAAAAGCCAAGCAGGTTATTGGCTGCCGTATATCCAGCCATCGCTGTCGCACCAAAAGAGTTCACAGACGACTGTAGCAGAGCATTCGAAAAATTGATCACTGTACTCTGGATTCCCGCCGGAATCCCCACCTGAAAAATCTGTTTCAGATAAGCACCATTAATGGACAGCTTTGTAAATTGGAGCTGATAACTTCCCTGCGTCCTGCAAAGGCATCGCAAAACCAGAATGCAGGACACACACTGGGAAATGATCGTCGCGATTGCAACTCCCGCAACATCCAACCGGAACTCGATGACTAAAATCAGGTTTAATCCTGCATTGATACAGCCTGAAATGATAAGGAATAAAAGTGGTCTTTTGGTGTCCCCAACCGCACGTAGTATTGCAGCGCCGTAATTATAAAGCATAAAAAACGGCATTCCCATAAAATAGATCCGCATATATAAGGTCGACTGACCGATTACGTCATCCGGTGTGCCCATCAGTTCCAGTGCTCCCTTCGCAAACAATACACCAACAAATGCCATGATTACACCGCTGATCAATGCCAGCGTGATTGCAGTATGTACGGTCTGTGACATTTCTTCATCCCGTCCTGCAGCATAAAATCTTGCTGCAAGTACATTTGCCCCGAGTGAAATCCCAATAAACAGGTTTACAAATACATTAATCAGTGCCGTTGTCGAACCGACCGCTGCAAGTGCCTGACTGCCGCTGAATCGTCCCACGACGATGATGTCGACCGCATTAAACATTAACTGTAAAATGCCTGAAAGCATCAGGGGGAAAGCAAAGGAGATCAGCTTATCCATGATGGTGCCGTTGCACATGTCGATTTCATATTTATTATTTTTCAATGAGGGTGGCTCCTTTCTTGATTGCTTACTATATATAATATATGTATTTTACTATGCATAACTCGTTATTCATAAATTTGTTTTGAGTATTTTATATTGCGTATCTTACTGCCTTTTTGGGGCTTCGTCAATGAATTTTCTTATGTTGGCAAAAGGTGTTTTATCTTTGTATGTATATTTTAATTAGATATTTATAAAATTAAAGGAGTCAGATATGAATAGAGAAATATATAGCAGTATCATACAGGCGGCACTTGTGCAGAATGGATGTACACCTATACTTTTTGTTCAGTCAAGAAAACAAAATCAAGAAAAATGTATTCAAATCTGCATTCCAACAGAGGCAAATGCTAAAGATAAATGGCAGGCACTTTCCATATTGCGATTGGAAATAACACAATGTTTGGCGAAACTAACGAATCCGATCAGCACATTGACCTTGTCGGCAGGGCAATCATAGAATCAGGAGTATAATGTGCCCGGATGCGGGCAGAACTTTTTCTTTCAAAAACATCTGATCTTACCGCAAACTGGAAAAGATCGCTTGAAAATGCACAAAAGCACAATGATTCTGCCAAAGTCGTTATAGAGGAACAAAAACTTTCCGCTGCAGATGCCATCATTGCTGCCTACAAGGAAATTAATAAGGAGGAAAATCCTCTGCTCGCTAAAAACTCGCATTTTGCTCCGCAAAACAAGGAGGAAAATCCTCTGCTCGCTAAGAGCTCGCATTTTGCTCCGCAAAACAAGGAGGATTAAAATGACTGAATCTGATGCGATCCGTTTATTTAAGTGTCTTGCTGATAGGTCCAGACTGCAGATTTTAAAATCTCTCATGGTAGAGGATATGTATGTGGAATGTCTTGCAGAGAGACTGGATCTTTCTGCACCGACCATCACATTTCATTTAAAGAAACTGATAGATGCCGGAGCCGTGGAATCGCAAAATCTTTTGAACCAGGGAAAAAATATTCCGAGAGAGAGAGCAATATCTGCATCGCCGACTACAACGACGATTTCTGTACGATCCGGTGCGATATGATTTCCGAAGGTATCCTGGAACGCGCAGGAGCAACCTATTGGTTAAAATAGGCTGCCCCTCTGATGAACGCACGTCAAATTTTATTTTCATGAGTTATTTACGAACCGGATGGAATACGCACAATGTATGGTTCTCCACCCTGTTCTACCAATGTTAAAACCGGAATATGCTTTTTTCGAAGCTGATGTACGATCGGATAAGTCACAAAAACATCTCCTTCCACATAAACAGCTTCCGGTTTTTCTTTTAAGATCTGTTTCATCTGATCTTTGATACGGCTCTTCCACTGCTGCTTCTCCATGGCAACTTCCCCATAAGTTCCCTGCATGATAAGCTCCGGGACATCCGGCAGTACGCAATGTGAAATGCGGGCATGCTCCATTCCGGGCAATTTCCGTAAGAGTTCATCAGCTTTTTCCCCACCGCCAAGACTTACGATCACCGGTTCCTCCTTAAAACAGGATAAACTGATCTTACATGCCGCCACAGCATCTCCTAATGTGCCGGTCGTCATCAGGAAACCTCCCTTGTGACAAAATCCTGCACTAAGGAGTCCTGTCGCCTGAACCAGTTCCTCATTTTCCAATCCAAGCCATTTTTCCGGAAAGCTGCACTTATAATTCATAGAATACTCTTTCTTCTGTGGCTGTATACAGTAACCCCCTCGATTGGACGGAAAAATCACAAATGCGATCTCAGTCTCTGAGAGCCTTTTCTGACATGGGATAAATTCCGGCAGAACCAGTATTTTTGCCTCGTCTTCCGTTTTTTCACCTGTCCCAAGTGCCTTCTGCTGTGCTTCTAAAACTTCCTCGATCCGTTTATCTGCCCGCTCATTTCCCAGATAACGCTCAAATTTATTTTCCAAAATCATTCCAGCTACGCCGACTGCCCGGAAAAATGCGTCATCACTGCTTCCCGATGCATCCCAGGTCGGGTTGAAATTTCCGATCAGCGTTGCAAGTTCATTTTTCTCCCCGGTATTGTCATTATTGTCGAGCGGCTGCACGAATGCCTCATCAAAAGTCTGTGCGAGTTCCTCACCTAAAATTCCAGCGCCCATCTGCTCCCAAAGCAATCCAAATGCTGCATACGGCACTCCATTTTCACGGATCCGGCTGTCTTTTTGATGATGATCATACTCCCCTCTTCCAATATCAAATACGATTCCGTCATAATCTTCCGGTACTTTATTTCCACGTGTAATCGTAATTTCCGGATTCAGATAAAGCAGCAATGCTGAGGAAAAAACATCGTCCGCGTGAAACTTGCCACTATGGGTAAATGCTTTTGCATCTTTTCCGGTGATCTGTTGTAATAATGTATGATTCATGATAATTGTCCTGTGTTTTCCTTTTTTATGTGAATTTCTTTTATTTTAACACAGGTTGCATGATCTAATCAATTTTCTCCTACTATGTGTAAATATTCGTCGATAAATATTTGAATGCATTATCTGCGCAGATTGCATATTCCTAGTTTGTCAACAGGAATTGTATGGTTTGTTAAATTTTAAATTGCCGGATATTCCTTTCAAGTTCATCCACAATTTCTTTATTGTTCAACACTGCATTCACAATCTTCATAAACTCTTCATTGATCTGCGACATATATTCGGAATTAACGGACACTTCTTCTTTCTGCTTGTCAAACCCATCCATAATTCCATTTACATAATAATGAATACGCTCCATGCTTTGCTGCAATTCATCTATACAGCTTCCAAACTTCTCCATCTGATCTTTAAAATTATGTGCATCATTTGCATATTCCTCGCCTGTATGTACAAGGACATCATAATCTGAAATAACATTTGTTTTCACATAGTTTAACAGTTCAAATGAAACTTCTGCTAATTTATCTACAATATCCACAATAAAAGTATTAATCTTTTGGATTTCCCCTGCGGTCTTTGATGACTCTTCCGCAAGGCTGGATATCTCATTTGCCACAACTGCAAACCCCCTGCCACTTTCTCCCGCTCTTGCTGCCTCAATACTTGCATTCAATGCAAGAAGGTTTGTCTGGTCTGCAACATTGAGGATCTGATTTGTAAGCTGTTGTACCCGCTCTACTTCCTTTGATTCTTCAATTTTATCTTCAAGCGTCTTTCCAATTCGCACAATCGTATTCTGCATACGCTCTCTGGCTGATACTGCATCTTCTTCCAGCTTTTCCGCTTTTCGTCCAACCTCACCTATGTATTCTGCCTGTGATTTTGTCTCATGTATGACGGATGACATCATCTCATTATTACTCTTCGCGTTTTCAGCAATCTGATGGACCATGTCGCTCATTTCAAGAACTTTTCCTTCCATTGCATTCATGGTGGCATTCACCTTTGACACTTCATTTGCAGACGATGTCACAATATTATTTACATATTCCGAGTTATTTAAAAGTTTATTTTCACTGGCACTAATATTTTGAATAATCTCACGCAAATTTTCCAAAAAAATATTTAAACTGTTTGCGATATTTCCGACTTCATCGGATGATTTAACATTTATCTTCTGTGTAAGGTCTCCCTCTTTTTTTGCAAGTTCGCTCATTTTTCCTGCTATTACGCTTACACTTCTTGACAAAACACCGCTTATAATAAGCGAAAGCACTACTGCGATCACCAATCCAATAAGTTCAATGATAAAAAATTCTTTTATAAAAATATTTTCCTGAAGCATGATATCAGTTGCAGAACAATCCACGCCTACGATTCCTGCAATTTTACCGGAACTGTCATAAACCGGCGCAAATGCACTATAAAAATCTCCCCACTCATCGGATGTCATTTCACTGTCAACTGTAGTATTTCCATCAAATGCTTCTGCAATTTCATCATAAATCTCATATTCTTCCCCAATTGCAGCGCCTTCTTCTGTATCAGCATCAACGATAAATTCCAGTCTGTCACCATTCATCCGCATTGTATAAATATATTTGATATCATCCCCACACAGGAAATCCTGCAGCTGCGATAATATTTCTTTATAATTTTCCGTTCCCTCATCTCCGGCTTTAATTTCTTCTAAAATATCACCATCGATTCTTTCAGCAGCAATCTTAGCGGAATTTCTGGCATTTCTTTTACATTGTTCTAACAATGTATCTTTTGCCTGCGCTATAAAAAACCAGCCAACCAGATTTGTCACAATCAAAACACATGCTATCATTCCGGCTAAAATTTTGGCACGTATACTTATTTTAAAATTTCTCTGTGATCTAGCTTCTTTCATGCCGTCCCCAACCTTTCATTTTGTTTATATAACTATTATATCTGTTTATACTCTCCCCGACAAGAAAGCATTTTGCATTTCACGCAGTTATTGGCTGTTTTAATATTCTTTTGTTATCTCTCCCTCAATTCCATACATGGACCTGAATTGTTCTAAGTCTGCTGCATTCTTTATCAGCATGACCTCTTCAATCTTACCGGTGCGGATGTCTTTAAAACCTGCAACCTGCTCACCATTACATATGCTTGCCTTGATGACCGGCTTTTGGGTTTGTTTGTCGTAGGTGTGGGTGGAAAATTTTTTGTGAAATAGCTTCATGGTGTGTCCTCCTGATCTATGCCTTAGTCAGCTTTTTTATCTTCTGGCATTAGCTACTTAAATTTTTCTTTCGAAATTTCTATGTTTTCCATTTTTCTGATTTTTTCATTATCATCCGCCACTCCTCTAAAAACAGTAATATGTTCTCAACTGCCATGTCATCCTACATAACATTTCATTTCAATTGAGTGGCAATTGAGTGGCAATTGAGTTTTTTATAAAATAAAACTCAATTATCACTCAATCCTTTATATAAAACATATCTGGTTGCTGGTCCTTTTCCCATTAAATCTATCAATTCCTCACTACTCATTTTATCAATGACACTTCTCGCCTGCTGCTTAATAAATCCGCACATCTCCTGAATTTTGGCAGATGTTATCTGATCATTTGTCTGTAACTATTCTAAAATCATATTTTTAGTCTTGATATACTGAACCATTTTATCCCTTGTATATTCCACATCTGATTTTAACGCCTCATAAACTTTAGCTGTCAGCATATATTCCTTGCCAACAATCTCAATCAGTCTTCTGTTAGCCAGCTCATTACATGACTTTTTTGTTTCATCCAGAGATTTTTGGACTTTCCTTGACAGCTCTGATAACTGCTCTTTCCTATTGTCCATTAAGTTTCTTAATATCATCATCTCTGCCAATGGCATAATTT
>ERZ1108170.443-NODE-443-length-33448-cov-5.368041_pt1 | contig 33448 bp, 28 predicted proteins | sample MGYA00403705_ERZ1108170 | MGnify/ENA primary metagenome ERZ1108170 (study PRJEB35170, sample SAMEA104062422) | human gut metagenome | biome: human gut; feature: human-associated habitat; material: faeces | place: Denmark | collected 2012-06-15 ...
CCACTCTTCTGTGATCTCTTTACCGGTACATTCTTTCATTGGTTTCTTTACATAATCGCCCGGCACATCAGTGAACAGTCCGTATACCCATACGCAGACCTTATCTTTATCCTGTTCTTTGAACTGTCCCTGTCTGTTGATCGTCCAGCTTAACAGCCAGCTGGAATCCTTGCAGCTTACGATGCCGCCGGTTACAACTTTGCCGCTCTTTGGATCTCTCTTACAGATATTTGTGATGTATGGAATGATCTTATCATCCAGTGTAGTTACCGTTGCAGACTCCCAGTTTGTCTTGGCAACATCGGAGCAGAACTTCTCCGGACGTCCAAAGGACGGATCCTGTTTTGCAATGTTTTTCCATAAATTCCAGCATCCACTGTTGCGGATTTCGGCATCTCCATTCGGTGCATGGTTCTGGTCACCATAAATTGTACCTTCTGTGCAGCTTCCGTTTGTCACGAATACAAGGTCATTCTCCGTCAGGACAATACCGCTCTCAACACCTTTTACCTTGCACTCGATCGCGGTTGCCACTTTTTTACCATCCTTGATATCAAAGATCACATTTGTCACTTCCGTATTAAACTGGAAATCAACTCCTGCTGCTTCCAGATATTTCTGCATTGGCAGGATCAGTGACTCATACTGATTGTATTTGGTAAATTTCAATGCACTGAAATCCGGGAGACCTGCAATATGATGGATAAATCTCTGGAAATAAAGTTTCATCTCCAATGCACTGTGCCAGTTTTCAAATGCAAACATAGTTCTCCAGTACAACCAGAATGTAGAATCAAACACTTCGTCATCAAAAACATCCTCAATCGTTTTATCATACAGATCCTCATCTTTGGTCATAAAAAGTTTCATGATCTCCATGCAGCCTTTCTGGCTTAGGTTAAATCTGCCATCCGTATGTGCATCCTTGCCACGATTTTCAGTTGCACGGCATAAAGAGTAGTTCGGATCTTCTTTGTTCAGCCAGTAGTATTCGTCGAGTACGGACACACCCGGTGTCTCGATGGATGGAATACTGCGGAAGAGATCCCATAGACATTCGAAATGATTCTCCATCTCACGGCCACCGCGCATCACATAACCTCTGGACGGATCAAAGATACCATCACACGCACCGCCTGCGATATCCATTGCCTCTAAAATATGGATATGATCCCCCGGCATCTGTCCGTCACGAACCAGGAAACAAGCTGCTGCAAGCGAAGCAAGACCGCTTCCTACAATGTAAGCACTTTTCTCATCAACACCTTCCGGTTTTTTCGGATGTGCAAATGCCTCATAGTTACCGTTGGTATAGTAAATCCCTTTGCTGTTCTTTTCATATTTTCCACGCTCTGTATTGCGGTATGGTGTGCTGCTCTCTGCCTGCTGTTTTTCGGCGATTTTCTTTGCCTTTGCCTGTTTACGGCTGTTACTTGCCGCCACCACTGCCACACCAGCTCCCGCTGCAATCAAAGATGCTAACGCAACCGTTTTATTTTTATTTGACATAATAAGAATCTCCTTTCTACTGCTTTTATTATCTTCGTTCTGTGGTCATCTTATTACTATCCAAATAAAAATCCAATATACAAAACAGGCAAAATGACAATATTTTTATCATTCCCCCTGTTTTGATAAATAATCAGCCCTGCATTTCCAAATCTGGTACAGCGTACAAAAATTAACCGGACGATGTTCCAGGCTGTCATCCGAAACATAAGTCACCCTTCACCCAAAAAATTCCGGATCGAATTCCTGATATTTCCGTGCAGTGTCAGGCTCATTTTTTTGACGATCATACTGTAGTCTTCCTGCATACCGTCTTTGATCCAGTCTAACATGACGCCGACAAAACCATACTTGTAAAAATCTGCAATAAAACGCTTGTTTTCCTCTGAGAGGCTGCTTCCCTGTGACTGTTCCTCGACCACACCCCTGATCAGATCATACGTCAGTTTATAGAGATAATTTTCAATCTGCTCCTTACTGACCGAACGGTACACATTCATGATAAACGGTTTATTTTCCAACACTGCCTCAAAAATCTGCTCTAACCCTTCCTGCCAGGAATCGTAGGTGCGTTTTCCCTGCAGTGCCCGCTTTCCGTCCTCCACGCATGCCCACTCGACCAGATCGTAAATATCTTTAAAATGGTAATAAAATGCCATGCGGCTGATTCCACAGTCTGTGGTCAGATCCTGGATTGTAATTTTATCCAACGGTTTCTGTAAAAGTAATTTTTTTAAAGATATTTCTAAGGCTCTTTTGGTTGTGTTGCTCATACAGATACTCCTTTTTCCCTACGATTAAAACAAATCCACCGTCAACTACTTAATCCTATTATACAAAAAATCCACCATTTGGGGAAATGGTGGATTTAAAAAGGGGGAGAATTTATGAAAAAAAGTTTTATCACTCTTTCGTGATACTAATAATATATCCACAATTTGTGAAATCCCGTTGTACATTTTTTGAATACTCTTTGAAGAATCTGTAACAATTCGTTCACATAACTGTTTTTACATTCTAATCCTTATTCAAATTATTTTCCAAGGCGGATCACATTCCAGGATGCTTTCTTTAACACACTTGTGACAACACCGTCATCAAGTCTGCTTCTGTCATCTGCGTTAACCGGATATACGTTCTGTTCGGTCAGCGTATTGGCAGCCTTTAAGTCGTCATTTTCCATCACGATATGCTCTTTGATGTGATATCCCGCAAAGCTGCGGACATCCGTGGTAAGCTCTACATCCTCTTGTAAGTTACGGTTTACTGCAAAAATGGTAACTTCATCTTTTTCCTCGTTATAGACAGCCACAGATTCCACGTCTGTAATCTCGTCATGCTTTGCAGTTGCGTGTTTCGAACTTGAAATGACTGGCTGCAATGCGATGCCTCTGCCATATTTGGATGCATGCATAAACGGATAGAAAATTGTCTGTTTCCACGCACCACCTGCCGCATCTGTCATGATCGGTGCAATAACATTGACAAGCTGTGCTAAACATGCCATCTTGACACGGTCTGCATGTTTTATCAGCGTGATCAACATCAATCCTACTAACAATGCATCCTCGAAGTTATAAATATCCTCTAACATCGGAGGCGCTACCTGCCATGGATGATTTTCAGTAATATCATCATCCGCAGCGTTTGAGTGGAACCATACATTCCATTCATCAAAACTTAAATTCATGACTTTTTTGCTGCGTTTTTTTGCTTTGACATAATCGCAGGTTGCAATGACTGTGCGGATAAACGTATCCATATCATCGGACTGCGCAAGGAAATCATTGCTGTCATTATCACGGTTCCCATAATACTGATGCATGGAGATATAATCCACATAATCATAAGTATGGCTCAATGTAACAGCCTCCCAGTCCGGGAACGTAGGCATATCCAGATTAGAACTTCCACAGGATACCAGCTCAATGTCCGGATCGATCAGACGCATTGCCTTTGCGGTCTCCTCCGCAAGTCTTCCATACTCCTCCATCGTCTTGTGGCCGATCTGCCACGGTCCGTCCATCTCATTTCCAAGGCACCACACTTTGATCTTGTGCGGATCTTTCACACCGTGTCTGATACGAAGATCACTGTATTTCGTTCCTGACGGATGATTGCAGTACTCCAAAAGATTGCAGGCATCTGCAATACCGCGCGTTCCAAGGTTCACTGCCATCATGACATCAGAATTGACTTTCTTTGCCCATTTGGAAAATTCATTTAAACCGATCTCATTTTTCTCTAAACTCCTCCAGGCAAGTTCCAGACGGTGCGGGCGCTCCTCAACCGGCCCCACAGAGTCCTCCCAGAAAAAGTTTGATACAAAGTTGCCGCCCGGATAACGGATGATCGGCACATCCAGCTCCTTTACCAGTTCCATCACATCTTTGCGGAATCCATCCTCGTCTGCGGACGGATGTCCCGGCTGGTAAATTCCTTCGTATACCGCTCTTCCAAGATGCTCGATAAAAGAACCGTAAATTCTTTTATCGATCGGAGCGATCTGAAATTCTTTATCCAGTACCATTTTTGCTTTTCTACTCATACATATTTCCTCCTGTCACTTAAAATCTTACTCTTTTACTGCACCTGCTGTCATACCTTCGATAAAGTATTTCTGGAAACAGATAAATAATACGAAGATCGGTATGATAGAAAATACAGAACCGACAACTAACAGACTGTAGTTATCACCATACGGATTGATCAGCGTGTTAAGACCAATGGTCAGTGTATATTTATCTGCAGAACGGATGACTAATAACGGCCACAGATAGTTATTCCATGCATTCATACCATTTAAGATCGCCATTGCGGAAAATGCCGGTTTCATGATCGGCACGATCAGTTTAAAAAAGATACCGTACTCTGTTGCACCATCGATACGACCTGCTTCGATCAATGACTTTGGCAGTCCTAAAAGATACTGACGGAAGAAAAAAATCGTGGATGCATGTGCTAAAAACGGAAGTACTACCGATACATAACTGTCCATCATGCCCCAGCCTGAAATCTGCTTGTACAGAGGGAGCATAATAACCTCAAACGGTACAGACAGGATCAGAAGCACTATAATAAAGAAGAAATTCTTTCCCTTAAAATCATAGGCTGCAAATCCATATGCAACGAATGCACTGATCGCTAAAGTCAGGATCACAGTAATGACCGTCAGAATCAGGCTGTTGCCAAACCATGTCCAGTAATCATGTTTTCCTGTAAATAATAATCTGTAATTATCCAATGTCAGATGCGGGATATCCAGATTCAGGTTTAATCCATACTGAAGCAGGAAGTTTCCCGGTTTAAAGCTTGCCAGTACTAATAAGTAGATCGGCAGAATGGTAAGGATCGCAAGGATAGAAAAAAATATGATCATACCTATGGTTGCTGCCCTATCTTTCTTTTTCTGGCTCATTCCAATAGATTCTGCTGCCATATTATCTCTCCTCCTTCTTAAATGTTCCGGTCAGTGCAAGCTGAATGACGTTAATGATCATAACGATGATAAGAAGCACTAAACCAACCGCACATGCATATCCCATTGCACGTTTCTCAATACCCTGACGATACAGATAACCAACGATCGTAAGTCCGATATTCTGTGGAGAGTTGTTTCCTTTCCATAACATATAAGACTCAAGGAACATGGACAATCCTGCATAAATACTGATCGTTAATACATAGATCGTGGTCGGTTTTACAAGCGGTACAGAAATGCTCTTAAACTGCTGCCACTTTGTCGCTCCGTCGATGGAAGCCGCCTCGTAGAGATCCGTGGAGATATTCTGTAACCCAGCAAGGAAATAGAGGATATTAACACCGGTCCAGCGCCAGCACGCTACCAGAAGAAGTGCAAAGTATCCAGTCCATTCACCTTTCAGCCATTTGATGGAAGAATGTCCAAAGAAATTTAAAATCTGGTTTGCAAGTGCTGTGTCCATCTCACCAAACATCAGACGGAAAATCGTACCTACAACGACAACGGATGTCAGTGCAGGAATAAAGTAAACAGATTTGAAAAATCCCTTTGCCTTCATCAGTTTACTGTTTAACATACTTGCAAATAACATCGGAAACGGAATTAAAAGTACCAGTGTTCCCACCATGTATTTAAAACTGTTCCAGACTGCTTTCCGGAAATATGTATCTGAGAGTAATCTCTTGTAATTGCTCATTCCAACCCATTTGTTTTTCAGGACGTCCTGAAAACTTAACAGTACACCGTTTGCGATCGGGAATACCCAAAACAAAATGACTGTCAGAACAAATGGAAGAATGAACACATAAGGTGCTGCTTTTTGCGAATACAAAAACTTCTTCACTTTATTCATGCTGTAATGCCCCCTTTTCCCTCATAACAGGAAACAGGATGCAGGACATCTGCCCCACATCCCTGCCTGTTTTAAACCTGTTTCTTATTCTCCAAATTCATTCTGAAGTGCGGACTGTGCTTCGTCTAACGCTTCTTTCACATCCATACCGGACTCGAAAACATTGTTTAAAGTCTCTGTACAGAACATATTGTTGATAGATGGCATCTTCTCATCTGTGTAGCAGGTTAGTAATCCGATGCCGTCCTGAACATCTAATAATGCATCAAATGGTTTTGTGTTGAAGTACTGTACATACTGGTTATCCGGGTTCTCTGTTACGGATTTGTCTGTCCATACTGCTGTGTTGACCGGGTCAAATCCTAATACGTTCCAAACTTCTACGTTTGCTGTGTCAGAAAGTTTGATGTAAGCGAATACTTCTGCTGCAAGGTCAGCATTCGGGCTGGATGCTACAACTGCTGTACCTGTACCACCACCACCGATGGTCTTTACTGCATCGTTGTCACCAAATACAGGAGGTGCTGCGATTGCAACTTTACCGGAAAGGTCTGTCATGTAGCTTAAATAACGGCTTGTCTGCCAGAATGGCATGATTGCTGCTGCAACATCACCGCTGTTGTATAACGGATATGCTTCTTCGTTGTCAGGCTGTCCACCGGCGATTACGTCCATAGCACCTGCATCCTGCATATCTTTCATGGTCTGTAAACATTCCACCATAGTGTCATTGTTTACTGCAAGGCTTCCATCATCATTTAAGTAATCTCCGCCTTTCTGAGCGAGCATTAAGTTTAATGTCCACTGAGCAGTTGTCTCACATGCTGCAAATGTTTTTCCGGTTGCTTCTTTGTATTTTGCACCTGCTTCTTTGAAGTCATCCCAGGTCTTGATGGTTGTGTAATCAATACCTGCAGCCTCTAATGCTTCGGTGTTGTAGAAAGCAACGGTTGTACCAACGTGCGTCGGGAATCCATAATAGTTACCGTCTTTGGAATATAGCTGTAATCTGGACTCAACTACATTATCAAGATATGGCTCTACTGCATCGTTTAATGGTTTTAATCCGATATCTCCTGTCATGAATGCAGGAAATTTACCAAGCTCGATATCAACGACATCCGGAGCACCTTCTCCTGACTCTAATGCCAGTGATAATTTGTTGTGCATATCATCATATGCCATGTTGGATAAAACAAGTTTTACTTTCTTATCCGGGTTTTCCTCATTCCATTTCTCAGCCATGTTGGTATAGAAATCCTGATGGTTCTCGATGAATGTCCATACCTCAAGTGTTGTGACATCATCACCTTCCACGTCCATCTCTCTTCTTCCTGCGCCGCTGTCTGCGCTCTCTGTACCGGATGCTGCTTCCCCCGCACCGGCATTACCTGCTGTGGAATTACCGCCACATCCGGCAAGCATTCCCACTGTCATTGCTGCGCACATTAATGCTGCTAAAACCTTCTTCTTCATACATTTACCTCCCAAAAATATTTTTTCTTTATCAGATCGAAAGTATCTCCTTTTTCCGGATGATCTCCCGTGTGATACATGTTTTTCTGTCAGATCAGATCTTTGATCCAGACTGCCATTTCCCCTGTTTTCCGGTTGCCCCAGTAACAATAAGGAACTGCTTTTAATGTTACATCTCTTAATTCCGGCGGCTGTTCTTTGTATAATTCCCCTGCCGTCCACTTATCTTCTAAAATGCGTTTTCCTTTTGCCTCCACTGTCATCACACCGCCTAACAGCTGTTTCTCCCAGTTTTCGGTCAGTGCTTCTTTTGTGTCCACATATAAGGAACTTAAGTTTTCTCCATTGTCTGTCTCTTCGAGACAATATACCAACGGACCACGCATAATACAGACTTTTCCTTCATCTGCCCTTACTTTTGGATTTGCATATACAAATCTTGCTTTCATATCACAGGCTATCTTAATCTCCTCAGATGCTGTAAGATCCGTTATCATAAGATAACCGTTTTTTACGGGCGGTGTTTCTATTTTTTGCTTTCCACGCCACACGGTAAACTCTTTTGTGTAGCCTGGAATCCGAAGTGCCAGTGTTCCTTTAGAAGCTTTCTCTGATTCCAGACGGATCATCACTGTTCCATCCTTTAAGAAATCACTCTCCATTGTTACTTCTGTCTCTGTCTCTCCAATCAGAAGTTTTGTCTGATTCGATATATATAAATTAATGTATAAACTGTTTTCATCTGCTCCATAGATGTACTGTCCTAAAGAAGCAAGCGTTCTTGCAATATTCGGCGGACAGCACGCCACGCCAAACCATTTCTGTCTGACCGGCTTTACATGCTCCATGGATGTCCGTTCGATGCAGTTGTCCGGCCATACCTCCAATGGATTGACATAGAAGAAACTCTTTCCATCCATCGCGATCCCGGCAAGTACTGTATTGTAAAGCGCCTTCTCCACAATATCCGCATATCCTGCATCTTTTGTGATCTGCGCCATCCGGTTTCCAAACATTGCAAGTCCGATGGATGCACAGGATTCCGAATAATTTCTGTCATTCGGAAGATCATAGTCGGTTGTAAACCGTTCTAACAGTCCCGATGAACCAATGCCGCCTGTGATATACATCCTTTTTTCTGTCATGTTATTCCAGAGTGTCTTACAGGCATCTAATAATGTCTCATCCTGATACTCATATGCTAAATCGGCCATTGCACTGTAGAGATAAACGGCTCTTACCGCATGCCCCTCTGCTATCTTCTGCTCTCTGACAGGCAGGTGTGACTGGGAATACTCCGGTACATATCCGGCAAATTCAGGAAATATCTGCTGATATTTTTTTCCTTTTTCTTCCCGGAAGAAATAATTTTCTCCCACACCTCTTGTATCAATAAAATACTTTGCAAGTTCTAAATATCTTCTCTGTCCGGTTGCCCGGTACAATTTTACCAGGGCCAGTTCTACTTCCGGATGTCCCGGATATCCGTGACATTTTCCTTCCTCAGGTCCAAATGTCTCACAGATCAGATCGGCAAATCTTGAAACGATATCGAGGAACTTTCTTTTTCCTGTTGCGTTGTAATAAGCAACCGCCGCCTCGATCATATGTCCCGCCGTGTAAAGTTCGTGTCCCTCTTTCAGATTCGTCCAGCGTCTGTCAGGTTCTTTGATCGTAAAATAGGTATTCAGATATCCATTTTCGCATTGCGCCCTCCCGATCAGGTCGATCGTCTCATCCGCAAGTTTTTCTAACTTTTCATCTCTTCCCGATGAGTCTAAGGTAAATGCAACTGCCTCTAACCACTTTGCAACATCCGTATCCTGAAAGACCGCTCCTTCAAAATCCCCCTCTGCCTCGCCTGCCGCAATCTTAAAATTCTGAATGCAATGGCTTGGTGCCGCATCTTTGACATTGTCATTTAACGTGTCCCACTGGTAAGGAAGTATGACATCTTTTACTAAACGGATGTATTTATCCCAAAACGCATCTCTGATCTGGATCTGATGCAGTGACACATCTGTCAGTTTTTTCTTCTCCATAACTTCCTCCCTCCTTTATGCGCCTGTCATGTGTTATGTTAAACGTTTAATTAAACTAAACTGTTCATTTTCCGTTTATTTACATTTCATTCACACTTTTTTGCTTTTTTCTAAAATATTTTTGCTTTTCTTTGTCATTTTGATTGATTTCTGTTTCGTTCTTGTTTATATATACCATACTAATTGTCATAATTAAAGTCTGCTATTTTCTATTTACCTATATAAAATCTTTTATTTTTATGTTATTATCTCGTGTTTTCTTATTTTTTCTAAGTTTTTGCTTTTTCGCACAACTTTATTATTTTTTAAATCGTTTAACCATGTGCAACTTGCACAAATAATGCATATTTCCAAGAAATAATGAACATAAATGCTTCTTCTGTTCACAAATAAACCGCCTTCTGAATCAGTTCAAAAGCCTGACATCAGAGGCGGTTTCATCACGGTTTATTTTTATAATGTTTTGATCGACTGGCGGATCAACTGCTTACATGGAACTTTATAGACCTGCGGTTCTGCCGTCTCGCCTGGCTTTTTCTCCACCAGACTGATCATAACCTCAGCAGCCCTGTAACCGATATCATGAAGCGGCAGTTCCGTTGTGGAAAGCGGTGGCTTATAATAGCTTGACAGTTCTCTGTTATCATATCCCGCAACAGATATCTCCTGTGGTATTTTTATTCCTGATTCATCTGCCCAGTCATAACAGCCGCCTGCCATGAGGTCATTCATACAGAATATTGCGGTTACCTGTTTTTTTAACAGCCATTCCGCTCCGGTATGTCCGGACTCCCTGCCCCAGTCTCCATAGTAGATCAACTCCGGATCATATAAAAGTCCCTCATCACGCAACGCCTTCTGGTATCCGATCAGACGTGCCTGCGCATGAAGGCTGTCTGCTTTTCCGGTGATCACTCCGATTTTTTTATGTCCCTGTGTGATCAGATAACGGATCATCTCATATGCACCGCGCTCATCATCCACAACTACGGACGGGATGCTTTTGCTCTCCGTATAACCATAGGCCATCACAGCAGGAATACTTAAATTATCCGGGATACAGTGCATGATACGCTCATGTGCTGTCACATAAATGATTCCATCCACCTGTGTTGCGATCAGTTTCTTGATTTCCTCATCCACCAGTCCGTAATAGTCCGTTCTGTGATAATAATAATCATTATATTTTTTATACAATCTTAAATTGGTCAGAAGGATCTGATATTTTACCTTTTCACAATATTCCGTAATACCGTCAATGATGTCCGGTATGCTAAAGATCGTCATATCCTCTGCAATGACTCCGATGCTTCTGGTATTGCGCGCTTTTAAATTTTTTGCCACATAGTTTGGCATATAATCCATTTCTTTTGCAGTTTTTAACACAAGATTTCTTGTCGCTTCGCTTGCCCCCGGCTTTTCATTCAGGATATTTGAAACGGTAGCCACCGATACACCGCAGGCTTTTGCAATTTCTTTGATCGTCGCCATACCTTACCTCCCGTACCACAAATCCCCTTTATTTAACAATATTTCCAATCAAAAATCAATATCTTTCGATCAGGTATCGAATTTTTGCCCCGGTTATGCTACACTGGTATCTATGAGAATCTTAATTTTATCCTGTAATACCGGCGAAGGGCACAACGCCGCCGGAAAAGCGATCCGGGAAGCTGCCATCCAGTGCGGCCACACTGCCGACATGCTGGATATATTTCTGCTCTCCGGCAAAAAAACTTCACATGCAGTAGGCGGTGCCTACGTGGAACTTGTAAAACATATGCCACACGTCTTTGGTATGCTCTATAAGGCCGGCATGGCAATTTCTAACAGCAAACATAAGTCGCCAGTCTACTATGCCAATGCACTGATGGCGAAAAAGCTGGCTGCCTATTTAAAGCAGCATGATTATGATGTCATCGTAACACCTCATCTTTACCCTGCAGAAACGATGACATACATGAAGAAAAAAGGAATGTTAAAGATCCCCGCCGTTGCCATCGGCACGGATTATACCTGTATTCCGTTCTGGGAAGAAACAAATCTTGACGCCTATTTTCTTCCTCACGAAGACTGTGTCGCAGAATATGTGCACCGTGGGATTCCTGCCGGTAAATTATACCCTTACGGCATCCCTGTTGGCGAAGCATTTTCCCCGTCCGGAGATCGCATTTTAGCAAAGGTCCGCGCGCGTGACTCTTTAAATCTGCCGCAGGATATCCCGATCTGCCTGGTCATGAGTGGCAGTATGGGATTTGGAAAACTTGCCATATTTGCAGCAGAACTGTCACTGCGTTTAAAATCCGGCGAACATATTGTCATTATCTGTGGCAGCAACAAGCGTATTTACAACGTGTTACAGAAACAATTTCAAAATAATCCACGCGTTCATATTCTAGGCTATACCAACCGGGTTGCAGACTATATGGATGCCTGTGATGTGATTTTCACCAAACCGGGCGGACTTACTTCCACCGAAGCATTAGTGAAACGTATCCCGATCGTCCATACAGCGCCAATCCCCGGATGTGAGACTGCAAACCGCAATTTTTTTGTAAAAAGGCACCTTTCCGTCTCTTCAAAATACATTGCCAAACAGATCACTCTCGGAAAAAGACTGCTCTCTGACTCCCCGGATACGCATGGGAACAGCTCTCTGCGCGAAGAAATGCTTCTGGCACAAAAAGAAAACGGAAAACCAGACGCTGCCATACACATTATAAAAAAACTGGAGAAGCTATGACATATTTTCTTTTTATCTTTCTGGGATTCATCCTTGGCAGTACATTGTTTGCCTACTGGATTCCCAGATTATTTTTCAATACCGACATCACAAAATCATCCGATGACCATAATCCGGGCGTTGCAAATGCCTACATGCAGGCCGGCTTTTTTGCCGGAACGCTTTCCCTGTTATTCGAGCTTTTAAAAGGCGCCGTTCCGGTATTTTTTGCAGGCAGGATCTTAGACCATGACTCCCTGCTATTTGCACTCGTCATGGCTGCCCCGGTATTTGGTCATGCTTTTCCGTTTTTTCAAAAAGAAAGAGGCGGCAAAGCAATTGCCGTCTCTTTCGGTGTCATGATCGGACTATTTCCGGAAGTTCATCCGCTCTTTGGTCTGATCTTTTATTATATTCTATTTTCACTGGTAATCACACTTCGTCCACATTCTTTCCGGTCTGTCATCACGTACGGACTGTTTACGCTGACTGTATTCCTGCTTGTTTCCGTAAACTCTATACGACTCGGCTGTTTTATCATCTCAGCGATTGTGATCTACCGCCATGTCATCCGTTATCACGATGAAGCTTTACAGGTACTGTTGTTTGGAAAATATCCACTGTTTCACAGATCCTGAATTTTGCATGGAAACATACCACTGACAGCATACTCTGTTTCTGTCAGACAAATTTTACCAGCAGAGCACCTCATGACCATCTTCCGTCACCAGTACCATGATCTCCCACTGTGCAGATGGTAGTCCATCCTCAGTGTAAACTTCCCAGTCATTTTTAGAATCTACATAAATATCTACTTTTCCCATATTGACCATCGGTTCGATCGTAAAGATCATGCCGGGAACTAAAAGCATTTCCTGTCCACGTTTGGTATTGTAACCAACCCATGGTTCCTCATGGAACTCAAGTCCAACGCCATGCCCACCGATCTCACGCACTACCGTATAGCCGTTTTCAAATGCATGGTCATGCACAGCCTGCCCCATATCGCCTAAAAATCCCCATGGTTTTACTTCTTTTAAGCCAAGCTCCACGCATTCTTTTGTCACTTCGACAAGACGTTTCTTCTCCGGGCTTACATCTCCGATGCAAAACATTCTTGAGGAATCTGAGAAATATCCATTCAAGATTGTGGATACATCCACATTAATGATATCACCGGACTTTAAGATCACATCTTTTGATGGAAATCCATGGCACACCTGATCGTTGACGGAAGTACATACACTGTACGGATATCCCTCATAGTTAAGCGGTGCCGGAATACCACCCATCTCTGTTGTCATGTCATAAACAATCTTATCAATCTCTGCCGTATTCATTCCCTCATGAATATGTTTCTCAATGTAATCAAGCACTGCGATATTGATTTTGCAGCTCTCCTTGATTCCTGCAATCTGATCTGCATTTTTGATCAGATCATGTGTCGGGACAATATGTCCCTGTGAAGCGATCATTGCGATACGCTCATCAAATGCCTGATGGCATGCTTTATATTTTTTCCCACTTCCGCACCAGCACGGATCATTTCTACCGATTTTTACTGACATAATTTCTGCACCACCTGATTGATCACACTGCCTTCTGCCTTTCCTTTTAACTCCGGCATTACAGCTTTCATGATCTGACCTTTATTTTTACTTGCTGCCACATCAGCAAACTTTTCTGTAATATATGATTCTACCTCTTCTGCTGACATCATTTTCGGTGCATATTCTGCAAAAATATCGTATCTCGTCTGATATTCTGCCAGAAGATCCTCTCTGCTTGCAGGGCAGGTATCAATCTGCTCTTTTACGGATTTCATTTCCTTTAAAATTACTCTGTTCACCAGTTCTTCCTTGATATCATCTCTGCATCCCTCATCAATCGCAACTTTTTTTGCTGCGGAAACCAATGTGGAGATTGCATCCTTACGTACTTTATCTCTCGCCTTCATGGCTGCTATCATGTCTTTTTGTAATGTTTCAAACTGCATAACGATCCTACCTTCCTGATTCTAATAATCTTATCTGATTATAGCATAATTTTGATATAATTCATAAATTTTTTTCAATATCTATTGCTGCATTTTTATCATCAAAATCCTTACAGCACACGACGCACTGTTGTGATCGTACGGTAAGTTGCACTTCCGTAGCAGATACCGCTCGACGGTGTCGACGCATGGACGATCCTGCCGCCGCCCATATAGATTGCCACATGTCCCGGATAACAGATAATGTCTCCCGGCTGTGCATTCTCATAGCTGACAGCCTGTCCGCTCGACTGAAGCGCATAAGAACTTCTCGGAAGTGAAACACCAAAATGGCTGTATACAAGAGACACAAACCCAGAACAGTCTGTTCCCTCAGTCAGGCTGTTTCCACCAAACACATACGGATTTCCCACAAAATTAGATGCATAAGATACCACACTGCTGCCACTCACGCCGGTAGAGTAGGATGGATTTAATCCATTATCCGTCAATCCTGTCGAACTGCCAGACGAACTGCTGCTGGTATTCGTCGTGGATGTACTGCTGCCCGTACCAGTCCCCGAAGTAGTACTGTCTGCTGTATCCGTTGCTGTGCCGCTGTCAGAGGATGCCGTTGTTGTAGTATCTTTGTTTTTCTTGCTTTTCTTGGCTGCAGCTGCTTTCTTTGCCTTCTCTTCTGCTGCTTTCCGGGCTTTTTCCTGACGTGCCTGTTCCTGTGCAATCACTTCATTCTGTTTGCGGATGGTGGAAGCATACTGGCTCGCTAATGTTTTCGCGTTCGAAAGCTGTGAATCAAAATCTGCAATCTGCGCTTTCTTTTCATTGATCACCTGATTCAGCGAAGCTTCCTGCTGCTCATAACTTTGTTTCAGTTCCTCCATATCCGCTAATTCCTGCTCTAACTGTGACTCTAAATCTGCCACTTCCTGTACCGTTTCCTGATATGCCACCAAAAGTTCCCTGTCATAGCTATATACTTCCGAGACATATTCTACACGGTTTAACAGATCCGATATATCTTCAGATTCCACAAGTGCATCCAAAAATGTATCGTCACCGTTTTCATACATGTACTGGATCCTTTTTTTCATATCCGCATACTGCTGCTGTTCCTTTTCCTGTGCCGCAGCAAGGTCTGTCTTTGCCTGATCTATCTCGCCTTCCTTATTTTCAATATCCGTTTTCAAAAGTTCCATATCTGTCAGAAGTGACATCAGCTGCTCATCATATGCCGCCATCTGGCTTTTTACTTTGCTCTGCTCACTCTGTATATTATTGATCTGCTGATTGATATTGTCTAAATTTTGCTTCGCCTCATTTTTCTTCTTCTGCGCATCTTTTATCACGGATGCATCTGCAGAGTAAAAGCAGGCAAATCCGATCACCCCAGCCATTACTGCAGCAATGATTCTTTTTCGTTTTTTTGTATATTTCAATGCCTTTTCCCACTTCATAAAGCATTTCTCCTTCTGTCATTTGCAAAAATAGGCACGGCAGACTGCTTATGGCAGAAGCCGCACCTAAATATTTTACCATAATTTTATATGTGTTTGTTAGTATTTCCAGAAATTCACAAATACTTAATATTTCACCCGACCTGTTTTACGATCAAAACCTTTTCGCCCGCTAAAAGAACCTCACTTTTTCTATGATTTGTTTCCATGATATTTTGTATCGTCGTGTGATTTTCCTTGGCAATGGTCCAAAGATCATCTCCTGTCTTTGCAATATAACCCACCAGTCCCGGCCGGTTCCGCAACATCTCAAAATCTAACTCCGTCTCTGTGGCATCCTCGATATTTTGCATACTCTCCTGCACAAAAGCCAGCAGATCCAGCCGTACTGCCGCACGGATCTCAACATGTTCCTGATCAAGCATCACTGCAGATAGCTGCTCTAAGGATGCATCCAGTTCCACTTTCGCCTGCTCTGACATTTCCGGGATTTCCACAAGCTGTGAAAATGGATAAATCTCCTGCACTGCCCCAACCGGCATATGGTCATCCGGAGTAATGTATAAAATACTAACCTCGATCGTCCCCTCTGCAAGAACACCATCTGATTTTATTTCCTGCCGCTCTAAGAGCACTTTTCCCTCACAAGAACAAATCTGAAGTACTTTTTCTTTGTCTTCTTTCAATTCCATCTGTTCTGTCAGCCTGCACTTTGCAGCATTTTTTACCAAAAGACGCTCCAGCGGGCATTCGCAAAAGACCGGTTTTACCTCTTTCTGCAATGAATACAAATCTGTCAAAAGTCTTATCTTTTCTTCTTTCCAGATACGGATGTTGGTATCTAATGCCAGTTCCATGACAAGGATCCGCTCTTCACCGTCATAATCCGGTTTGACTTCCAGTTCCATTGTCACAGGTGTCATCTGTACCTGCCAGATACAGTCATTCTCCATGACACCACACTCCGCCTGCACATCCAGTGGAACTGTCGTCTCGTACCAGGACAAATGCTCCACTTCCTCCTCATCATTGTACAGTATGGAAACAAGTATTTCTCCCGAAAGTCTGATATTTCCTTCTGTGAGTCTGCTTTCTACATTGCGGAGCTGCATACTCCGCCAGAGTATTTCACGAATATTGGGTTTACTTGACGGCAGCACCGCTTCACTCTTCTGCCTGCAGATATCACGCCGCACAGCAAGCAGTTTTAATGCTTCCCGCTCCACAATATTCTGTTCATAAGCACTGCCATCTAAGAGTTCACAGGTCAGTTCCTCATCCGCTTCTTTTTCTGCCGCTGCCGTCAGGACAATTACCGCACGGATATTTAACTTCCGGGAATTGATCACACCGATTGTAAGATCTTCAATATTCCCTGCAGCATGAACTGTATCATACTCACTCAGTCCATCCATGTTAAGCCGTTCCTGAAATGGAATTTCACCGCGCAGACAGCTTATTTTCCCTTTCTGCTTATCACTCCGGTAAAGCACTTTAAAAACCAGACTGCCCTTAATCCATGCAGCCCCCTCCATTGCTTTTACCTCATCAAAACGCAGCTCGCCACTCTCTTTTATAACTTTTACAACGTCCTGTCTGTAATCCGGTACATTATAATCATCATCCAGTGTGATCTGTGTGACTGCAGATCCGTTTTTTTCACTTCTATGTAGTTTTATTTTCTGAAATTCCAAAAAAAGTCCCCCATTCCGAATCTTTATAACCATCTTATTCGGACATGGAGGATTTTATACCTGTCTAGCACAACTTCATGCGTATATCTCTTGTAATAATATCAGAATAACTGAATGATAATAACTGAGGTGGATTTTCTTCACGCTCATCATTTACCAGGATCGTGAATACACTTGGGTAAGCATTCTGGATGACGCCTTCCTGGATGTCAACTTTATTGCGTCCTCGGTCAAGCTGAATCATTACTTTTTTCCCGCACTGCTGATGCACGGATGCCCGAACTTTTCTGATGTCTGCCTGTTGCATGTGTTCTACCTCCTTAATCCGATATTCTGTAATCACTTGTAATCATAATTATCATTTCTACCGGATTTCTTTTCCGCTTTAGAATAGCACTGTGCTAAATTTTTGTCAAACATAATTGAATTATTTAAAAAAATATTAAAAATATTTACTCAAAAATGATACTTTTGTCCTGGTTTTTTACCTGTATTACAATATAAGGACAACTTGGACTTGCGTTTGTAACTTCCCCCTTTCTTGGTCCAATAAGCTCTGTATCAAACACCACTGCATTTGTTGTCAGATAACAATCCCTCACACAAATACTGTATCCTCCTGTCGCCTGCTCCCCATATCCACGCACAATATACAGATCATCCTCCAATTCATAAGTAAGTTTAAAATCCGCCGTTTTCTTTTCCTCGATCATTGTTTTTAACTCTTCCGGCGTTTCAGATTCCTCAACGATCGTATATGTAAGATCACTGACTTTTGTTTCATTTGTCTGTTCAATACTGCATCCGCCAATCAGTCCCGCCATCAGCAGACTAACCCCACATATTTTTACCAGATACTTTCGAAACATGCTTTCTCTACACCTGCCCCCAGTTTTCGCTTCTATCTTAATATATGCCTTCCTTCCTTTAAATATGTCTTTTTTAGTTGTTTTTCCCTCGCATACCCGATATAATGTGGGTATATAAAACATGGGGATTTCCCCGGAAAGGACGTACTATGTTACGCGCAATACTTGCATTGCTTTTCGCTATACTCTACCTGATCATTGGTATTCCGGTTCTTTTTGTTGAATGGATCATCGGAAAATTCAATCGTCAGGCCGCTGATATCAGCCAACTCCGCATGGTACAGTGGGCTTTTCGTGTCATTTTATTTATCTGCGGCACGAAACTTACCATCATCGGAGAAGAAAATGTTCCAAAAGACCAGCCGGTTCTCTATATCGGCAATCACAGAAGTTATTTCGACATCATCATCACCTACTCACGCTGCCCTCGTCTGACCGGCTATGTGGCAAAAGACTCCATGAAAAAGGTTCCTCTTTTATCTACCTGGATGACGAGACTGCATTGTCTGTTCATCAACCGTTCCGATGTCAAAGAGGCTTTAAAAACAATCCTTGCGGGAATTGATAATATCAAAAACGGGATTTCCATGTGCATTTTTCCAGAGGGAACACGCAACAAAACAGACGATCTGATGCTCCCATTTAAAGAGGGAAGCTTTAAAATGGCAGAAAAGACCGGCTGTCTGATCGTACCTATGGCAATTTCCGGCTCCGCCGATATTTTAGAAGCACATTTTCCAAAAGTAAAACCGGTACATGTCATTGTAGAATACGGCAAACCGATCGACCCGAAGTCTTTAGACAAAGATACACGCAAAAAAATCGGTGCACACTGTCAGAATGTGATCGCCGATATGCTTGAAAAAAATAATCCACAGATTTAATTTAGAAAAAGGCAAAAATCCCCGGACCACATTCCTGTGATCCGGGGATTTTTCTGTAAACTTTTATCACTTTGTAAGCTGTCCTACAACCTCCGGGAATCCCATAAAGTGAGATGCCTTTACTAATATCGTGTCACCACTCTTCACATAAGGTAACAATTCTGCTGTCAGTTCATCTTTTGTTTTAAAATAATGAACCTCCGTCTCCCTGCTGCATTTTCTTACCGCCTGCGCCAGACTCTCTGATAATGTGCCTGCCGCAAATAAAACATCGATTCCTTTTCCTGCAAAATGCTCTCCAACCATGGCATGCAGTGCTTTCTCGTTTTCGCCGAGTTCTCCCATATCGCCAAGCACAGCAATTTTTCTGCCGGGTGCTGCTGCAAGCACATCGATGGATGCCTGCATAGAAACAGGGTTCGCATTATAACAGTCATCGATAATCGTCATTCCATCTTTATGGATCAGATTGCTTCTTCCTCCAATCGTTTTCACTGACTCAATACCGCGTTTCATTTCATCGATACTAAGTCCAAGTTTTCCCGCAACACAGACTGCCGCTAACGCATTGTATACATTATGCTCACCGGCGATCGGAATCGTCACTGCAAAACTCTCTGCGCCAGTATGTATCACCGCTTTTGTTCCATCTAACCCTATTGGTTCCACATCCGTTGCATATACTTCCTTTTCGGCAAGATATTTTTCTCCCTGCCCGGTCTTTGCAAATTTCGCTTCTTTTCCGATACCATAAAATACTGCCGGTTTGCCGTTAACCATCTTTTTCTCACAGAGTTTGTCATCATCTCCGTTTAACACGGCAATCCCTTCTGGTGTCAGATGCTCAAAACTTTCCGTTTTTGCCTTTAATATTCCATCTCTGGTCAGCAGATTTTCCAGATGACACAATCCGATATTTGTGATCACGCAGATATCCGGATATGCCATCTCGGCAAGACGGTGCATCTCCCCAAATTCTGAAATTCCCATCTCAAGCACTGCCACATCATGCTGCTCTCTGATTTTAAAAATCGTGAGTGGCAGACCAATTTCATTATTGAAGTTACCCTCAGTCTTTAACACATTATACTTCTGTGAGAGAACCGATGCGATCATCTCTTTTGTGCTCGTTTTTCCGACACTTCCGGTAATTGCGACAACCTTAATATCAAGTGTTCTCCGGTAATATGCTGCAATTTTTTTCATTGCACCAAGTGTCGATTCCACTCTGATATACGGGCCCGCCGGATCTGACAGTTCCTGTTCGGATAATACGGCAAGTGCACCTTTTTCAAACACCTGTGGGATAAACTGATGCCCATCTACCTTTTCTCCCCTTACTGCAATAAAAAGATATCCCGGCTCCACCTGTCTGCTGTCGATCACCGCTCCGGTAATTTCTTTCTTCCTGTCTGCCTCGCTGCCATAATATACTCCGCCGCATACTTCCGTAATACGCTCCAGCGTCATATTCTTCATGATCTACCTCATTTCATGCGATTCGTTTTGCATTTGCTTTTGCAAGAATCTCTTATTATTTCTCGTATTTATCCATCGAAATTTGGATCAGCTTCTCACACAGCTCGTTAAAATTCACACCGACAACCTGTGCCTCCTGTGGAAGAAGACTCGTTGGAGTCATTCCCGGCAATGTATTTGCTTCCAGACAGTAGATATTTTCTTTCTCATCTAACAGGAAATCTGTGCGGGAATAAGTATCAAGCCCAAGTACCTGTGCCACCTGCTCTGCATAATACTGCATTTTTTCTGTAACTTCGTCCGAAAGTTTTGCCGGACAGGTTTCAACTGCACTGCCTGCTTTGTATTTATTTTTGTAATCATAAAATCCCTGTACCGGTGCGATCTCAATGATTGGAAGTGCCTTTCCTTCAATCACGCCGACAGAAAACTCACGTCCTTTTACATACTCTTCCACGATCAGGTTTTCTTCCCAGTGAAATGCCTCATCTAAAGCAACTTTATATTCATCCGCATTATGCGCGATGGAAACACCGATACTAGAACCTCCACAGCACGGTTTTACCACACATGGGAACTGGATACCAAGGTCTTTTATATCATCACTGCGCTCATTTTTCTTCATGGATGCACCCTTTGGCGCCGGTATCCCTGCAGATAAAAACAGTTTTTTGGACATCTCCTTGTCCATGGCAAGTGCGCTGCTTAAATAGCCGCTTCCTGTATACCGGATGCCAAACAGATCAAATGCCGCCTGAATCTTGCCGTTTTCCCCGTTTTCTCCATGTAATGCCATGAATACGATGTCTGACATCTGACATAGCTCGATCACATTCGGTCCAAAGAAATTGTCTGACTGATCTTTTCTGGATGCTTTTACCTTTGCAAGATCCGGTGCAATTTCCGGTATTCCGGATACTTTGACACTCACTTCTTCACTCCGGTCAAAAATACCGGTCAGATCTTCTTTTTTATCACTGTATCCCATAAATACATCAAGCAAAATTACCTGATGTCCATTCTCTCTCAATGCCTTTGCCACCATATCTCCGGTTTTAAAGGAAACATCTCTTTCTGTACTTAAACCACCTGCTAAAACAATAATCTTCATGGTATATTCTCCTTACTCATAAAAACATTTCTGCTTTATAGTATACCTTTTTTCTTTATGTGGCAAGAAATTTGCACATTCCTTTCTACTTTTTTATGCCTGCATGACATCCTTTCTTATTTATTTTTCAGCCTCTCGGCAATACCCCCCGGCAGGCAAACACTTTTTTTCTTTTTACTCCCCGATTTCCCCCGTCCTTAATGCCTGCTGCAGCCACAAAAATATCTGTCGTCCCAGCAAATCCTGTCGCCCGATCATACTTCCATACCGGTATATTTTTGTAACTATATCCTCGCAGCGTTCTTCTTCATCTGCCAGCAATATTTCACAGAGCAATCCATATCGCTCCCTGTTTCCAGTGCACTGCCTGTCGATTTCATTCCATAGTTCGGGATACCTTCTTGCGAGATCCATAAGTATCTCTACCCCATTACACATTTTTTCCGCTTTTTCCTGCTTTTTTATATAATTTTCCACTTTTACTCTACTGCCATGCAGGCATTTGTACTACACAAGTATCATATGTCTGTCGATTTTTGTCAACTACATTTGATTTTTTATTTTGCAATACTTTGATTATCAAAACATCTTGACAACACTTTGTTCTTCCTTTATATTTAATTTTGTTTGATAGTCAAACTATTTTATCTGGAGGAAAAAAAATGAGTGTACGAATTATAGTAGATTCCGCATCGGATCTCACGAAAGAACGTGCGGATGCATTAAATCTTGATTATATGCCTTTAAAAACCATCTTTGGAGAAACGGAATACCTAGACGGTGTCACCATTTCCCACAGAGAATTTTATGAGAAACTGATCGAATGTGGAACAATTCCGACAACCAGTCAGGTATCTCCACATGATTTTGAAGCCAAATTCAAAGAAATAAAAGAAGCCGGCGACACCGCTGTTGTGATCTGTCTGTCCTCCCTTTTATCCGGAACATACCAGAGTGCCCACATTGCGCTCGATGGCTACGAGGACTGTATCACCTTAGTTGACAGCTTAAATGTATGTCTCGGCGAACAGATCCTTGTGCTTTATGCCGTAAGGCTGCGTGATGAGGGACTCTCTGCGAAAGAGATTGCCGAAAAACTCGAAGAGAAAAAAAAGGACGTCTGTGTTTTAGCCGTCTTTGACACCCTCGAATATTTAAAACAAGGCGGACGCATCTCAAAAACAGCTGCTTGGGCCGGGAATATCTTATCCATCAAACCTGTGATCGCCATTGAAAAAGGCGAAGTTGTGATTCTTGGAAAAGCCAGGGGATCTAAAAATGGAAATAATATTCTGATTCAGGAAGTGAAAAATAAAAATGGCATTGATTTTTCCATGCCGTATATGTTAGGTTACAGCGGACTTGATGATTCACTGCTCCAGAAATATATTGCGGACAGCGCAGATCTCTGGGCAGGACAGACGAAGGAACTTCCGATCAGCACGATTGGAAGTACGATTGGTACCCATGCGGGACCGGGGGCGATCTGTGTGTCGTTTTTCCATAATGCTTAATTCATAGGGAGCGTGTGTCAAAAGGTGGATTTTAGTTTTTCGTCTATCAAATTGCAACAAGCCAGGTCTGTTTTGTTCCATTGTACGAAAATAAGGAAATCTAAGTCTGCCTGAATAGATTTTCTCAAAGTGACGTGAACGGCGTTCAACGAGCCTTCCATGGCTCGTGAAGCCTTGTTCTGCCATCCGTGGCAGAACATCACTGTGAATTGACAGACAGGCTAAGATTTTCTAATTTTCTTCCAAAGTCACAAAAGCATTCCCAGCTTGTTGCAATTTGACAACCTCTAAGCTGTGAACCACCTTTTGACAAACGACTCCCTGCCACAAATGCATTCTGCATGCAAAAACCCACCCTGCGGCAAGGTGTTTGCCACAGGGTGGGTTTTGTATTTACAGCACAATTCTGTAATGATCCATTTTAATATTCCGGTTCGATCAATCCGTATGTGTTGCCTTTTCTCTTGTATACAACGTTGACATCTTCAGTCTCCGCATTGATAAATACGAAGAAATCATGTCCTAATAACTCCATCTGTACACATGCATCTTCCGGATACATTGGCTTCATATCAAATTTCTTAGAACGGATGATCTTGATCTCCTCATCGTCATCTGACGGTGCATCTAAGAAATCCTGTTTGAAAACGGATGCTGCGCTCTGCTGTTTTGTAACCAGTTTCGTTCTATATTTCTTTAACTGACGCTCAATAACTTCTTCTACCAGATCAATTGATACATACATATCGTTGCTGACCTGTTCAGAACGAATATAGTTTCCTTTCATTGGAATCGTAACTTCCACTTTCTGGCGTTCCTTCTCTACGCTCAGCGTTACATAGACATCTGTGTCTGGAGTGAAGTACTTCTCTAATTTATTTAACTTGTCCTCCACTGCCCCTTTGATACCATCGGTCAATTCAATGTTTCTTCCTGTAATCTTGATTCTCATGATGTCCAACCCCTTTGCCGTTTATTTGATACAGATTTATATCATGGTTTTATTATAGCACTTTCCACAAATATTTCAATACAATATATCATTTTTTATATATTTTTCAGAATATTTATATTTTCCTGTAATATTCTTGTAAAAAAATATGGTATTAACTGACGTATGTCTATAACAAACAGTTTATAAGGGATGCAATGTCATCATGACATTGCATCCCTTATCATCTGCTCCGCACGCTTTGCTTCCTCTTTGGTAAGCTGCGGAGTATCTTTTAACACATAGTCCATGCCAAGATTATCATACTTGATCTTGCCAAGCGCATGATATGGCAGCACTTCTAATTTTTCCATATTAGAAAGTGTCTTTAAGAAATGTCCAAGTTCCGTTAATTCTGTCTCCTCAAATGTGATGCCTGGAACCACGACATGCCGGATCCATACCGGCTTTTTCTTCTGATCCAAATATCTTGCAAATTCCAGGATATTCTTATTGGAATGTCCGGTCAGCCTGCGGTGATCCCCATCGCGGATATGCTTGATATCTAACATCACAAGATCTGTAACTTCAAGCAGTCTGTCTACTTTTTCAAGTGTGACTCCTTTTCTAAAGTCTCCTCCTGCAATGATCTCCTGGTCTGATTCCGGACTTTTTTTCCCATCTGATGTGGCTTTTTCATCCTTTGGGAATCCCGGAAACATAATACCTGACGTATCTAAACAGGTATGGATTCCATGCGCCTTCGCCTTTTCAAACAGTTCCGTCAGAAAATCGATCTGAAGCATCGGCTCTCCACCTGTGGCAGTAATCCCGCCTGTCCGGTAAAAAGAGGCATTGCGCAGGAAGCGGTCAATAATCTCGTCCGCCTCCATCTGCTTTCCATCAGTCAAAATCCAGGTATCCGGATTGTGGCAATACTGGCAGCGCATCGGACAGCCCTCAAAGAATACGACAAAACGTACGCCCGGACCGTCTACCGTACCAAATGATTCCAGAGAATGAATATAGCCCATTGTGATCTCCTTATTTTTACATCAGTTCATGGAATGTTCTTGCAATTACCTCATCCTGCTGCTCTTTGGTCAGTTTGATGAAGTTTACTGCGTAACCTGATACACGGATCGTAAGCTGCGGATATTCTTCCGGATGCTTCTGTGCATCAAGCAGTGTTTCTTTATTTAATACGTTTACATTTAAGTGGTGGCCGCCTTTTTCTGCATAACCGTCAAGCAGTGCCACAAGGTTCGTCTCAGAACTTTCCTCAGTCTTTCCAAGTGCATCCGGTACGATGGTAAAGGTATTAGAAATACCATCCTGCGCATCCATAAACGGCATCTTTGCAACAGAAGCTAAAGAAGCAACTGCACCATTTTTATCACGTCCGTGCATTGGGTTTGCACCCGGAGCAAACGCAACACCTTTCTTTCTTCCATCCGGGGTTGCTCCTGTATTCTTACCGTAGGATACGTTGGATGTGATGGTAAGAATAGAAGTTGTTGCGATACCTCCACGGTAAGTGTGGTTTCCTTTTACATATTTGATGAATGTATGCAGAACCTCTTTTGCGATCTCATCCACACGGTCATCATCATTACCATATTTCGGGAAATCTCCCTCAATCTCAAAGTCTACTGTAATACCGTTCTCATCACGGATCGGTTTTACTTTTGCATATTTAATGGCAGAAAGGGAATCTGCTACTACGGAAAATCCTGCAATACCGGTTGCAAACCAGCGTCTTACCTGTTTGTCATGTAATGCCATCTGCATTCTCTCGTAGCAGTATTTGTCATGCATGTAGTGAATAACATTTAATGCATTGACATAGACACTTGCAAGCCATTTCATCATGTCTTTGTATTTATCCCATACCTCGTCGTAGTCAAGATACTCGGAAGTGATCGGACGATATTTCGGTCCTACCTGTTTGCCGCTGATCTCATCCACACCACCGTTGATCGCATAGAGTAAACATTTTGCAAGGTTTGCACGTGCCCCGAAGAACTGCATCTCTTTTCCGATTCTCATGGAAGATACGCAACATGCGATACCGTAATCATCCCCGTGAACCACACGCATGATATCATCGTTCTCATACTGGATCGCAGAATGCTTGATTGAGATCTCTGCACAGAACTTTTTGAAATTCTCCGGAAGTTTTACAGACCATAAAACAGTCAGGTTTGGCTCCGGCGCTGCTCCGATGTTGTTTAAAGTATTTAAGTAACGGTAAGACATTTTTGTTACCATATGTCTTCCATCTACTCCGATTCCACCGATAGACTCTGTTACCCAGGTAGGATCTCCGGCGAAAATGCTGTTATACTCCGGTGTACGGGCAAATTTTACGCAGCGCAGTTTCATGATGAACTGATCAATGATCTCCTGGATCTCTTTCTCCGTGAATGTACCCTCACGAAGGTCACGCTCTGCATAAATGTCTAAGAAAGTAGAAGTACGTCCAAGACTCATTGCCGCACCGTTCTGCTCTTTGACTGCTGCAAGATAAGCAAAATATACAGCCTGTGCTGCCTCAAGAACATTTGTTGCAGGTTTGGAAATATCACATCCGTAGATCTTTGCTAATTCTTTTAACATTTTAAGGGCTCTGATCTGCTCCGATAACTCCTCACGCTCACGGATAACATCGGAATACATGATGGTGCGTGTGGAATCTAACTGTTCCTGCTTATCTTCGATCAGACGGTCTACACCGTAAAGTGCAGGTCTTCTGTAGTCGCCGATGATACGTCCGCGTCCGTATGCATCCGGAAGACCAGTGATGATATGTGCGGAACGGCAGGCTCTCATCTCCGGTGTATACGCATCAAACACACCTGCATTGTGTGTCTTTCTGTGTGTTGTAAAATATTCTACCACTTCCGGGTCTACTTTATACCCATTATCCTCACATGCTTTGATTGCCATACGGATACCGCCATAAGGCTGTAAGGAACGTTTGAATGGTTTATCTGTCTGGAAACCTACGATCTTCTCCTTATCTTTGTCTAAGTACGCAGGTCCATGGGAAGTGATCGTGGAAATGATCTTTGTATCCATATCGAGCACGCCGCCGGCTTCTCTCTCCTGCTTTGAAAGCTCTAATACGTCCTGCCAGAGTGCTGTGGTATCCTCTGTCGGTCCCTCCAAGAAAGAGCTGTCACCATCGTATGGCTTATAATTTCTCTGAATGAAGTCTCTGACATTTACTTCATTCTCCCATGCTCCACCATTAAAATCTCTCCATTCGTTTTGCATTATTTTTCCTCCTGTTTGCTGAAAACTATGGTTTACCTGTATAAAACGGATCTGATCCCCCAATATTTTGGTATTGCCGGAAAATATTGGTAGTTATGTCTAACTTTTGTTAGCTAGCTCTAACGCAGTGAATATATCATGTCCCAACACTGTTTGTCAATATCCGCTTCGTTTCCGGAACTGTTCTTTTTTTCATACAAAAGGATTCCTGTAAGAAGAATATCTTTAAGAATAAAAGAAACCGACAGTCCGGGTTATCTCGCCCAGACGGTCGGCATTGTAAACGTTATACTTCATGTGGTTCTTCCACTTTTCCGTCAGTCATATAACAATTAGATGTTATAATTTTTGATTCATTTTTTCAATAGGTAAAATGTACCAAAAATAGATCTATATCATTGTATAAATTGCTATACTGTTTTTTTCTTCCTTTTTGACCTGATAAAGTGCCTCGTCCGCTCTGTGATACAGTTCACGGAAGCTTGTGCCATCCTCAGGGCCGAATGCGATGCCGATACTTGCTGTCGGCTCATTGGCCATTCCAATCATTTCTTTTTGCCCACGCAGACGGCGCAACACTTCATCTGCCTGACTTTGTATCCGGGCCCGGTCTTTTACATCCGGAAGAAATACTGCAAATTCATCCCCGCCCATACGTCCGATACGGGCATTATTACCGTAAACTTCCCTTAAAATATTAGATATTCCCAGAATGACACGGTCACCAACCCAGTGACCATATACATCATTGATCTGCTTAAAATTATCCAGGTCAATGGCAATGTACGCATAATACTGCCTTTCCTCCATAGACTCTAATTCTTCCTTGATACGTTCTTCCATCGTACCGCGGTTAAAAAGTCTCGTCATGGAATCTCTGGCTGCACAATCCCGTAAATATTCTCTTTCTCTCGCGTAACGTCTGTTTTTTTCCACTTTCTCCGTTACATCCGTGATCGTAATATAACTGACCGGTTTTAACTGCGAGGATATGACATCCATGGATATCATCACACGAAAAGACAGCCACTTTTTATTTCCGTCTTTCGTCTCTGTCTGAGCAGTCAGTTCAAATGACTCCCCTGTCAGAATCTCTTCATGATGCTCCCTCATGACCGTTCTTAAGTCAATATCCACAAACCGGCTCCAGCCGTCCTGTACTTTTTCAATAAATTCCTCCCGCGTGTAACCGAGCATATGGTACGCCATCGTATTCGCATAATACACCTTGCGTTTTCTTCCCTCACTGCTCACAACAAGACCAAACGGTACGTTTTTCATAACTTTATGAAAAACCTTTTCCTCCAATACCGAGCTTTCCATTCTCCCTCTCCCGTTAAAAAATTAACTAATTGATCCCTCGAACAGTATACTACATTACTTTAAAATAAAAAAGTATTTTTATGAATATTTTTCTTTCTTCTAGACTTTCATACTTTTTTCCTATATAATTTATCTAATTATTTTTTACTTAATGGAGAAAATTAGTATGAAAATAACATTTTTCACGCAAGAATGGAGAATTTTATGAAAATTGGCATTATTTCTGATACACACGGTATTTTCCGTGAAGAGTGGCACCGTCATTTAGACGGCTGCGATTATCTGATCCATGCAGGCGATTTCTGTACGCAGAAAAATTATGACTGTTTCCGGAACTTTGGCATTCCGCTTTATATGGTCCGAGGCAACAATGACCGCGGTGACTGGGCAAAAAATCTTCCTGAATTTTTACAGTTCCGCATTGGTGGTAAGACTTTTTTTCTGGTTCATAATCAGTTTGATCTTCCATTTGACCTGACAGATGCTGATTTTCTTATCTTTGGTCATACTCATCACTATACATTTTATGAACGTTTCAATAAAGTTTATATTAATCCGGGCAGTGCCAGCGACGGACGCGGAGATTCGAAAAGTCTTGCAATCCTGACACTTTCAGGCAATGATTACAGTTTAGAACGTGTCATTCTGTGATTTTTACAGATTTTGAAAGGAGAGGATTTCCTTGTTACACATCACTTCGTTGAATGAAGGGTTAGAACTTTTTAAGGCACTCGGTTCTGATGTGAGAATTGAAATTTTAAATATTTTGCTGGAAAACGACAATATGAGCATGAATGAACTTGCCTCCCGTTTAAATATTACAAACGGTGCCTTAACCAGCCATATCAAAAAACTTGAGAACTGCGGACTGATCACAACATCCAGTGAATCTGCTGTTCACGGCAACCAGAAAATCTGTTCCATCCACCTGGATAAGATCCTGATCGATTTAGAAAAGCCTGCCGAAATCGAGAATGTTTATCATACAGAATTAAAAGTCGGTCACTATACAAATTACCAGATCTGCCCGACCTGCGGACTTGCCTCTGCAGATGCCCTGATCGGTGAAGTGGATGATCCGCGGTATTTTGAACATCCAGACCGCTATAACGCTGATATTCTATGGTTTACACGCGGTTATGTTGAATATGCCATTCCAAATTTTATCCCGGCTTCCAAAAAAATCACACAGATCACAATTTCCGCAGAACTTAGTTCCGAAGCACCAGGCACCAACAATGACTGGCCTTCCGATATCAGTTTTTACTTAAATGATATTCATATTGGTGACTGGACCTCCCCCGGCGATTTTGGCGATGTGAAGGGTCTGTTGACACCGGACTGGTGGTATGCAAACTGGAACCAGTACGGATTGCTAAAACAACTTGTCATCAATCAAAAAGGTACCTATATCGACGGTCTCAAAATATCCGACGTTAAAATCGATGATTTCCATCTCAACTGCCGCAGCAGCATCCGCTTCCGCCTGGCTGTGGAGGACGATGCCAGGCACGTCGGCGGACTTACGATTTTTGGAAAATCTTTCGGCAATTACAGCCAGGATATCAAAGTCAGCCTCGGCTACGCCCCGATGGAAGAAATGAAGTAATATTACCGCAAAAAAAATGGTAACAGTCCGTCTGAACTGTTACCATTTTTTATATGGGCATTTTGATACGGCCGCTGCGGCACGCAGCTCCACATAGCAGCCGCACGCACCGCAGGTTCCCGCGTTTAAAAGTTCACAGGTTTTGCAGACAGTAAGCCGTCTCTCATACTCGCTCTCTGATGCCTGATCTTCTATTTTGATCGCCTCTTTATATTTCTCAATCATTTTTGCATCCGCTTCCGCCATTTCGCGCAGCAGACACTTTTTACAGATCTGTGCCATATGTCATCTCCGCCTGTAATTTTCGTTACTGTTCATATTTCCAGTATGACCAGCAGCTAATTTTCCCGCCATTTCTGACAGTTTTTTTCTTATTTTGCAAGACGCAGCTCGATCACACTGTTTGCCGGCATTGTGACATTCAGTCCGTTTTCCGTCTCCTCATAGGCAGCAAAATCTTTTTCTGTCACGGTATCCGGAGCCTCAAATGTGTTATGCGCATGCATATCGGAGTCAGTCACGATTCTCGCCTCTACTACATGATAGCCGCGGTTTGCAAGCCGGATCTCCACCTTTTCCGATGCTTCCACAGACAGATTATTCATGGTGACAGTGATCACGCCGTCTTTATCCATAGATACGGACTCTGTGATCTTCGGTACTTTCCACTCATCCGGTCCGATCTCCCCAGCGCCGGTCAAAGTACTCTCTAACAGGTCTGCGCCCTGATGATGGCGGTACATATGCATGACATGGTAGGTCGGTGTCTTTATCATCTGGCCGCCCTCTGTCAGAAGTACAGACTGTAAAACGTTGACCATCTGTGCTAATGCAGCCATTTTGACACGGTCACTGTGCTTGTTAAAAATATTTAAGGTAATACCTGCAACAAGTGCATCACGCACCGTATTCTGCTGATACAAAAATCCCGGATTTGTGCCTGGCTCACAGGTATACCAGGTTCCCCACTCGTCCACGATCATGCCGACTTTTTTGTTCGGATCGTACTCATCCATGATCGCACCGTGACGCTCAATCAATGTCTCCATATAAAGTGCCTTCGATAATGTCTTGTACCAGACATCCGCATCAAAGTCCGTAGAACTTCCTTTGATCTCCCAGCCCTCCGGATGTACATAGTAATGAAGTGATAGACCATCCATAAATCCGTGCCACTGCTCAGCATGGTCAAATGCCGTATTTAACACACCTTTTGTCCAATAGTAGTCTGCAACATTTGCACCACAGCAGATTTTTTTGATCGGACGATCCGGGTGATAATTGCGCACATAGGTCTGGTATCTACGGTACTCATTTGCATAATATTCCGGTGTCATATTTCCGCCGCATCCCCAGTTTTCATTGCCGACACCAAAATAGTCCACTTTCCATGGTGCCTCATGTCCGTTTTCTTTTCTTAAATCTGCCATCGGGGAGACGCCCTCAAAGGTCATGTACTCCACCCACTCTGACATCTCACGGACAGTTCCGCTTCCAAGATTACCGTTAACGTAAGTCTTACAGCCGATCTGACGGCACAGTTCCATATATTCATGTGTTCCGAAACTGTTATCTTCCACAACACCACCCCAGTGTGTATTGATCATTTTTTTACGCTTTTCCTTCGGTCCGATTCCGTCCATCCAGTGATATTCGTCCGCAAAGCAGCCACCCGGCCAGCGCAGTACCGGAACTTTTAATTCCTTTAATGCGTCCACAACATCGGTGCGCATGCCGTTTACATTCGGAATCTCCGATTTTTCGCCGACGTAAATTCCCTCATAAATACATCTCCCCAGATGCTCCGAAAAATGTCCATAGATTTCCGGCTCAATACGACTCTTTTTGTTTTCCTCATTGATGATCAGTTTTGCCATTGTTTTCTCTCCTTTTTTATTTATTTTCATAGGAAAATACCGGTCTTCCGGCTTCATCCCATTTTACCTTCATAAGCATCGCATGACGATTCGGATTGTACAACGGATCTCCGTTAATTTCTGCCTCCGTCCGCGCGTGGTAGACCATGACGTCATTTCCATCTTCATCCATGATAAACGAATTGTGTCCCGGCCCGTAAATGCCCCGTTTTTCACAGGTTTTTAATACCGGGTAACGCTCTTTTTTCCACAAACGCGGATCTAAAATGTCCGCATCCTCATCGATGGATAACATTCCCACACAGTAATCCACCCCCGTCTCGCTCGCCGAGTATGTTAAGAACATTTTTCCGTCATGATGGATCACGGCAGGTCCCTCGTTGACCCAGAACCCTTTCCGCTCCCAGTCGTAATCCGGAGTGGTAAGAAGCACCTGAACTGTTTTTAACTGATTGCCGGATTCCATCTTTGCAATGTAGAGATTTGAAATCATTTTGCCGACTCCGACCTTTTCTGCCCAGACATAATAATATTCACCTTTATTTTCAAAGACGGTCGCATCCAGCGAAAATGCCTCAAAAGAAAACTCATCCTCCGCTGCGCGTTTCATCTTTCCAAGTTCCACCCACTCATCCGTCAGCGGATCATCCCCGCTGCACACTAACACATATGGACGGATCTTCCAGATATCTTCCGCCTCGCCTCCCGCAAAATAAATATACCATTTTCCAAACAGATAGTGGATCTCCGGTGCCCAGATATGATAACTCATCGGACCGGACTCATGTTTCTTCCAGACCATGACTTCCTCTGCCCCGGAAAGTTCCGCCAGTGTTCCGGCACGTCTCAATACGATCCCGTCATACGCCGGAACCGACGCCGTAAAATAATACGAGCCGTCCGTATGACGGTAAACATATGGATCCGCACGCTGTAAAATCCACGGTTCATTGTACTTTAAAGATTTTTCATCTGACATGCAGTATCCTCCCCTCTGATGACATTCGCACTGTTTCTTTCTTATGACAGTATACTCCTTATTTTTTGTTTTGTATAGATTATACTAAAATATTATATATTTTTTTAAAGCAAAAGTGTAAAAACAGCGGAAGCACTCTGCCTCCGCTGTTTTTTATTTTTCACTACTATCTCTGTTTTTCAAAATATTTCTTTGTCTCTGCCACTACCACACCACTCAAAGCAACGAGGGCGACAAGGTTCGGCAGCGCCATCAGTCCGTTGAAAATATCTGCGATCGTCCACACCGCAGACACCGTCATAAACGGTCCGATAAAAACTGCAAGGATATACAGCCAGCGATATCCCTTCAAAACAGCTTTCTTAT